>Ga0180435_10002213_pt1 | contig 19965 bp, 15 predicted proteins | sample SS_ome_3_FD_132467 | JGI IMG/M metagenome (GOLD analysis project Ga0180435, IMG submission 132467) | Hypersaline lake sediment archaeal communities from the Salton Sea, California, USA - SS_3_S_1 metaG | ecosystem: Environmental > Aquatic > Non-marine Saline and Alkaline > Hypersaline >...
AAAATAAAGCACCACTATCTACTGCTGCCAATAAAGATATAGAAGATTTACAGGAAGCATTAGGTAAAGCACGTAATGTGTTTAATGACACATATTCCGATTTTGATCGAGTTTACAAAAAGATATTATCAAGATCTACATTACAGGGGCTAGATCAATTTGATATAGAACAAATATTAGGAAGTGATGAATTAAAAGAAGCTTATCAGTTAAGGCTAACTGTAGATCCTAAATTCGAGCTGGCCAAAGATATTACATGGCAAGATATTATGGGCAAAGAATTATTGTCATTATCATTTCCAAAAGCCGCTGGTTTAGTAGATGTTAGTGCTCAATTCACTAAGGCCGCTATAGAATCTGCGGGCGTAAGCCCACGTGGTAAAGATGACAAAGGTAGAATAAAAGCATTATCTGGTGACTTAATAACTCTAGTTGATAAAGCGTCGGAAGAATTTGATATGGCTGGTGATCAAGCCATCATAAGAATGAGACAGACTGCCGATGGTGTGTATGAATGGGTCGCGCAGTATTTTAATACCAAAACATTAAAATTAGAGGAGAAGCCTTTAAATGAGATAGAGCCATTAATAGATCAAGTATTTCCTTTACAAGCTGTACAAGAAGGACTAGAAAGTAGGATAGACACATTAAATACTTTTGTATCCGGCGCAGCAGCTGGGCTAGTTGGATTGTCCAAAAAAGCATTTAAAAAAGATTTTGATCTAGGTGCTAGATTCTTCTCTGGTGTTCCTACCACTACTATACTACAAGGAGAGAAGGGGTTTACTCCAGGTACTGGTTTTGGTCCTATACCTCTGCAAAAAGATTGGCAAAAAGAAATAGTTAAATTCTATCTAGAACCAATGGAAGAATTAAGAAAGAAGTCCGATCAATTAAATAAGTTAACTATTGAAGGATTAAAAGATGTAGATCTAGCAGAAAGTGATCTTGAACAAATTACTAGATTATTAGACACCTTGAAAAATAACCAAATAGTTCAGCAATTCAGGGCTGTTTGGGTGGATCTTATGAAGGAAGTATCTGATGGCCAGAGAATACTTAGAGAGACATTAGCTGTTCAAAAGATGCGTAATGAATTAGATAGAGAGACCGCTGGTCTTATGTCAGGGACTATTAAAGGTTTAGCAAATATAGACACAGGTATAAATACTGTGGGTGGTTTAAGTGTAAAACAAAGATTAGTTCGTGAAGACTCTGATTATAGTGATGCAGCAAAACGAGTACAAGCATTACAGTCGACTATAGACGCCAATTTAGATATGCTTGATAAAGCACAGAGAGCTTTAGTGGCCATTGATGAGATAGATTTGACTGCTACTGGTTTCGGAGCAAAGATTTCTCCTGATAGATTAGAAGATTTCGTTAAAGAAGTAGCCGTCGAACAAACACCGCAAGAAAAATTACTGAAGCCTACACAAAGTATAGAACAACATACCGCTGATACTGTGGTTAGATTGGATGCTATGTTGGCCAATATGGGTGATACTGAGGCACTTATGCAACAATGGGAGAGAGTAACTCAGTATTTAGGTCCCAATGCTACTAAAGGTTCTGATAGTGCTTTAGTTAAAGCTATGGATAGGGCTGTTAAGATAAGAGGTATAGTAGAAGATAAGGGAAACCAAAAAGCAGTAATAGCTATAAATGATACTATAGATAGACTAGTAAATAAATTGGTAGAAAGTAGGGGGTTTACTAGTGCCGCAAATCTAGTTGGTACTCAGGGCATCCCTTTTACCACACAAATTACAAAGGCTGAGTTTTTACAAAGAGCAACAAGAGGCGCAGATACTGAAGTACTGGTAGATGCTATAAAAAGATTTTCGCCAACTGATACTGGCGGTGTCTTTGGTTTTTTCAAGAAAAGTTCTTTTGAACAAAGTGATGAACTAGCTAAGCTTAGGAAATTACAAGAATCCGACGGCAAAAGTAGTATTAAAAATATAAGACAAGTAGCCAAAGCTACAGCCGCCGCTGCTGCCATAGCTGCGTATAGAAAGGCTCAGAGTACTAGAGTAGTAGCAAAATTAGATGAACAAATAAAACAACTAGATATTAGGATTAAACAACAGAAGGAAAGTGGTAAAACAGAAAAAGAGTTACGTGATCTTAGTAAAAAACGTGCTGCCATAGTTTCTGTAAGAGAAGAAAGTCAGAAAAGTGCGGATTTTTATGGCATGGTCACCGCATTATCTGCTATGACTACTGGTGCTGCAGAACTGGGTATGGCCTTAGGTCTTACAGAAAAACAAGTTAAACTTTTAGGTGTAGGTGCTGTTGGCACATACACTGCTGTTAAACTAGCTAGTAAAGTAACTGGCAAAGAAATGCCAGAAAGTGCTAAGAAATTTGGTCAATCTCTGAAAGACGCTGCCAAAGCTGCTTATGAAAAGGGAGAAATAGATAAAGGTACTATTAAAGACGCCACCAAGTATGGTATAAAAATGACCAAGGATATTACTAAAAGAGGTAGGCAAGCATTGGGGCCAGTGGCCGCAGGTATAACAAGGAATGTTGAAGAAACAGATGTTGATAAATTAGCAGCTAAATTTGAAGAGTTTGGCCCGACAGGTGATTATGAATCACTAATAAGAGAATCTTTTGGTGAAGACATAGAAAAATTAGCTGTAAAGACCGCTCGAGGAGCTAATGCTGAAGAATCGGCCAAGAATATACAGGCAGCTATAGTAGCTTTTGCGGCTGCTACTATGGCAGATTTTATAGCCAAACAAAGCGATGATAAGGTCAGAATTGCTACCCTAACTAAACAAGCTGAAGAACAAGCAGAGGCGTGGGTGGAGATAGCTGAGAAATATCCTTTAGCATTCCAAAAAGCCTTAGACCATTTGAATGGTAGAGTCCAAGATGCGGAAGATTCTGCTGCAAAGATTACCACTAGAAAAGAATCACTTATACAAGATCCAGATAGACAGAAAAATTTGACTAAAAGCGCTATAGAAACTGGTATTATTGACCCAATTATAGAAAAATTAAGAGAAGCACAAAGTGAAGTAGAAGCAGTATTGGCCGGGATGTCGTTCAAAGAGACTATACAAGGTAATATAAAAGTATTAGAGGATTTAGCAAAGGCCGAAAGACAGAGAAGAGATGAGTTAGCAATAACCTCTAGATTTAACCCACAAGCTATTCTTAATAAATCATTATCTGGCTTTGTACCTGATATAGGTGCGCCTTTATCAGAAGAACAAATGTCTACACAACAAAGAGTGTACGCTGAATCGGATCAAGTGTATAAAAATCTATTGACTCAGTATGCTAGTGTAGGACAATCTGTGGAATCTATGATTCAGAATATGAAAAATCTAAAAGCCCATATTGCCGAATCTACAGATATAATAAATGCAGGTGTTGATGAGGATGCGGTTAAGGCACAAAAATTATTAATAGAAGAATACAACATACAGCTAAGAGAACAAGAAACCATATTAACAAATGTTACTCAAAAACTAAGAGAGTTCGCGGAAACTAAACAAGCCCTTGATGCTTTTAGTGAGGCTACTTATAAACTTAAAGACGCGTTAAAAGAAGTTGGAATTCAAGAAACTGTAGATGCGTTGTTGGTGGATTATCGATCTAATATGTCAAACTTGTTCGGTGGTGGTGGCCTCATGGCCCCACAAATGGTTACTCCTAGAGAAGAATTGGATGCTGCTAGGGTTGGTGTTACTCTTACTAATTTAGTGTCTAATCAATATGACAAAATGAGATCTGATTTATTGAATAGATTAGAGGGTGCTGAAGGTATGGACGCCATACGTATAAGACAGGATCTTAGAAATCTACCAGAATTGCAGAGAAGACAACAGGAAGCTGAATCACAACGTACAGAGATAGAAGAGCTGAGACGTCAATTAGCTCCATTTGAACAAAACATGACGGACTTAGCTAGGGCCAGAACTCTACCTGGTATGGGTGAGGACCAGATAGCTGAAATAGATAGAATGATGACAACTATTTCTGAGATGATGAGAAATGCTACTAGGGTAATGTCTCCCCAAGAACTTACTCAAGAACTTTCTATGGCACTTGAGAAGGGTGTTATATCTCAGCTGGAATTTGATAGGGCTAAGTCACTAATAGATGACGCTGGTCCTCGTCAATTTAGAGGTATACCTGAATGGCAACGTAGATCGTTGACAGGCCCTTCTATTGAGGCAATAAAATCAGCACTGAAAGCAGTTCCTACTTTTAAGATGCAGGAGATGCAAACTGCGGTTACAGATCCTATTACCAGTAGACTAGATCTGTCCAACGCATTATTAGCCTCCATAGCTGAAACATATGGTATAGATATGGATCAGTTTAAGTCCCTACAAGACAAATTAATAGATAAATTAATAAGCGAGAGCCTAGACAAAAAGTTAAAAGAGCCTACTCCAGCAGATGTTTTCCGTAAGACTGAGCTGGAACGAGCTAGAACTACTGGTTACTACGAACCACCTCCAAAAACTCCCGCAGAGATTTTCCGTGAGTCTGAAGCTGTTAGAGGCCAAAGCGCTGGTCTTGCTGACACAACACCAGAAACAGCTTTAGAACGCGCCAATCGTACCGCTGGCGGCGTTACTACTTTACCCCCATCTGCTCAAGGTATAGGAGGTGTAAAACAAAAGGATTTGGGAGGTGGGTTGCCATTCTCTAATGTATATACACCTAAAATAGGAGCACCTGATTTTAGTTGGCTCGCAGATGTTTGGGATTGGCTCACAGAAGAAAGTGAAGACATAAAAGCTGCTAAAGAAGCAAGGCGTAAATTAAGGGAACAGGAAAAACTAGATAAAGAATTAGGTAGAGCATCTGGCGGAAGAATATTTGGAGAAGGTGGTCCACGTGAAGATAAAGTTCCGGCCTATTTAAGTCCTGGGGAATTTGTTATTAGAGCGCACGCCGCTCAGAAGATAGGATATAGTAATTTAGAAACTATGAATAAAAAAGGGGCGGTACCAGCATTTGCTAATGGTGGGGTGCAGGGTTTCTATATAAATCCTAAGACAGGAGAAGCACTTCCTAAAGCAGATTTATCAAAACATGGTTCTATAACACAGGGCTCCAAATTGGATTTCTTGAACCCACAACGAAGTATAATCCAGACACCTGGTGATAAAGTGATGAACGCTGGCTATGATGTAATGTCTATGATACTTTTTGGCAAAGCAGTGCCAGGAGCATTGAAAGCTATACCAGGTCTTGCAAAATCTGGCATTGATTTATATAAGAGATTAGATAAAGATATAATGCCCAAAAACACGTCTAAAAATAATTTAAAAAATATAACTGGGTTTGAATCTGGAGGAACATACAGAATTAATCCTAAAACAGGCAAATCATTTTATAAACCCAATGTTAAGAAAGCTATGAACCCCAATTTAGCTGGTGTATTGGGTGCAGCTGGGGCTATAGGTAAGGGCGCTATAGATATTGATGCATGGAAAGAGCTTCTTGGTATAGGGGCTTTACAACGTATATACGAAGGCAAAGGTGGTCTTTTAGATTACGCAGAGGGTGCTATGATGACTTTTCCAGGCGCAGCTGCTGCTGGTAAACTTACAGCAGGTGGTACTAAATTAGCTACCACTACTGGAAAGAGTTTGGTAAAACTATTTAAGGGTTTAGGTAAAGCTAAAAAAACCAAATCTGCGGTTACTATTCCCACACTTAAATCAACCAACGACGCTATGGAGTTTGGTAAAATAGCTACTCCAGAACAACTTGCTCAGGTAGCCAAGCTACAAGAAATCAAGAAGGCTGAGTCTGCTAAACTTTTGGCCGCAAAAAAATATAATGAGGCTATGGAGACCGCCACTGAATCACAGTTTTATAGAGAAGTGATTGAAATGTCAGAAGGAAAATTGAAGGTTCCTGGAAGTTTGAAAACCAAACCTAAAGCCATCGCTACGGATCCTACTAAAGAACTTGGTTTGGATATGTCATTAGAAGGCGCCACAACATTTCCAAAACGTGGTATGCCTGAAGGTATAGAAAAATATTTAACAGGTTCTAAACCCTCTAAATTACCTGGTATATCACCAGATAGGTTGATGCAGACCAACATGGAGAGTGTTGAATTGGGACACATCAATAAAGTTCTCCAACAAGTCGACGACACTGCAGAGGGCAAAAGAATTTTAACTGATGCTTTAGAAACATATAAAGGCAAAGAATTTTCTCGTGATAGTTTAATAAAAGTTTTAGAAAAAGCAAAGGGGGATAAAGAATTATTAAGAGAAATAATTGGATATGGTGAATTACTGGGTTACGGCGCAGAAGGTATTGTTTTAGGTGGAACATCTAAAAAAACTGCAGGTCAAGTTGTTAGATTAAGTGATATTCCTTTTTCTGATGAATACTTAAAGGGAATACAAGCTTCTAAGTATGTCAATCCTATAAAGAGTAGTAAGACATTTGAGAAGTCTGGGATACAAGCTATTAGATCTGAAAAATTAGACCCAGCAACTTCTGTTATAAATAGAATGCATGAAAAAGCTCGGACTGGAGCATTGTCTCCCGAAGAAAAATTCTTTCAGGAAACCGCGCATGATGCACCACATAAAATGCGACATACTTTAATTAGAGAAGGAAAAATCAAAACTATTGATATGTCACACTCTGGTAATGTGGGGTATACTACTAAAGGACAGGCCAGAGTAATAGACTATGGTGCTGTTGCACCAACACAAGAGATGGGGTTAGAGCATGCAGCAAAGGTTATGAAAGCCTCACAGGAAATAACTGCAAAAAGAGCCGCTGCAGAGGCAGCCAGACGCAAGAAAAAAGGTGTATTGCAAGGGATGGATTTTTCAGACGAAGCAACACCAGGCGGCTACGCTATAGATTTTGATTCTGAAGACTTTTTATTATCTACATTTGCTGATGGCGGTGTGGTGGGTTGGCTTAAGAATCTACTTGGCCTTGGTGGGTTTACCATGGATCCTAAAAAGATCAAAGGCGCGGGCGTCAGAGATCACTACAAAGAACTTGAAGAACAGATGAAGGAGTTAGATAAAAATAAATTTGATTTCGGCGGCGCCGTTCTCGCCGGCCGTGTTCCTGAGTGGTATGCTAAACAAGGTCCTACTGATTATACTGGTTTAAAAGAAGAAGATAAAGACTTCAAAGGATTTAGGTATGGTCCAGGAGAGAAGTACGCGGGTCAGAAAGTACAAGGTATGGGGGATTGGTTAGATTCTCAAAAGAAAGATAAATTAAAAGAAGAGTTAGCAAAAGAAATAACTGAAACAAGCCCCAAGGATACGGGCCCGAAATTCTTAGGACATACTCCTAAGACTAAGCATGATAGATTAGAGAGACCAAAGTTTGCACAGGAATTGTATAAACGTGATGCTGACATAAATCCTAGGGCATCTGGGGAAAATTCACCTGAATTTAAAAAAGCTAGAGCTGAGAGATTAGCAGTTTGGGGTGCTTGGAAAAACGAAAAGCCTAGACCTGAGATTTTAACGCCTACCCCACCACCCGAATTAAATTTACCCAAGAGTACGGGGATAGGTGGTATATATACATGGGTGGATGACAAAGGTATAAAACATTTTTCTAATAGAGTCTTATCATCTGAAGTCCCGAGAGAAAAACCATCTGAAGCGGCAGAATTGTGGGGTAGAACTACAGCAGCAGCGGCTATAAGTGCTCAAAAAGCATATAGGCCATTACCAGACAAAGGTGTTTTGGACTATCTACTTCCAGAGGAGTATGACAGAGCAGGTAAAAAACCAGCGTTTGGATTACAAGCACAGTATGATACACCGCTTCATAGAAATGCGCAAGGAAAGAAACAAGAAGGTTTAGACGCAAGGGCTAAAGCTGTTGCTGAATTGCAAATAGATAAAGATGCTAGAACAGCAATTCGAGAAATACCAGCCAATGTAGATATGATTATAAAAGATCTGCAGAGGCAATTAAGCACAGCTAGTGGTGAAGAAGTAAGAGAAATAAAACGTAAAATAGAAACTGCCCAAAATTTTAGAAAACAAGCCCTTTCTGAGTTTGAGACAGATCCAAGTAGAAATCTAATTTTAGGTCCTAATGGTAGAATAGCATATCAGGCGTTAGATACTCTAAAAGATGCTGCATATAGTTATTTAATTCCAGAAAAGTATCGTGGCCAAACATCAGCCAACGATCCTAAATATATGGAAGAACAGAAGAAAATTCAAGAAGTTAGAGATAAACAAAATGAATTATATAAGAAAGACCCAGGATCTAAATTCTTAGCTGATACCTCTGGTATGTTGGCTGGAACTGGCCAGCAGGTTGGTATGGGTGCAGATAAAACATATCACGGCCAAACATTGTCTATGCTTAATAAAATCATAGAAGCAAAACCAGATGACCTAGAATTTTTGAAAACAGTATTGAAGCATAGAAACAACTTACAGAATATAGTTACTAATATGTCAAGGGGGTTACCATTCTCACCAAAAGACGAAGCTAGAGCGGTATTAGCTAGAAAATTAATAGCATCACCGTTTACTCAAGATATTATAAACGAAGGTCTATCTGAAGAACTAGGTCTATCTAACCCGTGGCATGCATATTCCATGAGACCAGCATTATATAAAGAATATAAGAAAATGATCAATCAGTATGGTGCTGATGGTAGTAAATGGCCTGAGGGTATAAAATCTAAGGAAGATTATATAAAGGCATTAGGTGGCGATCGCCCAGCCATAGCTAAGACCAGACCGACAATGAAAGAAGCTAGAATGTCTACTGCTAAAATGCAGATGGATGATGATAAAGATATTAAAGACATTAAAACATTTTTGGATTATACTAGAGAACTTAATAAACTAGAAAAACAAATGGGTTATACATCCACACTAAGCCCAAGAGCTGTTACCCAGGTTATGAGGAAGCAGGAAGAAATAGAAGATGCTTTTTCGGGTGGTTTCTTAGACACTCTTTTTAGAGGACGTAGTAATTCATTGCTTGGCACCGCTGGTGTGAGGGGTGCAGATGGCGGGTCATTACCAGTATATCATCAAGGCGGAGAAATTAGAAAAACAGGGCCTATATTTGCCCAGAAAGGTGAGACAGTATTACCTAAAGCCTTCGCTGATGGTGGTATGGTAGATGCTAGTATGATTACTCAAACATTAACCACTACATCTGCCCCCAAGTTAGATACAGATAAACTAGTAGATAAATTGGCGGCTGAGTTAGAATCAGTTGAATTAAAAGTTGAAGACAAAGAAATGAAGGTCGAAGATAAAGAACTTAAGGTAGAGGACAAAGAACTTAAAGTAGAAGATAAGGAACTTACTATAGCTGAGAACAACATCACAGTTAATGTAGACACAGGAGATGCAGCCGAGAGGATATCTTCAGCTATTAATTCAGCCTTATCTAGTGCTACAGTTAAAGTCGAAGCTACTGGTGCTGTAGGTGTAGGTGGAGAGGAATTAAATCAATTGTCAGAGTCTATGGCTCAGATAAATGATAGGGTGTTCGCATTAAGTTCTGGATATGATGAAGAAATAAAAATTATAAAAAGTAAATTAGATGCTACAGCAGATGTTGATTTAGAAGCATCTATAAAACGTGCAGTAGATAATGAATTAACAACTATAAACAAAAATATTTCAGATACAAATAGTGATTTAGATAGAGTTAGAAGTAGTGTAGAAAGAAACAGTCAGCAACAGCAACAAATTGTGTCGGATATAGAATATAAGTTAAATAATGCTTTAAGTAAAGTGGGTGCTTAGGAGGAAAAGGTAAATGGCATACGCAGATCCTAGTGATTTTTGGCAAGACTTTGGTGTAGATAATCTAGACCAAGTAGAATGCACTACTAATGAAAGTCTAGCAGTAAAGGTGCTGCGTGATTATGGTATACCATACACTGGTGGTGAGGGGGGTAGCCTATCTAATTTAGATATAAAACATATGGACGCTTTAAGTGTTATAAAGATGTCCCTCATGGAACAATCAGCAGAAGATGATGTAATATATGAACCTATGGTAAATGAAGATGGTTATGTAGAATTCAATGCTATAGGCGAATACAGTGGAAATTATAATGATGATCTATATTATGAAATACAAACTGGTACTTATGTAGAAGAATGTGTTGGTGTTTTAGTTACAGGCGGAAAACCGCTTCCATATAGAGAACCATTAGAATGGACACCTATTTGGATTACTGATGAGCGTAAAGAAATATATGATATGGTGAATATGGATACCAATTGTATGAGAGATGATTTTAATAGGTACTGTACAATAGTATTTCCAGACCCACATTTAGAAAGTGGTTATAAAGATGGGATAGATAATCTTTATGAGATAACTGAGGATAACGCGTATGCTTCTATTATGGGGTATGCTAGGTATATAGATTATCCAGATAAACTTGATCATCCAGAATTAACTATAGAAAAGAGCAATAGTTCCACAATTCCTATAGAAATAGGCGGCGCTGATCAACCTGGTGGTGGTTTATCAGGAGCTCCTACAGTAGGAAATTTACAGAAAAGACCAGAGATTGTGGAGAATCCGTGGGATGATGCTCAGTGTTATGAAGGCACACAGGAAGCCGCAGACTGGCAGGATGGTGTTATGGTTCCCATACCAGAAACTTTCAGATTTGAAAATGTTAGAGAAACTGTTGTTGATAAATTTACAAGAGTAAGTAGTGTTTATGTGGTGGGTATGGTGATAGATTATTTAGCTAGCGAACCAATAAGTAACCCAGCAGCTTTTTCGGAGGCGCCAAACCAAAATGATATAAATAGGATAGCATATGTTGATGCAACAACCAATTCAGTTATAAAACTAGATGAAGGTACGCATTATGTTGTAACGTATGATAATCCCGAAAACCAAGCCCCACCAACACCGTATATAGTTTTTAGTGCTAATTCAAGAAAAATGGATCCAGCAAACTATGGTGATAATACCACTATAGATATAGTTGGTGGTGATTATACCACAGTTATGGGCGGTCCTGGTGAGTATACGGGTACTATACTACCGATCGCTCAAACAAAAGGAATCATAGTAAGACAAATATTTGCGATGGTTGATTTGGAAACACCCTGCATAAATATATTTCATCCAGATGGTAAAGGTAATAAAGCCAGAGAGATAGCAGAAAATTTGGAATATTTAGTAGCACCATTAATATTGGTGGAGGAACCACCACCTATAGCATATAACGGTAGATTGGTTAGACAAGAAGAAGGTATAAAAGATCACGATCCAACTACAGCCCAAAATCTAGAAGATACTGAGATGGATAATATAATGGATGAAATGGATGGTGGTGGTATGTCAGTGTCTTTTTCATTTCTGGATGGTGATGGTGATAAAGAACGTGCTGAAGAACAAGTGGAACGTTTATCAAACACTTTATATGATTATATGAATTCTGGGGATGGTATCGCAGCCACTTATGTATGTGGACCTAATGCAGAACCTAGACTAGGTGGTACAGGAGCTGACAGTAAAACGGTAATTAATAGTATAACATATTCATATAATGATAGTAATTCATATACTATATCAGTTAATACTGGCCCTAAACTGGTAGGTGGTTTAGCGAGTGTCACAGGTGGTCCTACTTATAAACAGGTAGACAGTGATATATCCATAAAAGGAACTGTTATACAGGATATGGGTAATCACTTGTATTATAAGGTTAGATTAGATGGTTATGGAGATAGAGTAGCATTAAACTGTTGTCCAAAAGTAATAAGGGTGGGAGATAAGGTTATGTGTAGTATACATAATAATCCCGCAGAGTTATAGGAGGAATGTATGCCAATAGATAGAGTTAAAGTTAGAGCTACTATTACTATAGGATCATTAAGTGTTTCTACACCTTTTGTACAGTCATTTAATGTTACTAAAACAAGAGGGCAACCATCTTCTTTTAGCGCGTCCATGAAGGTTGGGCATGACCAAGTCTCTGGTACTATCACTGGTGATAACGTAAGTATAAGGGCAGGCGGCGATGGTGCTTTAAAACAAATCTTTACTGGGATTGTAAAACAAGCCAAGATAAGTCCTTGTTGGGACGATCCGTATTATGTTATATTATCTATTTCAGGCGCAGATGCGTTAAGTCTTTTACAAGGAAAAAAATTTACAAGACGTTGTAGAGCAACTAGAAGTACTTGGGTTAATATCCAGAGCGTGGTAAGGCCGGGATTAAAGAGTGGTAGATTTGCTTATGTAAATGCTCCAACTATTGAAATGGATGATGGTGTGGTTAATGACCAACAGAATTTAGTAAACACACGTAGAACTATGAATTATTCTAATATAACTACAAAGAAAACAGCTGAGACTGGTACTAAAATGAATGTAGATATTAATATAGCTATTAACCCTAATGCTATAGATTATGGGCAAGGTGGTGTATAAATGAGGGAATCAGTTATAGGAAAATCAATATATTTGTTACCCGGCATGCAAGCTACACTAACTGTGACTGGATATTTTGTAGATAATTCTACTACCAAACACGTACAAAGCAATATTATGGGCGAGAGAACAAAAGAAGTGTCTTTGCTTAACGGTTTTTGGGTAGAAGATGAAGATGTAGGGGAAATAGAGCCAGCAGCTGATGGTGTGGTTGGTGTGACATACACACACAAGAAGGCAGGAAATAATTCTATTTGGTTTCACGCCAGAACTGGAGAAGTTGGTTTAGTAAATGTTATATCAGTACCAATACACGATCATTCCTCTATCGTACAGGGTGGTCCTGCTTACGGTACATATTTTACTGATGATGATGCACAAGATGCAGGCTCAGAAAGCACAGAAGAATAGGAGATAGATTATGGCAGATGAATGTTGCAAACTAGTTGGTAATTTACAGTTAGGAATAGATGGTTGTATAACATCTATTAATACCAATTGTGCTACTGATATGACTAATGTTTGTGGGGAGCCACTACCAGGCGCCACCATAGGAAGTATATCATTAACTGGGTATGCTAATAACGAGCTACATGTAGGTTGTGCTGGTAGAGCCAGTGTATCCATCCCTTGGGTGAGGAAGTATGATTGTATAAATGATACAACACATTTTTTATTTGCTGGTGAGGGTCAGGCCTCAATACTTGGACCAGTAGAAGACTATGCTGAATTACACAGTACGTTGGATGTTACGTGTGATGCTATAAATGCTAGTTCTAATTCGGGCCCGGCAACTATTTATACACAAGACACACAATATAATGGGTATGGTATGACATATAGAGGTGACCCCATCCCATTTAATACTACTGAAGAAGAAGGGGTTATTATAGAATTACCTAGTGAGTTTTTTGGAGATCATACTTTTTATTTACAAAGCTTTAATCTTACTTTAGCGCCAGGACAATTACCCACCGCATCATATTCTTTGGTTTATAGTATAGATGGCGTAGGATTATAAGGAGAAATTATATGGCAGAAGTAGTATACACAGGACAAACATACAGACTTAGAGCTGGTACACCTATGCCGGTGGCAACTCCAGGCAGATTTATATTACAAACTTTTATGGCTGAAGTCAGTGATGTGGAAATGTATAGTTGTACAGAAGATTTACCAGCAAGTAGTGAGTTTAGAGGACAGGGTGGTGATTTAATGTCAGCTAGTTTTTCACGGTTGAACATAGCCGGTGGTAAATATTTTCAAGGAAAGAAAACATATTCACCAAGTTATGTGGATGAGGATACTATATATTAGGAGAAATTATGACTGATTTTATAGATTGTACTTCATTAAGTATTAGTTATGATGTTATGGGCAGAGCGACTGTAACTTATACAGTTACTCATGATGCGCCTGAATTTATAGTTTATAAAACCATAACGGCCGGCGGACAAACATATTCTGGTTATGTAACTAATGCTTCTATGAATTCGATTCCAAATACTAGTTGGTATGAGACTCATGCTACGTTAATATCAACAACTGATTAAGGGGGACTTTGCTATGCCATGTGGCGGATGTTCTAAAAGAAGGGCGGCAAGGAAAACAAGACAAATTGCGAGAGAATCATCAGACAGAGCTGATCTTTTTGGTGGGTATAGTAGTCTAAGTACGCAACAAATAAAAGTTCGTTTAGAATTATATAAGAAACGATATTGTAAAAACTGTATTAAAAGATACGAATGTGACTATGAAATGTATACTAATTGTAAGAAACAAAAGTAATTAAGTAACCATTTATATTATAGAAAGGGGGTATTAACATGGCGATTATTATAGGTGCTGCAACAACTGTGAGTTTTGGCGGTGCGTGTGTTGTATCGGCTAACTGGGGTTTTAACCCCAATACGCAGAGAGCCTACTGTATTGGTTCGTGGGTTCCTGATGATCAATACACTATTTATAGACCAACTGAAACTTTGAGTTTAACAGTTTATGCACCATCAGGTCATAACTATTCTACTATACCCACACAAGGTTGTGAAGATGCCAATACTATAGCTGCATCAGTATCGCCAGCAGCGTGTGGTGATGGTGATTTTGATGATCTAACTGGCAATTGGTTTGTTACCAGTTATAGTTATAGTAAGGAAGATTCAGTTGGTGCTGGTCAGGAATCGTGGAGTATGCAGAGATGGACAGATGGTGGGGCACTAAACGCCGCTACACCAGATTATATATTGAGAGGTATAACGGAAGGGCAAGCTACCGATCCTAATATAACTGGTATTACTTTTTCTGCTGGTCAAACATTAGCAGAAAGTCAAACAGGTAGTGTGTCTGCTGGTGGAATAGGTAAAGCTGACATATTAGAACAAGGTGTTATAGACGAAGTGGGCAGTGGTTCAGGTGCACAAGGAGAAACAGGTAATGGTAGTGCATCTATGCCGTACACACCATTGTATATAGGAACGTCTTAAGGGAGGAAGTTATGGATAAGTTTTCTTTATCGGAGAGGTACAGGTTAGAGCTGCATTGGGATAAAACAGTGTATAAGGATGAAGGTCGTTGTGATTTAATAAACGCACGTTTTTCAGGACCAGCTTTGATGCAGGCTGATAAAATAAATAATGATGATAATATAATGTTAGATTTTTTTCATCAATATGTAATTATTACAAAGAACGCATATGTAGGAAAATTTTCGTGGGGTGAAGTAATATACAATAAAGATAACACTGTGTCGTTAAAAGATGCAGTTATAACGCATGACACGGAATTAAATAGGGTGCCTAAATTAAAAGATACGGACCATCTTATAATAGACACAAATGGGCATGAAACGGAGACACATGCGTATAATTTATTGTACAAAACTTACGTGGTTAATGAAGATACCACTCTTTACAGGTTTGATAGGAAATAAATATGACAAGACAATACTGTGTAACAACTAGTGGGACAACTAATGAACAGGTATGGGAAGAAGTACGTCTTGTCTACGGGCCTACTAATTTTGATGATTCTGGGGTGTTGGATGTTCGTGATGGTGATATAGCTGAGTATACTACATGGTCAGCCACCCACCCAGGTGTGTCATTTGCTGACTGGTTAGTTTGGCGTCTTATGCGTGGTACAGCTGAATACAAGAATTTACCCAGAAATGATGTTCGTTTAAATAAAGTGGGTCATAGTTTTTCACCATGTCCATATTCTACAGAGGCAAATGATGTAAGAAGCCAAATTATGTTGGGGCAAGGATTTGATTTAGGCACTAGAGTTACTCATCAAGTAGGAAATATTGTTTATTATATGAAAACTGCTTATAGAGGTCATTGGGGGTATGAATGTACACTTGGTAATTTATGTCCAGGATACGGTACTATTACCGCCGGTACAAATTATTTTTATGCTTAAAGTATAAAGGAGGAATACAAATGGCTATAAATGTCGACACACAAGATTTAGTTAATTATCCTGGGACTACTAAAAGAGTCACACTTGATCAGGAGCAGGTGGTGCCAACAGGATATGAAGGGGATGAGCAATTTATGCTCAGCTTCTCCACTACGGCATATAGTGACAATGATAACCGTACTAGTATACAAGATTTATATGTCACTGGGTATAAAGCCGGTTGGTGTAGAAGTTCTGGGTTTACTGGTTCTTCAGGAAAGTTTGATTTATCAGCTTCTGCTAACACTCTGAGAGTAAAATTAGATGCTACAGTTAGTGGTAGTGATGGTTCTGGTTATTATCCAATTACATTGGATTATAATCTAGATTCTACACCAGTAGCTGGTGAAGTTGTAGCAGCTGATATAGAAACAAAAATTAGAGCGTTAGTTAGTAGCTTAGCCACCGCAGATGCTGGGTTAGATATGGCTTATAGAAATGCTTCTGTGGAATATCTAGGTGGGAAGTTTTGGATAATCTCTGGTACAGTGAGTGATTATTTTTCAGGGTCCAATAGAAGTTCTGTTAAAGTAATGGCCGGCGCCAGCAATGATGCATCAGTTGTACTAGGGTTTGATTTATCTACTGATAGCGAATCATTAGCATCTGTGGCTGTAAAAGAAGCACTTGTTAGTGCTAATTACACTGTAGGAAATGCAACACTTTATATAAGTACTGGTACAAGTGTAGCTGTTGGTGATTGTATGATGATTACTGATGGTACTAATACTGATTATTTTCCAGTATTAGGTGTAGCCACTGATACTGATATTACAGTTCCAGTTTCTGGTACTAATGGTTTTGATGGTATTAGTAATAATTATACAGCTAATGAGGCTAAAGTACAGGTGTTGAAGGAGCAAGATCCAAGTGCCACACCGACTATGTACTATGATTCCATTGATAAAATTACTAGATTTGGTCTTAAGTCTATAATTAATCAAATAGATTATTCTAGTTAAGGAGTTTTAGATGGCCGAGTTTTTTATACGTAATACTCTTAATCCCAATAAGGCTGTTAGATGTGATCTAACTTTAAGACAAATAGTTCCTAAGAATTATGAAGGAGAGCCTATTTGGGTTTTAGAATTGGTTACTCAAGAACTACATAGAGACGGTGGTAATATAAGACCCGTATATATAAACTTGGTGAATTTAGACAATCTTGATGTTGAGATAAATGAAGCTGTAGAAGAGTTATCCGCGCAGATAGATTGGGCGCCATTAGATATAGACATTAGAGCTCCCGTAGTAACAAGTTATTATCCTACTGGTGACTCGGTAAGTATAGAACAACATGTGGTAATAAATTTAGAAGAATTACTTCCTGCTGAAGGAATAGACCCCGACAGTATAACTATGACCATCAATGGGTTAAATGTAACTCCTGAACTTATTATTGAAGGTGACCCATATGCTTATAGTGTTAGATGGAAACCATTTAAAACGGTTTATGAATATGAAAATGCTTAATGGAAAAGGTATAGAATTATGGTTAAGGCAGAAGATTTTTGGAACTATTTATGTAATGAATTGGAATATAGAGTTTTTTCAGGTGTGCCTTGTTTAGGATTTAGACCTTTATATGATAATATGAATTCAGAGATTATGCATTATATACCAGCTGTTAAAGAAAATACATCTTTAGGTATTATGTCAGGTGCTGCTATGTCTGGCTGGAAAACTGGAATATTTTTACATATAGATTGTGCATATCATATTATGTACTGGTTAGAAGAATTTAATTTAAATTACAATATACCAGTAATGATATTCATATATAAAGATAAGGACAACAAGTTGTTTGATAAATTTATTTCACTTAATAAACTAGATAAAATAGAGTTAACTGATGAATTTGAAAAGCAACTTAAAACACTAAATTCTAAAATGGAAAAAACTTTAAAACCAAGTATAATATTCATTGGAGAGGATATATTAGTATGAAGAGATTTAGCGTAGTAAGAATATTGTTGAACAATTGTTTGAAAGATAATGATGTGGCCCTGGTGGTTGGTGAAGATCTATGTAAGGAAGTTTTTAAATATGATAGACCAGGCAATATGTATATAACAGACGCCTGTGATATAGCACCATCTTTAGCATTGGGGATAGCCATGACTACTAATAAGAGAGTTTTTATTATATGTGAGGATCACATATTTTTAAGATCATTTAGTTCGACTCCTAATTTAGCTGTGAGTCAATGTAAGAATTTCTTCTATGTGATATTAAGTAGTGGTAGATACCAACATTCTGGAGATCAACCTACTATTTTAGAAAGCATAACATCTCTTAAGGGTGTGTTATTTAATCTGGGTTTTTTGATACATGATTATACTAATTACTTTAAGGACACTAATAGAACCAAAGAAGTAGAAAAAATTTTAGATAAAGCTTTAGGCCCCATGGTAACACTAATTGATGTAGAGCCTGGAGTTAATAAAAATATATCAGATATAACATTTACTAAAGAACAATTAAGGGATAGATTATTTGATTTTATAAATAATGAAGAACTAGGAACATCTATATTTAAAGCTACTACTGTTCAAGCCCAAGTTTTTGACGGAGGTTAATAAATGGCTTACGAAAACATACGATTAAACAAACCAAATTTTACTGTGGTTAATGGTTACTTTTGGATGATGAATGAAGACTTAGACATCATCGTAGTTAAAACAGATGATGGTACTCAAGCGTATTCATATCCTTTAGGTGCTGTTATATCTAACCCCATTCTTAGTTTAGAGTTTGATGGGTATAATATATGGAGTATGGAGCAATCTGATACTGATGAAGTTACCATCAAACGTTGGCATATAAGTAATTATGTTTGTGAAATTAGAGATACATTTGTCATGGTGCCTGGCGGTGTTCATAAGTATGATTCCGATGCGTTTACTGTAGAGCACTATCATATAAATTTCGCTGCCAATGAGGGCACAGGTCAAACTACACTTAGTGTTAATGATGGTAGTAATGTAGACAGTGGGTACACTGTAGTATTAGGACCAAGCTCAGCCCCTGGCTATGAAGGGCAAGTTGAAGAAAAATCAGTCAGCTCCGCAGGTGCTGATTTCATAAACATCAATGGTACTATATCTCAAGATTATTTGAGTGGTGATCCTATTACATTTTATAATAATATTTGGCTGTTTAATAATTATGATGGATTAGATGATACTACTGGAGCTCTGTATAAAATAGATGGTTATACTGGTTCTGTTGTAACAAAATCAGCTGCTGGTGCGTACAAGGATGTGAAAGCCGCTACATTTTATAATGTTCCAGGTACAGTTTTTGGCGGAGCAGGCACAGCTGATTCTATAGCCTATGTCAAAGGTAGTAATTTAATTTTCTTAGACCCAAGTGATCTGGCTAATAGTTTTGGTTCTATGACAATGGATAATGTGGAAGATGATCAAGCCACTTTGATTAGTATATATGATCTAGCTATAGAAGGTTCTAATATATATAGACTACAACTTAAAGCTACTTATTACGGTAATACAGCAAATTTTACAGCTGGACCATATAATTATCAATTATCCACATTAGATTCTTTTATAACAAGTATTAGTTTAGAAGCAGATCCAGCCATTATACCAGCAGATGCTGGTGTTAGTTCTTCTTCTATTACAGCTATTGTGAAAGATCAGTTCAATCAACCAGTAGTAGGAAGGAATGTAGATTTTACTGATGATGACCCCACTGGTTCTATAGCACCAACACCAGTAAGTACTGATGGGGATGGTGTGGCACAAACTACATATTCATCTGGTAATAGTGCTAGAGAAGTTAGAATTACAGCTACAGCACAACAAACTTAAGGAGTTTTAATTGGCTCACGAGAACATACAACTATCTACTAGTAATTTTTGCTTAAGCGCCCAAGCCGGTACTGTAGCCAGTATAGATACATCTAATCCTACAACATTGTTAAGGATAAAAGATTTGGGTGGTACATCTGTTACTGATTATACCTTATCTAGTAATATAGTAAGCCCTCTTATAGGTGTAGAATATGTAGGTCCAATAGATTTATCAGGTATGTTGGATGATTTAACTTTTATAACT
>Ga0180435_10002214_pt1 | contig 19962 bp, 18 predicted proteins | sample SS_ome_3_FD_132467 | JGI IMG/M metagenome (GOLD analysis project Ga0180435, IMG submission 132467) | Hypersaline lake sediment archaeal communities from the Salton Sea, California, USA - SS_3_S_1 metaG | ecosystem: Environmental > Aquatic > Non-marine Saline and Alkaline > Hypersaline >...
CCGAGTTCGAGCATGACGTAGTTGGTGACGTCGACGGCGGGCGTGATGGGCCGGATCCCGGACAGCATCAGCCGACGGCGCAGCCACCACGGCGTCTGCGCGCCCGGGTCGACGCCGGTGACCGGGCGCAGCGCGAACCGGCTCACTCCGGTGCCGGGATCGACGCGGACCGCGAGGGCAGGGCCTTCGACCGGCAACGGTGCGACATCGGCGGGGTCAACGAAGTTCAGGTCGTAAGCACAGGCGATTTCGCGGGCGATGCCGCGCACCGACATGCAGTAGCCGCGGTCGGGGGTGATGGCCAGATCGAAGACCACGTCGTTCAGTCGCAGGACGTCCACCGCGTCATCACCCGGGCGGTAATCGCCGTCGGGCAGCACCAGAATGCCGGAATGGTCGCTGCCCAGACCCAACTCGGCGGCCGAGCAGATCATCCCGTCCGAAGTGCGCCCGTAGGTCTTGCGGGTCGCGATGTGGAAGTCCCCCGGCAGCGTAGCTCCCGGCAGGGCGACCACGACCAGGTCGCCGACAGCGAAGTTGGTCGCCCCGCAGACGATTTCGCGGTCATCACCCTCACCGACGTCGACCGTGCAGGCCCGGATCGGCTTCTTGAAACCGGTGAGTTCCTCGATCGCCGTGACCCGGCCGATCCGCAGCGGGCCGCTGAGCGGGCCGACGGTGATGATGTCCTCGACTTCGTGGCCGACCCTGACCAGCGCTTGCTCGAGATCATGCGGTTCGACGTCCCAGCCAGGGGCGCCCACCTGGACGACATCCCGGAGCCAGCTGTAGGGCAGACGCATCAGAGACCCGCTCCGAACGGCAGCGAGAACCGGACGTCGCCCTCGACCATGTCCCGCATATCGGGGATTCCGTTGCGGAACTGCAGAGTCCGTTCGAGTCCCATCCCGAACGCGAAGCCCGAGTAGACGTCCGGGTCGATCCCGGCGGCGCGCAGCACGTTGGGATTGACCATCCCGCAGCCGCCCCACTCGACCCATCCGGGGCCGCCCTTCTTGTTCTCGAACCAGATGTCGACCTCGGCCGAGGGCTCGGTGAAGGGGAAGAAGTGCGGCCTCATCCGGGTGCGGGCGGTGGGGCCGAACTCGGAGCGGGCGAATGCGTCGAGGGTTCCGCGCAGATTCGCCATCGTCAGGCCGCGGTCGACGGCCAGGCCTTCGACCTGGTGGAAGACCGGGGTGTGCGTGGAATCGAGTTCGTCGGTCCGGAACGTGCGGCCGATTGAGATGATGTAGACCGGCAGCTCCCTGTCCAGCAGGGCGCGCACCTGGACCGGTGAGGTATGCGTGCGCAACAGTTGGCGGGAGCCCTCGGGGGCGACGTGGAAGGTGTCGGACTCGCTGCGCGCGGGATGGTCGGGCGGAAAGTTCAGCGCGTCGAAGTTGAACTGCTCGCTCTCCACTTCGGGACCCTCCGCGAGTTCCCATCCCATCGCCACGAAGGTGTCGGCGATGTGCTCGGCGAGGATGGTGATCGGGTGCCGTGCGCCGACGGGATGACGGGTCGACGGCAGCGTCACGTCGATCGTCTCGGCGACCAGGATCTCCTCGTCGCGCTCCGCGCGCAGCACCGCCAGGCGCTGGTCATAGGCGTCCTGGACGGCCGCCCGCGCGGTGTTGACCAGCTTGCCGAACTCGGCGCGCTGATCTTTGGGGAGGGTGGACAGCGCCTGGCGGGCCAGTGCCACCGGGGCGCGGTCCCCCAGGTGCTCGGTCTTGGCCCGGGCCAGTTCGTCGAGGTCGGCGGCGGCGGAGATGGCCGCGTGGGCGGCGTCGGCGGCAGCCGTCAACGCCTGCTGCGACAGCGGACCAACGGGTTGCTCACCCACGCGACGAGACTCTCCTTGTTGGTATTCGCGGCACGGGTGTGGCGCAAGTGCCGACCCGCAGATCATAGGTGATGCCAGAATGACTCCCCGCGGGCGTTGAGCCCCGGTGCAGACGTCGGGAGAATCAGATGATCAGAGCGCTCGTCGTGGGGGCAGTCTGGCTACTAGCACTCTTCATGGTCTGGGTGGACTTCCGCCTTGACCACTGGTGGTGGACTCCGGTCGCCCTCATCCTGGTCGGGTTGGCCGCGCTGGGGACCTGGGACCTGATCCAGAAGAAGCATTCGATCCTGCGGGCCTACCCCATCCTCGGGCACGCCCGTTGGATTGCCGAACGGATACGGCCCGAGATCTACCAGTACTTCGTCGAGTCGAACACCGACGGCGCCCCTTTCGACCGGGAGACCCGCGACGCGATCTATCGCCGGGCCAAGGGGATCAAAGGCGATGAGCCCTTCGGCACCGAACGCAATGTGGATCAGATCGGGTATGAGTTCCTGCGGCATTCGCTGCGGGCGCGGATCGCCACCGACCTGGCGCCCACGGTTCGTCTCGGCGGCCCGGATTGCACCCAGCCCTACGACATCGCCCTGCTCAATGTCTCGGCGATGAGCTTCGGTTCGCTGTCCGGCAATGCGATTGAGGCGCTCAACGGCGGCGCCGCCAAGGGCGGTTTCGCTCACGACACCGGCGAGGGCGCCATCAGCCCCCACCATCTCAAGCACGGCGGCGACCTGATCTGGGAGATCGGGTCGGGTTACTTCGGCTGCCGGACTCCCGACGGCAACTTCGACGCCGAGAAGTTCCGGGATAAGGCGGCCCTGCCGGTCGTGAAGGCGATCTCGATCAAACTTTCCCAGGGCGCCAAGCCCGGGCTCGGCGGTGTTCTGCCCGGGGCCAAGGTCACTCCCGAGATCGCCGAGACCCGGGGTGTCCCGGTGGGGCAGACAGTCATCTCCCCGCCGGCCCACACCGCGTTCTCGACGCCGCTGGAGATGATGCACTTCATTGCCACGCTGCGCAGCCTCTCCGGGGGTAAACCGGTTGGGTTCAAGCTCTGCGTGGGTGCCCGCACCGAGTTCCTGTCGATTTGCAAGGCGATGCTCCAGACCGGCATCACGCCGGACTTCATCATCGTCGACGGCGCGGAGGGCGGCACCGGGGCCGCCCCGCAGGAGTTCGTCGACTGTGTCGGGATGCCGCTGACCGAGGGGCTGATGCTGGTGCAGAACTGCCTGGTCGGAACGGGATTGCGGCAGCACATCAAGATCGGCGCCTCGGGCAAGGTCACCAACGGGTTCGACATGGTCAAACGCATCACCCAGGGTGCCGACTTCACCCTTGCCGCGCGCGCGATGATGTTCGCCGTCGGTTGTATCCAGGCGATGAAATGCCACACCAACCGGTGCCCCACCGGTGTGGCCACCCAGGACCCCGGACTGGTTCGGGCGCTGGACGTGCCTAGCAAGATCGACCGGGTGGCCAACTTCCAGGCAGCGGTGGTTGCCAGCGCGGCGCAGATGGTGGCCTCGATGGGACTGCACAGCTTCGCGGAGTTGACGCCGTCGATGCTCAACCGGCGCATCGACTGCTCGCAGAGCCGCAGCTACGCCGAAATCTACGAGTGGCTGATGCCCTGCGAACTCCTCGAGTGTCCGCCGGAATCCTGGCTCTCGGACTGGATCGAGGCCAGCGCGGAGGAGTTCCGCTGACCGTCAGGACACCGATTCGTCGTCGGCGTCAGGGTCGTCGGCGTCCCCGGCCTCGCGGCGGTGTCTGAGGCGGTACATGACCAGATCGGCGGGCACGCCGTGCTGGCGTCCGGTGAACACCTGCCGGCGCACTCGGCTGACCGTCACCTCCATAGCCTCGAGGTCCTCCGGCGAGATCCGATCCAGGGTCGTCTGGGAGACGATCAGGCCGCCGCGGATGGCGCGCTCCATCACCCGGGCTGCGATGTTGACGTCGACGCCGAGCCAGTCCGATCCGATGCGCTGTGGGCGCCCGGTGTGGATCCCCGCACGCATCCGCGGGGTATAACCGTCCACGTCAACGGATTGCAGCGCCTCGCGGGCGGCAATCGTGGCCCGGACCGCGGTCGCCGGATCGGTGAACACGGCCATCATGCCGTCCCCCATCCGCTTGACGATCTGCCCGCCGGCCTCGAGCAGTGGGGGTTCGACGGCCTGGGCGACTCTGCGCAGCAGCGTCAGGGTCGCCTCGTCGCCGGCCTTGAGCGACCAGCCCGAGAACCCGACCAGGTCGGTGAACACCAGGGTGACCTCGGCATTGGCGGGCCGCCCCGAGACCTTCTCGGTGACAGCCTGCCAAACCTGCAGGGCGGCCAGGCTGACCTCCCGTGAGGCGGCGTCGCGGTCGGGCAGCAGCCGGTCGGCGGCCCGAGCGGCTGCCCGGGCCCCGCCCTCCCCGGAGGCTGAGAGGGGGTCTCCGAAATCGGGGTCGCCGGGCAACGCCTCCCGCAGCCTGCGGATCGCCGAGACGAGACTCGGATTGTGGTTGGTGCTGCGCAGCCATCCCGACGCCGGAGGCTGGCGTTCCTCGGCCGGCTCAGGGTCCACCGGATCAGCCTAAGAGTTCCGCCGGGCGCGTGCGCTCTGGTACAGGCAGATGGCCGCCGCGGCTGCCACGTTGAGGCTCTCCGCGGTCCCCGGCATCGGTATGACCACGCGGTGATCGGCCAGCGCCGACAGCGCCGGGGGCAGGCCGTGCGCCTCCGTCCCGAACACCCACGCGGCCGGTCGGCCCAGCACCGAGTCGGCGTCGTCCAGGCTGAGTTCGCCGTCAATCGTGGCGGCCAGACTCAGGAGTCCGCAGGACCGCAGCCGGCCCAGCAGATCGACCGGGTCGGGCTCAACGACCACCGGTACGGCGAAGATGCTGCCAGCCGAGGACCTGACGCACTTGCCGTTGTAGGGATCGACACCCCGGCCGGCGAAGATCACCGCGGCCGCGCCCATCGCGTGGGCGGTCCGGATCAGCGTCCCGGCGTTGCCCGGTTCGGCGAACTCGACCGCGACCGCCAGCAGTGCGGGCCGGCCGGCCAGGATGGCCCGGAGGTCGGTGGCCGGAACGCGGCAGACCGCGACCAGACCGGATGGAGTGACCGTTTCGGACAGGGCCCGGGCCGCGGAGTCGGTGACCGGGACGACATCGACTCCGGCGAGCAGCGCTTCGTGGCGCCGTGCTGCCTCCGCAGTGGCGAAGACCTCTTCGGCGAACCCGTGCCCGACCGCGGCCGCCACCAGGTTCGGTCCCTCGGCGAGGAACCGCCCGGCGTCGCGGCGCCCGGAATGCCGCAGCAGCCTGGCCGCTGCCGCTACCCGAGCGGACCGGCGGCTCAGCGGCTCAGGTGGCCCAGTCAGGCAGCCTCGCCGGACGGCGCGTTGACGTCGGCCGGCAGCGCCGCCCGGGCGACCTCGACCAGCGCGGTGAAGGCCGCGGGATCGCTCACCGCGATCTCGGCGAGGTTTTTGCGGTCGACCTCGACACCGGCTGCCTTGAGTCCCTGGATGAGCCGGTTGTAGGTGATGTCGTTGGCGCGGGCGGCGGCGTTGATGCGGGAGATCCACAGCTTGCGGAACTCGCCTTTGCGGGCGCGGCGGTCCCGGTAGGCGTAGTTCAGCGAGTGCAACTGCTGCTCTTTCGCCTTGCGGTAGAGCCGGGAGCGCTGGCCGCGGTAGCCCTTGGACGCCTTGAGTACCGTGCGCCGCTTCTTGTGGGCGTTGACTGCGCGTTTCACGCGGGCCATGAGTCTTCCTTCTTCTCGTTCGGTCGGGGGCTGGGGCTCAGCCGTTCAGCATCGAGTTGACACGCTTGGTGTCGCTGCCGGCCACCGTCGTCCGGCCGTCCAGCCGGCGGGTCCGGGTCGAGGGCTTGTGCTCGAGCAGGTGGCGGCGATTGGCTTTCTGCCGCACGATCTTGCCGGTGCCGGTGCGGCGGAACCGCTTGCTGGCCCCGCTGTGGGTCTTGGCCTTGGGCATGGCTTCCTCAGTTCTCTTCGGCCGGGTGGGTCCCGGTGTTTTCTGCTCCGATTGTCTGCTGCGCCGCCCGGGCGCGAGTCTTCGCGCCGCGGTGCGGAGCAAGCACCATCGTCATGTTGCGGCCGTCCTGCTTGGCGGAGGTCTCCACGAAGCCGTGGTCGGCGACGTCGGAGGCGAGCCGTTGCAGTAGTCGGTACCCGAGCTCGGGCCGGGACTGCTCGCGGCCGCGGAACATGATCGTCACCTTGACCTTGGACCCCGCCTCCAGGAAGCGGACCACGTGACCCTTCTTGGTCTCGTAATCGTGGGGGTCGATCTTGGGTCGGAGTTTCTGTTCCTTGACGACGGTCTGCTGCTGGTTCTTGCGAGACTCACGTGCCTTCTGGGCCGCCTCGTACTTGTACTTGCCGTAGTCCATGATCTTGCAGACCGGTGGTCTGGCGTCCGGAGCTACTTCCACAAGGTCGAGATCGGCGTCCGCGGCGACGCGGAGAGCGTCTTCGATGCGCACGATGCCCACCTGCTCCCCACCGGGTCCGATCAGACGGACCTCAGGTACGCGGATACGCTCGTTGACGCGGGTCTCAGTGCTGATGTGGCCTCCCTTATCGGTCTTTCCGGTACTCCCGTGCGGCCCCCGGACGCCAGTAAGACGCACTCCACCAGCGAAAAGGCCCCGCGTGAGCGGGGCCCGAGCCGACCGATCGCGGCGCAGGGCCGCCTGCGCTGAGCGCAGATCGGGTGTCACGGGGACACCCGGGACCGGAACCGCTGAACCGGAACGGCCAACGGTGGGAGCGGGACTCCACTTGCATCCAGGCGTGAGCCGGGACGGTCGTGCATGTCAGTCTAACAGCCATGGCCGAGAACCCGAACGTGCGCGACCTGGCCGACATCCCCGCGGTCGAAGTGATCAGCCGCGCCGCGCTGATGCTGATGAGTGCGGCGGCTGAGAAGATGGGGCTGTCCGACGCCGACCCCGACGACAGCGAGCACCGCGACCTCGACGAGGCCCGCCGGCTGATCACCGCCTTAGCCGGCCTGCTCAGCGCGGCCATGCCGTATCTGGGTCCGCACGCCACGCCGATGCGTGACGGCCTCAAATCGCTGCAACGGGCCTTCCGGGAGGCCAGCGCGTTCCCCGACGAACCCGGCAACGGTCCCGGCGAGAAATACACCGGCCCGGTGCGCTGACCACGGCCCGTGCGGCTCCGGGCCCCGCATATCCTGGCCGCTTATGACGCTCGCACCGATCGCCGGCGCCCGCCGCCGGTCAGGGTTGCGCTGGGTCCCGGCGGCCGCGGGCTGGTCGCTGGGCGTGATCGCCGCGGCCGCGCTGCTGTCGAGCATCTCCCCGCTGATCCGCAACCTGACCCGGGTGCCGCGCGAGTTCGTCGACGACTACCTGTTCAACTTCCCCGACACCAGCTTCGCCTGGGCCTTCGCGCTTGCGGTGCTGGCCGGCGCACTCGCGGCCCGCAAGCGCATCGCCTGGCTGGTGCTGGTCGCCATTCTTCTCGTCGCGGTCGGCTTCGACATCGCCTCGTTGACTCAGCGGGACAGCACCGGTCTGCAGACCTTCGGCGAGATCCTCGGGCTCGCCTTCCACCTCTCGGCGATCGCCGTCCTCGCGCTGTCCTACAACGAGTTCTGGGCCAGGGTGCGACGCGGCGCGGTGCTGAAGGCGGCGGCGGTCCTGGTCGCCGGAAACGTCGTCGGTGTCCTCATCGCCTGGGGCCTGCTGGAGCTGTTCCCCGGCTCCCTGCAGCCGGGCTACCGGTTCGGCTACGCCGTCAACCGGGTCAGTGGATTCGCCTCCGCCACCTCGGACTTGTTCGTCGGCCGGCCGCACGCGTTCCTGGACTCGCTGTTCGGCCTGTTCGGCGCCTTGGCCCTGATGGCAGCGGTGGTCGTGCTCTTCCAGTCGCAGCGTTCCGACAACGCGCTGACCGGAGAGGACGAGTCGGCCATCCGCGGGCTGCTGGAGGTCTACGGCAGGAACGATTCGCTCGGCTACTTCGCGACCCGCCGCGACAAGTCGGTCGTGTTCGCCCCGGATGGTCGTGCCGCCATTACCTACCGCGTCGAGGTCGGCGTCTGCCTGGCCAGCGCTGACCCGGTCGGTGACCCGCGGTCGTGGCCCAGGGCGATTGCGGCGTGGCTGGAACTGTGCGCGGCCTACGGGTGGGCTCCGGGTGTTATGGGCGCCAGTTCCACCGGGGCGCAGGCGTTTCGGGAAGCGGGCCTGAGTGCGTTGCAACTCGGCGATGAGGCGATCCTGTACCCGGACAATTTCCACCTGTCGGGGCCGGACATGCGGGCCGTGCGGCAGGCGGTGAGCCGCGCCCGCAGAGCGGGGCTGACGGTCCGGATGCGACGGCACCGCGACCTGACCGCCGACGAGATGGCCGCGGTGATCCGGCGCGCCGACGCCTGGCGCGACACCGAGACCGAACGCGGCTTCTCGATGGCGCTGGGCCGGCTCGGTGATTCCGCCGACGGCGACTGCCTTCTGGTGGAGGCGGTGCGGAGCGCGGACGTGCCGGGACCCGACTCCCCCGTCACCCCCGAATCGGTGGTGGCGATGCTCTCCCTGGTGCCCTGGGGGTCGAACGGTCTGTCGCTGGACCTGATGCGGCGATCCCGGGATTCCCCGAACGGCACCGTCGAACTGATGGTCAGCGAGTTGCTGCAGCACGCGGACAGCGTGGGCGTGCACCGGGTCTCGCTGAACTTCGCGATGTTCCGGTCGGCCTTCGAGCAGGGAGCCCGGCTCGGCGCGGGACCGGTGGCCCGGCTGTGGCGTGCGGTTCTGGTCTTCTTCTCGCGGTGGTGGCAGTTGGAAACGCTCTACCGGTCGAACATGAAGTACCAGCCGCAGTGGGTGCCGCGATACGCGTGCTACGAGGATGCCCGGCTGATCCCGAGGGTCGGGGTGGCCTCGGTGATCGCCGAAGGTTTCCTGGTGCTGCCGTTGTCCCGGCGGGCCAAGCAGCACACCGGGCTGCACTCCGCGGTGCCGCACGGAACGGGCGCACCAGAACCGGGCGGCCCCGAGGGTTCACACGCCGACGGTGCCACACCGCCCGCGGCGCAAACCGCAGCCGAGGGGAACCTCGCCGCCGGCCGGCGCCTGCCCGAGCAGGTCCGGGTCCGGCTGGCCAAGCTGACAGAGCTGCGGGACAGCGGCGTCGAGGCCTATCCGGTCGGTCGGGAACCCAGTCACACGGTGGCCCAGGCGCTGGTCGCCGACGACGACACGACGGTGACGCTGGCCGGCCGGATCCTGCGGACCCGGGACTACGGCGGGGTGACCTTCGCCCAACTGCGGGACTGGTCGGGGGATGTGCAACTGCTGCTTGACAATTCCGAGGTCGACGGCGGCGGCATCGACTTCGCCGACCTGGACCTCGGCGACCTGGTCGAAGCCACCGGCCGGATGGGCTACAGCCGCAACGGGACGCGCTCGCTGCTGGTGCGGAGCTGGCGGATGCTGGGCAAGTGCCTGCGGCCGCTGCCCGACAAACACAGGGGTCTGACCGACCCGGAGGCCCGGGTCCGGGCGCGGTACGTCGACCTGGCCGTGAACTCCTCAGCGCGCGACCTCATCAGGTCGCGCAGCGAGATCCTGCGTTCGATCCGGGAGACGCTGTTCGCCAAGGGTTTCCTGGAGGTGGAGACTCCGATCCTCCAGCAGATTCACGGCGGCGCGAACGCCCGACCGTTCCGTACCCACATCAACGCCTACGAGCTGGACCTCTACCTGCGCATCGCCCCGGAGTTGTATCTCAAACGGCTGTGCGTGGGTGGTGTGGAGCGGGTGTTCGAACTCGGTCGGGCCTTCCGCAATGAGGGCGTGGACTTCAGCCACAACCCCGAGTTCACCCTGCTGGAGGCCTACCAGGCACACGCCGACTACCGGGTGTGGATCGACGGCTGCCGGGAGCTGATCCAGAACGCGGCCGTGGCCGCCAACGGCGAGATGACGGTACTGCGGCCCGACCGGAGCGGCGCTTTGCAGCCGGTCGACATCTCCGGGCAGTGGACGGTCACCACGGTTCACGACGCGGTCTCCGCCGCACTCGGCGAGCGGATCGGGCCGGACACCGGCCTCGGCGCCCTGCGGCGGCTGTGCGATGCGGCGAAAATCCCCTACCTGAGCCACTGGGACGCCGGCGCGGTGGTGCTGGAACTCTACGAGCACCTGGTCGAGAACCGGACCGAGTCGCCCACCTTCTACCTGGACTTCCCGACATCGGTGTCTCCCCTGACCCGCCCGCACCGCAGTCGGCCGGGTGTTGCCGAACGCTGGGACCTGGTGGCCTGGGGGGTCGAACTGGCAACGGCCTACAGCGAACTGACCGATCCGGTAGAGCAACGGCGCCGCCTGCAGCAGCAGTCCGCGCTCGCCGCCGGCGGTGACCCCGAGGCGATGGAGCTCGACGAGGATTTCCTGCAGGCCATGGAGTACGGGATGTTGCCGACCGGAGGGCTGGGCATGGGCGTGGATCGGGTGGTGATGCTGATCACCGGTCGCAGCATCCGCGAAACCCTGCCGTTCCCGCTGGCCAAGCCCAGATGACCCGCTCCGGCGAGTACCGTGGGCCTATGCCCGACGACGAAACACCAGCACCGTCGGAGAGTGCCCAGGCCACTCCGGCCCCTGACCCTGAGACCGGATACACCGACTCGGGGGTGCCGACCCTGGAGGGCGTACGGGACAAGATCGAGGCCCGCTACGGAACGGCGCTGGGTCACACCGAACTCGCCGCCGAAACCCCCGAGGCGCGGGAAGCCGAGGAGCGCTACGAAGCCCGCAAGCAGGCCGCCGCTGAAAGGCTCACCCAGATCCGGGAGTCAATGCACAAGCCGGACTAACGCCGCTCCGCCGGCGCCGACGTGACTCAGGCGCTGACCTTCCGGCGCCGGCCGCCCTGTTTGGGTGCGCGATCACCGAGCAGTGGTGAGAGGAAGGTGCCGGTGTAGCTGTCGGATGCGGCCACGACCTGTTCAGGGGTGCCCTGGGCCACCACGGTCCCGCCGCCCGCGCCGCCTTCCGGTCCCATGTCCACGATCCAGTCCGCGGTTTTGATGACGTCGAGGTTGTGTTCGATGACGATCACCGAATTGCCCTTGTCAACAAGGCCGTTGATGACCTTCAGCAGTTTGCGGATGTCCTCGAAGTGCAGCCCTGTGGTGGGTTCGTCGAGGATGTAGACGGTGCGCCCGGTGGAGCGCTTCTGCAACTCCGCGGCCAGTTTGACGCGCTGCGCCTCGCCGCCGGACAGGGTCGGCGCGGGCTGGCCGAGCCGGACGTACCCGAGCCCGACGTCGACCAGGGTCTGCAGATAGCGATGGATCGCGCCGATCGGCTCGAAGAACTCGCATGCGTCCTCGATGGACATGTCGAGCACCTCGGAGATGGTCTTGCCCTTGTAGTGCACCTCCAAGGTCTCCCGGTTGTAGCGGGCGCCCTGACAGACCTCGCAGGGAACATAGACGTCGGGCAGGAAGTTCATCTCGATCTTGAGCGTGCCGTCTCCCGAACAGGCCTCGCAGCGGCCGCCCTTGACGTTGAAGGAGAACCGGCCGGGCTGATAGCCCCGGACCTTGGCTTCGGTGGTCGCCGCGAACAGGGTGCGGATCTTGTCGAACACCCCGGTGTAGGTTGCCGGGTTGGAGCGTGGGGTCCGCCCGATCGGGGACTGGTCCACCCGTACCAGCTTGTCGACATGCTCCAGGCCCTTGACCCGGGTGTGCCGACCGGGCACCAGCCTGGCGCCGTTGAGCTTGTTGGCGAGCACCGTGGCCAGGATGTCGTTGACCAGGGTCGACTTACCCGATCCGGACACCCCCGTGACGGCGGTGAGCACACCGAGCGGGAAGGACACGTCGATGTCGCGCAGGTTGTGCTCACGGGCCCCGACCACGGTCAGCTGGCGCTTGCGGTCGGTCGGCCGTCGCACGGCGGGGGTTTCGATGCTCTGTTTGCCCGACAGATAGGCGCCCGTGATCGAGTGGGGGTTGGCCAGCAGATCCTGGTACGGCCCGCTGTGCACCACCCGGCCACCGTGCTCACCGGCCGCCGGACCGATGTCCACCACCCAGTCGGCGTGCGCGATGGTGTCCTCGTCGTGCTCGACCACGATCAGGGTGTTGCCCAGATCCCTTAGCCGCGTCAGGGTTTCGATCAGCCTACGGTTGTCGCGCTGATGAAGCCCGATGGACGGCTCGTCGAGGACATACAGCACACCGACCAGGCCCGAACCGATCTGGGTGGCCAGCCTGATGCGCTGGGCCTCCCCGCCGGACAGTGTGCCCGCCGCCCGGGCCAGTGTGAGGTAGTCCAACCCGACATCGAGCAGGAATCCCAGCCGGGACTGAACCTCTTTGAGCACCTGTCCGGCGATCGCGGCCTCGCGCGGACCGAGAGTGAGCTCGCCCAGAAACTCCGAGCAGTCGGCGATGGACAATTCGCAGACCTGCGCTATCGACTTGGCGCCACGCGCGCCGGCCGCCAGGGTGACCGCCAGGATCTCCGGTTTGAGGCGGGTGCCGTCGCATTCCGGGCATGGCACGTCGCGCATGAAACCCTCGTAGCGTTCCTTCATCAGCTCCGAGTCGGTCTGTTCCAGCCGCCGCTGGAGGAATGCCATCACGCCCTCGAAATCGGCGTAGTAGGAGCGGGTGCGACCATAGCGGTTGCGGTAGCGGACGTGCACCTGCTCGTCGCACCCTTCCAGGATTGCCTTGCGGGCCTTGGCCGGCAGCTTGCGCCACGGGGTGTCGACATCGAATCCCAGCGCCTCGCCGAGACCGGCCATCATCCGGGTGAAGTAGTCGGAGTTGTGTCCGATCGACCACGGGGCCACCGCGCCATCGGCGAGGGTGAGTTCCGGGTCGGGCACCACCAGGTCCGGATCGACCTCCTTGCGGATCCCCAGTCCGCTGCACTCCGGGCAGGCGCCATAGGGCGAGTTGAACGAAAAAGACCGCGGCTCAAGGTCGTCCACCGCCAGCGGGTGGCCGTTGGGGCAGGCCAGCTTCTCGGAGAAACGCTGTTCGCGGTGTGGATCGTCCTCATCCCGGTCGACGAAGTCCAGCACCACGATCCCGTCGGCCAGACCGAGGGCGGTCTCCACGGAGTCGGTCAGCCGCTGTTTGGAACCCGCTTTGACGGTGAGCCGGTCGATCACCACCTCGATATCGTGCTTCTCCTGTTTCTTGAGCTTCGGTGGGTCGGTCAGCGGGTGGACCACCCCGTCGACGCGGACGCGGCTGTAGCCCTGGGTGTTGAGCTTGTCGAACAGGTCGACGAACTCGCCCTTGCGGGTACGCACCACCGGGGCGAGCACCTGGAAACGAGTGCCCTCCTCCATGGCCAGGACCTGGTCGACGATCTGCTGTGGTGTCTGCCGGGCGATTCGCTCTCCGCACACGGGGCAGTGCGGGGTTCCGGCCCTGGCGTAGAGCAGGCGCAGGTAGTCGTAAACCTCGGTGATGGTGCCGACCGTGGAGCGCGGGTTGCGGTTCGTCGATTTCTGGTCGATCGAGACCGCCGGTGACAGGCCCTCGATGAAGTCGACGTCGGGTTTGTCCATCTGGCCGAGGAACTGGCGGGCGTAGGCGCTCAGCGACTCGACGTAGCGGCGCTGGCCCTCGGCGAAGATGGTGTCGAAGGCCAGCGACGACTTGCCCGAGCCGGACAGCCCGGTGAAGACGATCAGGCTGTCCCGCGGGAGGTCCAGGTCGATGCTGCGGAGGTTGTGTTCACGCGCGCCCTTGACGATCAGCCGGTCCACCCGCCCATGCTAAGGGGCCTCACCGACGCCCACTAACCTGGGCGGTATGACTGTGGTCTCCGACAACTACACCGGTCACGTCGAGACCCGGGCGGCGGCCCGGCGGAGCCTGCCGGGGGTCGGCATCATCAAGATGTCGGTCGGCCCGATGGACAACAACGCCTACCTGGTGACCTGCGCCGAGACCGGTGAGTCGCTGCTGATCGACGCCGCCAACGACCCGGACCTTCTGGTCGATCTGGTGCGGGAGCAGGCCCCGAAGCTGGGGCTGATCGTCACCACTCACCAGCACTTCGACCATTGGCAGGCGCTGGAGGCCGTCGCCGAGGCCACCGGCGCGCCCACGGCCGTCCACCAACTGGACGCGGATCCGCTGCCGGTCTCCCCCGACCGGCTGCTGGCCGGCGGCGACGTCATCGTGATCGGGGATCTGACCTTCGACGTCATCCACCTGCGCGGCCACACTCCCGGCTCGGTGGCCCTGGCGCTGCGGCCGCATGGCGAGCGCACGGCGGTCCAGATTTTCACCGGGGACTGTCTGTTTCCCGGCGGGGTCGGCAAGACCTGGGAGCCCGGTGCGTTCGAGCAACTGCTGGCCGATGTGTCCGGCCGGGTGTTCGATGCGTACGGCGACGACACCGTCGTCTATCCGGGCCACGGCGACGACACCACGCTGGGCGAGGAGCGACCCCGGCTCGCGGAGTGGCGCGAACGCGGCTGGTGACTTCGATCTAGAGGGCGATTCGACCCGCCGCCCACAGAACTGCGTCGATGTCAGGCGCGGGTAATCGCGATGGCCGCCGACTTCGTCGCTTCTATCGCTGCCTCTCGCCCCGCTCCCGGCTGCTGTCGGAGGATCACGTCATGGATCGCTGCGTCGAGGAAGGCCACCAGCAGTTGGGCCGTCTGTAGATGATCACTACGCTCCGGCATCCGCTCCCGCAAAAGTCGATCAGCAAGAGAAATCAAGTGCCCCTGCGCCCGTTCGAGTTCGTGTTCGACTTCTCGCGTGCGGGGAGCGCGGTGGGCAATAAGCAGGTGCAGCTCGTCATGTTCGTGTTGACCAACCAGGAGGTCGATCACATGTCCAATAACCTGGCGCAGAGAGTTCGTGGGTCGGAAACCATCTACAAGCTGGTCGAACGCAGCCACTGAGTCTGAAATGTGTCGGCGGGCGATTTCGACGAGCAGAGCGTCCTTATTGGGAAAGTACTGGTACAGCGAGCCGATGGAGACCCTGGCTTCAGCAGCGATCCCGTTCGTGGTTGCGCTCAGATAGCCAGCTTCGTTGAAAACGCGAGCAGCAGCCTCCACGATTCGGTCAACCGTCCGCTGAGATCGCCCCTGGCGAGGCGATTTTCGTGGGCTAATCCCGCTACCCAACATTTGTCTGGCACCTCTTGTAATGCGAGTTGAGAAATGTGAGATTTGCTCACATTCTAAGACCATGGCGATAGTCGAACGCTCAACCGAACTGGCCGCCCCGGCAGAAGCCGTCTGGCGTGCAGTAAAAACCCCCAGCGCGTTTCGGGCGGTGACGCGCGGCATCCTCACAATGCCGGTCATCAAGCATCGGAATGACGGATGGCGCGACGGCGAGACAGTTCAGGGGTGGGTGTTCCTACTCGGCTGCATCCCGTTCTCGCGCCACACGTTGCACGTGTCGCGAATCGACGACAAGGGAATGACACTCAGCAGTCGGGAGAGCGGTGGATTTCTACGTCGATGGAATCACGATATTGTCATCCGACCCATCAACGACACTCGGTGTCACTACGTCGACCGCATCGACATCGACGCAGGTATGTTCACGCCCGTTGTGGCCGGTTGGGCACGTTGGTTCTACAAGATGCGCCAGCAGCGGTGGCGAGAACTGGCCAAGGAATTGGCGAAGGAAGTGCCAGGTTCTTCGGCCTGAATCCCGCGATCAGTCATCGGCGACCAGCGGTTCCCCGGCGGGGTCGGCAAGACCTGGGAGCCAGGTGCTTTCGAGGAACTGCTCGACGATGTCAGCAACCGGATCTTCGGGGCCTACGGGGATGACACCGTCGTATATCCCGGCCCCGGCGGCGACACCACCCTGGGTGAGGAGCGTCCGCATTTGAGCGAGTGGCACGAGCGGGGTTGGTGACGGGTCGGGATCGAACCGGCTTGGCCCGATGTATGCCGATGTATCTAGCGGCCGATCGGCTGTCCCCCTGCTGTAGAAGCACACCGGGGTGTCGAAGCACCCCAGCGGAATCACGCCGGGCTCAACGGCTTTCTGTCTGGCAGTATTCGAGGTGCGAATAGATGGTCACATTCGCGACCGCCAACACGAGGAGCTTGAGGATGACGGACTCGGTCACGCCGAACCCTGAGACGCTGACCCGGAAGATCGAGCATGCCATTGCGCACCCGGCCACCAGCGATGAGTTCGACATTGATCGTGAGTTCGACGCAGTGCTGGCTGACTATGGATTCAGCCGGTCCGACCTGGGTGGCACGATCAGATTCGACGGGGCTGACCCGATCGTGCCCAGCACCATTCGGCTCGCTGGAGCGACCGCGATCTCGTTGATGGCCAAGTCGGCGGCCATGGCCTACCTGTGGCAGCACCGTGGCGGCAGTGAACAGGACATGTCGATCGACCTGCGGGTGTGCCCGCGTCGGTTGTGCCCGTTCTACGAGTTCAAATGGGAGTTGGTCAATGGGCTGCCGCCGGTGGCGCTGTCGGCGCCCAATTCGGCGTTCTCGATAGAGAGCTTCTACCGCACCGCCGACGGCCGGTGGATGATGCCGCTCAACCCGTACCCCAAACTGGCGGCGCGGACCTGCGAGTTGCTGCAGGCACCGGAGGAGCCGGCCGCGGTGGCAAAGGCGATCGCAGGCTGGAACGGTGAGACCCTCGAAGAGGCGGGTGCCGCGTTCGGGGTGGTCATGCCGATGGTGCGCAGCACGACGGAGTTCCTCAGAACATTGCAGTACCGGCAGGTTCTGCGGGAACTCCCGCTGATCAAGATCACCAAGATCGGCGAGAGCGACCCGATTCCCCTGTCAATGGGTGCCGAGTTGCCGCTGTCCGGTGTACGGGCGCTGGGCATGGGCCATGTGGTCGCCGGCGCCGGTATAGGCCGGGCGCTGGCGCTGCACGGCGCCGATGTGTTGAACCTGTGGCGAATCACCGAGATCGAACAGCAGCCGACCTTCTTCACCACCAATGTCGGCCACCGTTCGGCCCGCGTCGACCCCTACCACCCGCAGGGCCACGCGCAGATCATGAAGCTGCTGGCCGATGCGGATGTCTTCTTCGCCAACCGCCGCCCCGGCTACCTGGCCAAGATCGGCCTGACCGCCGACGAAGCCGCCGCCGCCAAGCCGGGCATCGTCTACGCCAACGTGAACCTGCACGGCGGAGCCGGCCCCTGGGGCGACCGCGTCGGCTTCGACCAGGTCGCCGGATCGGTCACCGGCATCATGAACCTCGAAGGCGGCGGCGACGACCAGATGCCCTCGGTGCCACCGGTGCCGGTGGTCAACGACAACCTACTGGGCTGGCTGATCGCGGGCGGAGTGGCCGAGGCGCTGCGTCGGAGATCGATCGAGGGTGGCAGCTGGCGCGTCGATTGCTCACTGACCCGCACGGCGCTGTGGATACTCAGCATGGGTGTGTTCGATCTCGACTACGCCATCCACACTGCGGGTACCGGAACCGAACACGCGTTCCTACCGCCGGAACTGTTCACCGCCGATACTCCTCTGGGCCACTACCAAGGCGTCACCGACCAGGTCCGCATGTCCAAAACCCCGGGCCGCTACGACCCCGTGCTGGTACCACTGGGCTCCTGCTACCCGGAATGGCGCTGACCCACGGAGGATTCCGGTGCCCCGCTCCGGGAAGCGGTAGCCGAGTGCATGCCGCCCGGCGGCAGACCCCGATCCTCTGTAGCCCCCGGATCCGGCTCACAGATCCGTCAGGTCGTCGGGAACGTCCACGGCGTACTGCTTGAGCACCTCGAGGGGCGCCACGTCGAGGGTTCGCTGATGGGTGCAGGCCAGCACCACCGGGGCCGCGCAGCCGTCCTGGTGGGCGCGTAGCCAGTTGCGAGCGGTCACACACCAGCGGTCGCCGGGCCTCAGGCCCGGGAACCGGTAGGCCGGCAGCGGGGTGGACAGGTCGTTGCCGATCGAGCGCTGGTGCTCGAGGAACTCGGCGGTCACCACCGCGCAGATGGTGTGCAGGCCGACGTCCTGGGGTCCGGTCGAGCAGCAGCCGTCGCGGTAGAAGCCGGTCATCGGGTCGCTGCCGCAGGGTTCCAGCGGGCCGCCGAGTACGTTCAGTTCGGTCATCGCGTCAGATCCCTCTCCGTCGTGTAAACGGGAGTGCAGAGCTACCGCAGCCGAGTCCGGGTGGCGGTCTGTGGGGCGGTCATGACCCCAGTCATCAGGGCCGCGTCGTCAGGGCCGTGCGTTCATGCGACTAGGTAGTGGTGTGGACGATCAGTACGTCGCTCTTGGATCGTCGCGCGACGTTGGCGGGAACCGAACCCAGCAGTCGGCCGGCGATCGTGTTGAGGCCGAGGTTGCCGACCACCAGAAGGTCCGCTCCGACTTCGGCGACCAGATCAACCAGCGCATCGACCGGAGCTCCCTCGACCGCGCGCTCCTCGACCTCTGCGGCGCCGGCGGCCGTTGCCCGTTCCCGGGCCTCCCGCAGGATTTCGTACACCGGGGCGTTGCCGGCAACCTTGTAGCTCTCATCCTTGAGCATGTCCGCCGCTCTGGTGTCCTCGGGTGCCGGGATGAAGGCGGATGCCACGATCAGCTTGGCGCCCGGTCCTGAGGCGAGTTGACCAGCGCGTTCCACCGCTCGCAGCGACGAGTCCGAGCCGTCAGTGCCGACCACCACGGTCTGGTAACCGCCCATCCGAAATCCTCCTCAAATTCAGCACCCCCCGGAACAGTAGCCCCTCAGAACCTCACCAGGACGGCATTTGCCGCACCCGAACCGCCGCGTGGGTCCGTGACATCGACAACGGCGCCGACAACAGCGCCGCAGCGTCCACCCCGCTGCCCGGTCCACTCAGTCGTGCCAGCGGTTGGCGGGGGCGCGGCCCGGTTCGACGGCGGGTACGGCCGCGGGTTTCGCCGGGCTAGCGTCAGCGCCGGAGCCGCTCAGTGACCATCCGGTGCCGATGCAGACCAGATCCTGCGGGCCGGAGATCGTCTTCGGCAGCGGAATCCCCCACCCCGGGATACCGGGGATGGTGACCTGCGGCGGCGACAGCACCGTCGCGACGCCCTGGGCCAGCGCGGGCAGCACGCCCGAGGGCGGGGTGGGCAGGGCTGCGGCCGCGTCGGCGATCGGGGCCGCCGGGATCAGCCCGCCCAGGCCCGGGTTGACGACCGCCGCGGCGCCGGGCGGGGCACCGGGGAACACCGCCGGCGGGGCCGGCGGAACAGCGGCAGCGCCGCCCACCGGAACACCCGGAACGGCGGCCGGCGGCACCGGGGGCGAGACCAGGCCATCGGCGTAGCCGCCGCCGGGAACAGCGGCCGCGGGCCCGGGAACGGCAGCGCCGGCGCCGGCGGCAGCGGCGGCGGGAGCCCCGGCCGCGGCGGGCGGAATCCCCGCCGCCAACGAGGCGACGGCCTCGGCAGGCAGGCCGGCAAGCTGCGCGACCCGATGGTCGATGTCGTCGGGGATGTCGGGCAAGGCTCCCGCACCGATTCCCTCGCCGACGCCCGCCCCGGCCCCCTCGGGGCCGACCCTGGCCGCGTTGTCCTCGATCCGGTCCGCAGCGATTCCCTCACCGACGGCTGCCGGAGCACCGGCCCCGGCAGCATCGGCCGCGGGCGGGGCCGGGATAGCGGCGGCATCGGCGATCGGCGCGCCGCCGGACCCGGCGGCCGGCGGGCCCGCGGCACCCGCCGGTGGAATCGCGGCCGGGTCACCGGCTACCACTCCCGGAGCGCCCGGCACCGCGGCAGGCGGTGTTGCGGCGGCGTCGACGATCGGTGCTCCCGGAGCTCCGGGCACCGCGGCGGGGGGCACCATCGGGGTTTCGATGACGGCCGCGGCCGGGGCCGGCGGCACCGCCCCGGGCGGGGCGGGGATCGCGTCACCGACAACGCCTCCGGGTGTCCCGGGCAGACCGGCACCGGGGTTGGCCGCACCGGGCAGCAGAGCGTCGACGGGAACACCGGGAAGGGTGAGGTCGGGGGTGCCCGGGAAATCCAGCATCCCTCCACCGATTTCGGAACCGGGGATCGAGACCGGCGGCGGAGGAGGAAGCGCTGCCGCATCGGCGATCGGTGCTGCCGGAACGGC
>Ga0180435_10002216_pt1 | contig 19948 bp, 10 predicted proteins | sample SS_ome_3_FD_132467 | JGI IMG/M metagenome (GOLD analysis project Ga0180435, IMG submission 132467) | Hypersaline lake sediment archaeal communities from the Salton Sea, California, USA - SS_3_S_1 metaG | ecosystem: Environmental > Aquatic > Non-marine Saline and Alkaline > Hypersaline >...
CGGAACCGCGCCCTGTTACTCTCATCCACAACCTTGTACCAGTTGCACTACTTGATGAGTAGCATCTTCTTCGTATCCGAGAATCCGTCGCTACTAAACTTGTAGAAATAAACTCCGCTCGCCTGATCGGCACCGTTCCACGTGACGGTATGATGACCAGCAGCCGCCGAACCGCTCAAGTCGGCCACTTTCTGACCGGCGACATTGTAGATCGCAAGACTGTACTCACCGGCGTGCTTCAGGGCGAAGCCGATTGTTGTAGTCGGGTTGAACGGGTTGGGGTAGTTCTGTGAGAGACCAAACTCGCTCGGCAGGGCATTCAGCACCGCCATCGCGCCGTCTGAGGTGGCCATTTCGATCGACAGCAACTCACCATCGACTTCGACCATGTCACCGGAGAATGAACGGCCCTCTAAAGAACTAACCAGGATTCGTGTCTGGCCGTCACGGTAGGCGTACTTCATTTCCATGTCGCGAGCCAACAGTTTCGGCGTTACGTTGCCGGCGACAGTCATGAAGGCGCCACCCATTTCGCGCTCGACCGAAACAACTCCATCGGTGTGACTATAGGCAACTTCGACGGTTGTGAGCTTGGAGATCGGCAAGGCATCACCGACGATGACACGAGTGAGGTAGACCAGATCGGCCACCGAGAGCGTCAGGCCATCGGCGTTGACATCGGTAGCTGCGATTTGGCCATCGATATTGACCTTGAATACATCCAGGCCCATAACGAAGTAGTTGCTGAACAGCACGGCGTCGGCGATTTCGTTGCTTTCACCGTTGAGATTGACATCACCGCGGGCATCGATATCCTCGGAGCAGATTATCCGAATCCCGCCGTTGTAGAAATCGATGATCCGATTCGGATGCGGCTTGTTGGGATCCTCGTTTTGCGTCAGGCACTCATCCGGGGCGCCGAAGCCGGTCGGGAAGGATGTCGGCACGCTCGTCACCTCGATATAGGTGGCCGCTTCTCCAACACCACTGTAGTAGTTCCAGACGCTCGCCTCGATACCCTGCACCACACTGTCCATAGCGGTCAGCGGATAATAGGCCAGCGAGTTGTCACCGCAGTCGAGCCAGTAGAAACGAATGAGTGCAAACTGGCACTCATAGGTGCGGTCGTTCGAGACCAGGAAGTCGAGGGAGAAGATCTTCGCCGGAAGATTCGGTTTGAGACAGTCAGGATGGTTGGGGCCGTTGTTCGTCTCGGCGATTCCGACAATTCGTATCATGCCGCTGGGGCACGCACTTCCGCAGTTGCCGAAAGGTCCGAAACGATAGCTGAAATACTCCCAACCACAGCCGCCGATATAGAAGTCCGATCCGGACAGGGCTGATTGGAAGAACAAAACCGAGGCGTCGTACGAGATGAGGAAATCAAAACCGGCCGGAACTTCCGAGCCCGCTTCCATGGTCACATCGACAAAGGCATGCTGTCCCTGGATGACACCGTGAGGATAATAGGCATCGCCGTGATCGTCTTCGATCACAATCTCAAAGTTGGTTTCGCCCTTGACATCGACATACACTTCGCAGAACGCTGAGTCGGGGCCGTCGGTCACGGCGAAAGTGAAGGTGAACACACTTCCCGTGTCGTTGATAGTTGGAGTGAAATCAACCGAGCCATTCCCGTTGTCGTTCCATACTCCGTCGGGAGTAGGGGTAACATCGAGTAGCAGCGTCGTAGTCGGATCACAGTCGCCGTCCTCCGCCGTTACGGTCCAGGCGGTTTCCTGGTCGGCGCCGGAGAAGTAGGTTGCCCCACAGCCGCCGGTAAACGAAGGTCCGGCGTTGGTGAAGGCCAGATCGTAGCGACAAGGATCGGAATCCCCGGCCTCGTCGGTTGCTACCACCTCGACAAAGAGGGCCGAGCCAACATCGGCGAGCGAGGGAGCATAGCTCCAAACGCCGGTCGCGGGATCGATCGAACCCACTCCGTCAGAAATCGAGAAAGTGAACGGAGCAACCGGGTCCTCGTCCTCAGCATCAAAATCGTACGACACCGCATCGCAGTGTGAGCCGGTATAGGCTGTGACGGGACAGTTCGTGATTTGCGGAGGGATACCTACCCTCTGAGCAACCTTGTAGCAGTATGGTCCGCCCCAGTCGGGAGCTGAGGTGCCAAAGCTACCGGCCCACAGCCACAATCCCGAAGGCGGGTAGAATGAACTGTCGAGACAGAGCGTCTTTCCCTCCTGAGAAAGATCAACGCCGGTCGTGATGGATAGAACGATATCGTCGAATCCCGGTGCTAGTCCGGGGCCGGAGATGAGTGAGCCGCCATAGCCCACCGTATCGGCTCCACTACCGTCGACACTGAACGCGTTGAGGGCCGAAACGAGATCAAACAGTAAACCGAGTCCGCCCGGGTATACATCCTCCAGTACCACGGGACTCCAGCTGGCTCCATCGGGAGAGTAAACCTGGAATCCGTTGGTCATGCCGGCGACCTTTGACGACTCGGTGCTGATTGCTCTCAGATAGTACACCACTGTTTCGTTGGGTACGATGTATGTTGCGCCGGGCACCCCAAGCTGTCCGTCATCATCTACCCAAACACCGTCAATATAGTCCACGTCGAGAGAACTGCCCTGCACAGTTCCCACCCCCAACATCACCATCAAGATAGCGAGCATACCTATGCTCTTCATGTAGCCTCCAAGAAAAGATAGAACAAAATCCGAAGTACAGGTTTTGAAAAGTACCAAAAATGCAGCAATCGTGAATGCAATACTAATATAGCTTTGATCTCAAGACGGTCAAGGGAAAAGCAAGTTAGGCTTCGGTTTCGGCCACGATTTCACACAATCCTAACAGTTACCGAAAGCCGTAAATCGCGGTTGTATCGGCTTTTAAAATTCGCTAACTTCGGCGACATGAACGGCGGCGTAGAAATTGCGGCAGTTGTCTATCGCGGCAAAATGATTGAGGCTATTCACTATGCTTCGGTGGCGGTTGTCAACGAACGTGGTGAGCTTACTCATTATCTGGGCGATCCTGACTTCACTACCATGACCAGGTCGTGTATCAAGCCGTTTCAGTTGCGGCCTCTGGTCGAGTCCGGGGCGGCCGACCATTTCGGATTCGACAACCGTCAACTAGCTATAATGTGCGGATCCCACAACGGCACCGACCTTCACCGCGAGGCGGTGATGTCCAATCTTTCCCTGGCCGGCAATGAACCTGAACATCTTCTGTGTGGTGCGCACTGGCCGATTGGAATGGAGGCCACTCGGAAGTTTCCTCAGGGTGGGGAAGAAGTGGATCCCGTAAGGCACAATTGCTCGGGAAAGCACTCCGGTTTCCTGGCCCTGGCCCGGTTCCTGAAAGAGAATCCCGATCAGTACCTGAATCCTCAGTCAGAAACACAGAAGCGAGTATTGTCAGCTGTGGCCGGTTTTTGTGAGTATCCGGTTGCCAAAAAGGATATCGGAGTTGACGGTTGCTCGGCACCCAATTTCCCTTTGTCACTTAGGGCGGTCGCGCATGGCTTCGTGAAGTTGGCAACCGAACAAGCGGTAAGCGATGACGGGCGTGTAGTTACTCGTAGGATCAAGCAGTCGATGCTGGAGCATCCTGAGATGGTCTCGGGACAAGGTCGGTTCGATTTGCAGCTTTCAAACGCCTACCCGGGGCGACTGATCTGCAAGGTGGGAGCGGAGGCGATCGAAGGTATCGCTCTTGACGATCCACCCGTTGGGATAGCCGTCAAGATTCACGACGGCAATTGGCGAGCTCTGTGGCCGGTTTGTGTTGAAGTTCTTCGTCAACTTGGCTATAATGCAGTTCACGAGAGCGAACTCAGGGCCTTCGTCAGGCCGGAAGTTCGAAACGTACGAAACCTTGTGACGGGGCATATTGTCCCGGAGTTTGAGTTGCATAAGGTATGAGACACACGAGCCCAACAGACTGCTTGTCAGCCGGCCATCTTGGGCTGGAGTATCACCGCCGTCGTGTCAAATCGGTCACATAACACAACTTTCCTTCAATCGATCCAGAACCGGTAAGTAATTGAAAGGAGAGTTTCGTGACCAGATCAAGGCAACCTGCCGAGCCATACCGTATAAAATCAGTCGAGCCGATTCGCTTGCTACCCGAGAAGGAACGACTCGAACGTATCAATCACGCCAACTACAATATCTTTAAGCTCGATGCTCGCGATATTTACATCGACCTTCTAACCGACTCCGGCACCACTGCCATGTCCGCCAAACAGTGGGGAGCGCTCATGGTGGGGGATGAGACCTACGCCGGTGCCAAGTCGTTCCGCAAGTTCGAGCACACCGTTCGCAAGATAACGGGGAAGAGGCACATCATTCCGTGCCATCAGGGACGCTCGGCCGAGAATATGATGTTTTCCACGGCGGTCAAGCCTGGTCAGTACGTCCTCAACAACACCCATTTCGATACCACTCGGGGCAATACGCTTCACAAGGGTGGTATACCGGTTGATATACCCTGCCAGGAGATGCGATCGAACGACCCGCTGCCCTTCAAAGGCAACATGGATGTCATGAAGTTGGAGGAGATAATCGGTCAAAAGGGTCGCGAAAATGTCGCGATGGTGATAATGACCGTCACCAACAACTCGGTCGGTGGTCAACCGGTGTCGATGGCCAACATTAGGGAGACCTCCGAACTCTGCAAGAAACTCGCAATCCCTTTCTATTTCGACTGTGCGAGATTCGCCGAGAACGCCTTTTTCATCAAGCGCGATGAGGAAGGCTACCAGCACAAGAGCATCCAGGAGATCGTCCTCGAGATGTTCTCCTATTGCGATGGCGCCATGATGTCCGCCAAAAAGGACGGCCTGGCCAACATCGGAGGGTTTATTGCTCTCGACGACAAGGAGCTATATGCCAAGCTTACCGAGCTGCTGATCCTCCTGGAAGGTTTCCCCACCTATGGCGGCCTGGCCGGGCGAGATCTGGAAGTACTGTCCATCGGTCTGGAAGAGGTCATGGACTATGATTATCTCGATTTCCGCATCGATCAGGTAGCCTACTTTGGCGAGAAGATCAAAGCCGCCGGAATCCCCATCGTCGAGCCAACCGGTGGTCATGCTGTGTTTGCCGATGCCGGTGCGTTGCTTCCCCATATCCCGGCCGACCAGTTTCCGGGGCAGGCCCTGACGGTGGCCTTTTACACTCAGGGTTGTGTCCGCGTGGTGGAGTTGGGTTCGCTGATGTTTGGCGGAACCGACCCGAACACGGGTAAGAAGTTCACGGCGACTCGTGAGCTGGTAAGAATGGCGCTGCCGAGAAGAGTCTACACCAACTCGCATCTCGATTACATCGCTGAAGTGGCCGGAAAGATTGTCGCGGACAAAGACAGTCTGGCCGGATATCGCATCACCCATCAACCGGTGTTCCTGCGGCACTTCACCTGCGACATGGAGCCTCTCCAGCCGGTCAACCAAACAGCTGAGAAGTCAAACAGCTAATGAGATTTGTTGCTCTGACACTTCCCATGGTGCTGACAGCCCTCCTGATGGGCTGCAGTGCCGTACAGCTGGAAACGGGAGATGTGGAGCGCTCGGCCGAGAGCTCACAACGGAAGGCGGAAACTCTTAAGGCTGACTTCGCCCGTCAGATTCGGTCTGCAACCGATAATGATTTGGTCGCCCTTTATCTCAATCACAGTAGTTTCGTGGTGGATCGATACGTCGACTTCAGCCGCGACATGGCCCAGCAGATGACCGATGCCCAACGGGCAACCGGTCAGGCATACACTGCATCCCGGATTCTCGCAGCCGTCAAAAACGCGGTCGAACCGGAAGTCCCGATCTTGAGAGCCTGGGATGAAAACCATGATCTTGCGCTTGAGGAGATCAAGTATCGAAATGCCTTTGCGCAAGACCTAATCGGTGCAACCGAGGAAGTAGCCACCGAATACTACAAAGTGCAGGCAGCCGCGACCGAGCCCCGCTCCGGCTTGGACAGCTATGAGGCCGATGTTGAAGACGCCGCCTCACGGTTTGATCGGGCGGTGGAATCGGCCGTAAAGAGGCTCGAGCTTTACCGGTAACAGACCTGATCTGTCCAGAAAAAGTGCAACGGGCTGCACTAAGGCAGAACTGATCAGACGAAATCCGGCCCAAATCGAGGCCGATCCCGAGATAGGATCCAACACTTAAAGGATTGTTAGCGTGTTACTTATGCGGGAACATTGGCCCCCGGCGTGCGTTTTGGCCGAAAACTTGCGTTAGACTTCCGTGATTATCGCGGAGCTTTCTTGACAAAATATCGGGAACCTCCTATAATCGTTTGACTTATAAGTACACGAGAAAGGATTGTTTATAGCTCAACGGTTAATGTTTTAAGATTCTTTTTGTAGCGCCTTCTTTTTATGAATGCGTTGCAGTCAGGGTAGTTTTTCTTGAAGCCATAAGCCGGAGCTATGTCCTTTTCGTACTTGACGACATTTCGTTCTTTCCTGCCACTCTTTAGGGGAGTTGTGGCTGTACTGATCGGCGTAGTGTGTTTCGCCGCATCGGGCGGCACGGCTATGGGCAAGGACCTCGACGCGCGGTTGCTCGCCTCGTCTGAGCAGTCGCTACGGCTTCGAGTCCCTGTCCAACCTGATCTCTCCAACCTTAGTGTTGAGTACACCGAAGATTCTCTCGCGGTCTATTACAAGTCTGTAACCGTTGCGATTCCTCCCGGCGCCGAGGCACGCATTCTCGAAACTCAAGTAATCTCCAGGACTGAGTTGAAACCTCAATACCTCGAGGACTACGGACCTCCCGCTTCTGGCCCGCTCGCGGCCATGGCTAAACCTTTCTCTATTCGTGGCAGACAGTTGGTCAACCTTCAGCTGTTCCCGGTGCAGGGCAACGAGGTCATGACAGAAGTTGAGGTAGAGATCGTTTTTGAAGGATCAGCTCAGGCTGTCAAGAGTTCGACCAACGATCCCGTCTTCGACCGCATCATCTCCAAGACGGCGGTTAACGGTTCTTTGTCTCGGTCATGGCCACGGGTTGACAACAAGGCTCTGGGATCGACTTCAACCTCGATCTTCGACGATGATGCCCAGTGGTTCAAGATCCACGTGAAGAATCCCGGCCTGGTCAAGGTTTCTGGAAGTGCGTTACGCAGTGCCGGTTTGAATCTTTCCAACTTGAACTCCGACCGACTCCGGTTGTATGCCGGCGATGGTCGCCAGCTTCCGATGCCGCTAGACAGCGCCCGCCCTGAGTTTCTCCCGGTGGCGATTATGGTCAACGACGGTGGCGATGGGCAGTTTCAGGCTGACGACGAGTTCGTGTTCTTTGCCGAGGCCGGATCGCGCTGGCGGTACGATGCCGGCAACGAACCCTGGTTTGAACAGCACCACTACTCCGAGACGAACATTTTCTGGCTGACGGTCGACGAAGGCAGCCTCTCTGCCGAACATCGCATACAGACAGTCTCCGGAGCAATCACAGGCTTCCAAGACACAACCGTGGTCGACTATAGGCGCCGAGTTCGCTCCGAAATCAACGCCGTTCTGGCGGAGAAGTCCGATGGGCACGTGGACGATTATTACGAGTGGTTTTGGACCGGCAGTCCGGCACCTTCGGTCTTCGTGAACACATCCAATCTGCTTGAGGGATACTCCGCCGACATTACAGCGCAGGCGAAAATCCCAACTTCCGGCACCGTTATAGAATTGACCGTCAACGGCGCAGCCGCCTTACAGGTTGCCTGCCCCGATTGTCCGCGGGGTAGATTCCGTTTCGACGGTGACGCGCTGCAGGTGGGAATCAATGAGTTTGATATCTCTTACAATACCGCGTCGAGTTCCGCCAGCTACTTCGACTGGCTCGAGGTAAGATACCAGAACGGTCTGGTGCCCGAGGCTGATAAGCTGGAGTTTGCCCTACCCGGTCTGGATCGCTCAGCGCAATTTGTGATTAGCAACGGGTTCTCGTCAGAACCTTATGTCCTATGCGTCAATGACCCCCGCCAGCCAGTGCTGGTTAGCGATGTCGACCTGTCCCAGACCACTCTTCGATTCGAGTACCAGTTGTCGGACAGTCTTCCCAATCGTTTTCTGGCCATTTCCCCGACACGCGCGGCCGCACCGACGGATATTGAACGAGTTATCGTCGCAGATCTTCGCTCGACCAACGAGCAAGTGGATTACATCATCATCACGGCCGAGCAGTTTGAAGGTTCCTTGCAGCCGCTGGTTGATCTTCGGGAATCCCAGGGTCTCTCGACTATGGTTGTGGCTGTCGGAGATGTTTTCGACAACTTCTCTTACGGTCTGCAGGATCCGACCGCGATCAGAGACTTCCTGCACTTCGCCTACAACAACTACCCGTCACCGGCACCCTCGGCGGTGCTTCTGGTCGGCGATGGCCATTACGACTATCTCGACTACACTGAATCCGGCGCCACGAGCTACATCCCCCCCTATATGAACGCCTATGATGCCTCATACTCTTACAGCGACGACAACTACGTCTATCTCGATGTCTACGGCCTACTCGACAGCGATTCAACCTATGTGGACGGAGTCGATCGAGGCGTGGACATGATCACAGCTCGGTGGCCGGTGACCAGCTCGGGTCAGGTCACCATCCTTGTAAACAAGGTCCTGAGTTACGAGCAGGGCACAGAACAAGGCAACTGGCTGAACACGATCTGTCTGGTGGCTGACGACGAGTTCTCATCAGATCACAACTGGGAGACCGTCCACACCAATCAGACCGAATGGTTGCAGCGGGATTACATCCCGAGGCACTATCGCCGGGACAAGATCTATCTCATCGAGCATGAGTTCGTGAATAACACCAAACCAACCGCCAATGACGCCATTGTGGACGCTATCAACGAGGGTCGCCTCCTCGTCAACTATGTCGGACACGGCAATCCGACCGTCTGGGCGCACGAGCGGGTGTTCTCGTCGTCTGCCGATCTTCCGCGCCTTCGTAACGGGAATCGTCTACCGCTGATTTTCGCTGCTTCTTGTGCTATTGGCTTCTACGACGATCCCGAGGGGGTTGCCATGGCCGAGGAACTGATGACCAATGGTTCTGGAGGAGCGATCGCGGTAGTGTCGGCGACCCGTTTGGTCTGGTCCTCCCTCAACAGAGATTTCAATCAGACTGTCTTCACTCAATTGCTTGGCGACTCCGAACTGTCGATGTGCGAAGCGGTGTACGTTGGGAAGGTGATACATCTCAGAAGCGCCAGCTCCTATGGTGCCCTGATTCGAAACGATCGATCTTACACGTTTTTTGGCGAGCCTTTCCTGAAGCTGGCCCGTCCGGAACTGAGTATCCAGTTCGATTCCCGACCCGATTCGCTGGTGCCGCTGCAGACCGCTAGCTTCACGGCCGGCGTGGTCGACTCTGTCGGCAATCCCCAGGACATTGGCGGTACCGTATCGGTCACGGTCTTGGATGCCGAACGAGTCCAAACATACGTCCCCTCTGAGCATGGTGGCTCCGGTTCGCCGATCACATACGGCGTCGACGGAGCAACGCTCTTCCGAGGCGATGTCAGTGTCACCGATGGCAATCTCTCCTTCCAGTTTGTGCCTCCCCTGGACATCAGCTACGGCGGCACGAGTTCACGCCTGGATGTTACCGGAATTCTACAGGGAGCGGCTACGTCCGGAGTTGTCGATTCCCTCAGGATCAGCAACAGCATCGGCCCGGTCACCGACAATGAGGGACCGGCACTTCGCTTCGCCGACAAGAATGGCACCATACTTCAGAGTGGCGCGGCCCTGCAACCGGCCGACAGTCTCTACGTTCTAATCGACGATCCTTCCGGTATCAATCTCGCCGGATGGCTTGGTCACGGAATAAGCCTTGTGGTCGACGACCACAGCGAGTCGATGGTCAACCTGGGACCGGATTTTGAGTACTGGCCGGATTCCTATACCACCGGGTCGGCGCCGATTCCTCTCGATGAACTGGAGCCGGGACGACGCACGCTGAAAGTCAAAGCCTGGGACAACGCCAACAATTCAACCTCGGTTGCGTTTGAGGTTAGCTTTGCTTCAACCGGGTCCGAAGTTGTGCGAGAACTATTGAACTATCCCAACCCGATGCAGGACGAGACGCGCTTCTCATTCTACGCTCAAGAGCGGTTGGAAAACTTTTCCCTGGAGATCTTTACGGTTGCCGGCAAAAAGATTAAATCTTTTGATTTGAACGCCTTAGAAGCCGGCTACCATGACGATATAGTATGGAAGGGACAAGATGAGGCCGGTGACCGAGTGGCTGCCGGTGTTTATCTGTTCAAGGCCGTGGCCACTTCGGAGTCGACCTCCGAGCCGGCCGTTGTATACGGAAAAATAGTGTTGTTGAATTAGGATAGAGGAGAACCAGATGACACATCGCAGGATGATTCTGGCGCTTACCCTGTGCGCCCTGGTACTAGGTATCGCGGGCCAAGCCAGTGCCGACATCTCAAACGCCGCCGTACTTTACCTTCGAATTGCAGCCGGTGCCAGAGCGGCCGGTATGGGTGAGGCCTTTGTGGCTGTCGCCGACGATGCCACCGCGACCCATTGGAACCCCGCCGGATTGGGAGCCTATCCGCTGGCCAATTCCTGGGTCGAGGCCAAGGTGCCGGGCCATTTGCGGCCAATCAAAGCACTGGCCACCTATCGCAAGGGTGGCGGCGGTGATTACCAGGCCTACGAAGTGTGGGCAATCACCAACAACGGTGTGGCGCGTTACGACAACGCCAAATGGCACGCCGATGAAAAGTTCAGCCCGTCCGCCAACAAGACCCTTCGGGCGCTGGTTGCTCAGTACTTCAGCATCACCGATGAAGAGATGCTGACCGGTGTAGTTCACCGCGTAGCCGAAGCCAACAGCCAGGAGGCATACGACGCTATCGTGGCGCTTCGCGACGAGGTCATGGCCGCGGTGGCCGAGGACTACTCGGACCGCGAGTCGATGACCATGATGTTTGACAGTCTCATGGTGGCCTATGACGAGTGTCGGATTGACTGGGGTAAGATTGCCGAAGTTCGGAAGCACTTCAACGATGGCATGAGCGACTCCTCTCTGACGGAAATCGAAACCGATCGTATCAATATCGCCGTCGAAAAAGCTCGCATGAGGTTTATTGCCGCCGAGATTTCGGTCCCTTACTCTGTTGTTTTCGGTAGTCAACCGTCCTCGATCGCAGCGATCGAAAAGGGTGTCCTTTTTGGTGGCAACGACGGATTGACCGCCTACAACGGTCGCGCTTGGTCCTCTCACAACGTGGAAGCCGGACTGCCGTCCGATACGGTGCTGTGTATTGCCGCCGTCGGCGAACAGGCGTTTATCGGTACCAGTGCTGGTCTGGCGAGGTTCGCCGGTCAACGCCTGGGCCCGGTCCAGGGTTTCGAGGAACTCCCCGAAGGCCCGGTAAGAGCCGTCGGAGCTTCGAGTCTCTCGGATGTCTGGGTTGTGATCAACAACGACCTCTTCCATTGGGATGGAAGCCATTGGTCCAACAGCTTCAGCTACAACACGGTCCTCGACGACAACCGCGAAAACATCGCTCGTCGCATGGGTATCTACGGGTCCGAAATCGAGACTCAGGCCTACATGGAGAAGCTGGACAAAGTTAACGCAGAATTTGACTGGTCATCCCTCACCACGCCTCTGACCGATGAGATGGCCGAGACAGTAACCGATACGGCGGGCGCCACGGCTATGCCGGAGGACCTGATGTCCGGAGTAATCGCTGGTACCGGCGAAACCGACAGCACTCAGGTCGATTCGGTCGAAGTGGCTGCTGAGGTCGAAGAAGTGGTCGAAGAGCCGGAGATTATCCCGGCGGCGGCTCCTTCGCTCGACAATCTTCAGGCCGGAGTCGAAATCCGCCTTCCGTTCGTGAGCGAACTGAAAGGTGAGATTGGCGACATCTTTGTTGGTCGCGACATGCGCCTCTGGATCGCCACCGAGTACGGATTACTCTACTTCAACGGCCGCAACTGGGAAACCCCGGGTTACCGTCGCTATCGTATCAAGACCGGTGACACCTTCGATGCTCTGGTGTCGGCTCGACGGACGAGCGACATCTCCGAGGCTGATGCCTATGCCGCACAGTTGCGCGACATCAACGACCTCGAAGAAGATGCTCCGCTGACTGTCGGCCAGGTCGTCAAGATTTACCGGAATCCGCTGGCCACGAACGTAACCTCGATCATTCGCGGCAGCCGCAGCCTCTACGTTGGCACCGACGAAGGATTAATCGAGTTCGACGGAATCTACTGGGCTCGCTCGGCTGTTCGAGGAATGGCCCAGGAAGCCACCGCCGACGCTCACTCTCACGAGAATGAGCTGTGGATCTCCAGTCGCGACAAGCTCGTGATCAAGGCTTCCGCCCAATCACAACTTTCGTTCATGCACGCCAAGTGGCTGCCGGAACTGACCGACGACGTTTACTACGAGTACTTCTCGGCGGTTTTCGGAACTGAGAACTGGGGTACTTTCGGCGGTAACGTTACCTTTATCACGTACGGAGAAATGGTCCGAATGGACCAGCATGGCGAAGCTCAGGGAACATTCTCCTCGTTCGACCTGGCCGCCACCTTCTCCTACGGTGCGGCTCTTTCGCAGAAGTTGAAAGTCGGTCTTTCGGCCAAGTTGCTCTATTCACGTCTGTCCGATATCGGCGCCGGCTTCGAGAAGGGTAAAGGTACCTCCACCGGCTTCGCGGTCGATTTTGGTATGCTCTACCATGTCAACCGACGCCTCAACCTGGGTATGGCGCTGACCAACCTGGGTCCCAACATGGCTTATATCGACGCTGCCCAGTCTGACCCACTTCCGGTCAACCTGGCCTTAGGTTTTGCATACAAGCTGCTGCAATCTGATTACTACTCTTTGCTGGTCACGGCCGAGATGAACAAGATCATGGTCGGGCTCGATGACGGTTTCGGCGAGGAACTGAAGCAGGCCATCGCCAACGGTGGTTTTGAGTTCAAGTATGGCAATCTGATTGCCTTCCGTGCCGGCTACATCTACGACCAGGAGGGTGATGTCAAGACCCCGACACTGGGTGTGGGTGTTTATCCGGTGGATTGGCTGCAGTTCGACTTCGCTTATATCCCGAGTGGCGGCGAATCGGCGGCGGCTCTTAAGAACACGTTGCGTTCTTCGTTAACCCTGGCGCTATAGTTTGAGGTGATCACTTGCGATTGAACCTGATTCTCAGTCTCGTCTTCTCGATCCTGCTGGCCTGGCCCGCGATGGCTCACGATGCCTGGCTTATGAAGATGAAGCGCGTTCGCGATGACAGTCGTAAGTCCAACAATCTGGTGCAACAGCATAGTCTGTTGCAGCAAAGGTCGCATCGAGAGATTCTTGGGCTGGACCGCGACAAACCGTGGTCGTTACCCACGAAGTCTCTTGCCGACGCGATCGACACGATCAAGGCCTGTGTGATGCGGTTTGATTTCGTCTATGAAGAAATCGACGACCCCAACACTACCGGTCGCGGTCGCATGAACCTGGCCAGGATCGTTGATTCCAACGCCTATTACGACAGTGTCGAGCACTGGGTTGACCCACCTCCTCACAACGCCGAGTATTTCGATTCGCATATGCAAGCGTTGAGGACCTACTACGAGACGGTCTCTCAAGGGCGCATCACGCTCGAATGGGATATCTGGCCGAGCGAAGAGGATTCCACGTTCGACTTGCCGCACGAGATGAGCTACTACGGTGCTTGTGTTAGTGCCCTTCCGGCGGACGAGGCGTTCGACTCAGTCGTGTTTGGACTGGAGCAGTATTTTATCGACTGTTTCCGGGTTGCTGACTCTTCGGCTCCCGAAATCGATTTCAGCCAATACGAGGCTTTCTTCCTGTTCCACGCCGGAGCCGATCAACAGAACGATATCGGTTTCCCTCAGACATGCTCGGATTTGTTCACCGGCTACATTCGCTATCGTACCGACGACACCATCTGGGTGGACAACGGTACGGTCCGAATCCTGGATGCCATGATCATCCCCGAGTCGGCGAGTCAGGATAACCGCGCCACGGCGATTAACGCTGCTCTGGCCCATGAGTTTGGCCATCAGCTGGGACTACCTGATCTGTACAATACCTCCAACTTCATAACCAGTGTTGGTGATTTTGCCCTCATGGACCACAACGGTTTTGGAACCGCTATCGATTTTGGATACGACATAGGAAACGTCTTTGGCGCTTATCCGGTCTATCCATGCGCTTGGTCGCGAGCTTATCTCGGGTTCGTCGATGTTGTCGACTACCGCGAAGGCACAGACATCCAAGTTTACGCGGGCGAACTCTTTTCGGATGGTACCAAGGTGGTCCGGGTGCCGATAAGCGAAAACGAGTTCTATCTCGTCGAATGTCGGCTCGAACGACCGTATGTGCGCGATCCCGTGATGTTCGCCGATTCCAACTTTGTATTTCTATATCCTGCCGATCCCAACACACGCGAGGCATCCGGAGAGTACGACTTCCTCCTGCCGGCATCGGGATTGGCGATTTATCATGTTGACGAAGGCGTCACGGTAGGAGATGTCGACGGTGACGGCCTCAATAACTTCGACGACAACACTCTGCAGTGGAATCCGCAGCGTCGGTTCATCCGCCTCATGGAAGCCGATGGTGTGATCGACATGAGCGGCTGGTACGAGTTCGGCACCCGCAGGTACGGGGCAGATGAAGACCTTTTCCGCGAAGACCGCAACCGTGAGTTTACGCCCAACACCAACCCCGCTGCAATCGACAACTCCGGCAACAACACACGAGTGCGTATTACCGATATACGCCGTGAACGTGTCCCCGACAACCAGGGGATACCGCGCCGTGTCGATACTCTGATGAGTTTTGATCTCGAAACCGATCGTCTTGCGTCCGGCTTCCCCGTCAGAACGGGAGTGCCGAACTTGCAGCGATTTGGTTTCTCGCCGATCGTGGATGATCTCAACCGCGACGGCAACCCTGAAATCCTGTTCAGCTACGACGACCGCCTCCTGGCTGTTACCACCGACGGACAGAATTTCATTCATCAAGTTTCGGGATGTGACCCGTGCGTAACCTACGTGGATAGCGCCATCGCGTCAGTCCACCCGGGAAGAGTGCATCCTATGCCGCTGTTTTTCGGAACGCCCGGGGCGACCATCACCTGCAACCTGGCGACCGGTGATTTCGGCAACAGCCAGGGGCCCAAGTATGTGGCCGTCGGCACCGGCGGCCGGGTTTCAATCGTCGAAGCGGCTGATGTAAACAACGATGGTCTGGCTGATCCCGCCGGACCCAATGCCAGAATCGATATCGGCACCGATGATCCGCTGGGCATCTCCTTTGGAGATCGTCTGTGGCTGTTGACCACCCGCGGGTTGGTCTTGCGTAAGGACAATCTTGATGACCCGGCTCAGGTGATCGAGGCTCTCGAAGAAGACGAGTTCTACGGTTTCATCCGTATCGACGACGCCTGGATCGTGGTGGGCGGTGACACCCTCGTGGAGGGGCAAACCCCGTTCACCCGTTTCTATTACGTCACCGGACTGAATTACCCGCCCTTTGAGGTGGCCGGACGGTATCAGTACGGCCCCGTTGCGGGAGACTTCAATCGGGACGGCATCAAGGACATCGCGATGTTCTCCTCCGACGGTGACGGTCTCATCGTCTCGATAGATTCCGCCTTCCTGGCGGAGCCCTCGTTCTCGATTCTCAGCCAGAAAGAGACCGGCTACACGATACAAGTCAACCCCGTTATCGGCGATGTCGACAAGGACGGTTACCCCGACATCGTGGCTGCCGGCGCCAACATGGTCTATGCCTTCAACCACGAGTTGACTCTTAAGACAAACTATCCGGTGCGTGTGAACGACCGGTTTATCACCGATCAGGTGATTGCTGCACCGATTATCGCCGACATGGAAAGCGGCGGAATCGTGGAAGCCGCCTTTCCTTCACTGGTCGGAAACATGAATGTAATCGGCGAACGGATGGCCTACGGCTTTCCGGTCAACTCCGGCGAAACCGGATTGGGCTCGGCAATCTATTGGATCGATTCCGTCGGCGCCAAGCTCGGTTACAAGGGTTCTGACGGCTGGTTCTACGCCTGGGAAGTTGCCGAAGACAACACTACCGATTATTGGCCTATGTACGGGCACGACGCTTCGGCCAGCTTCTCGTTCAACATCGAGCAGGCCGGAAGCCCGGTCAGCTTCTCTGGATTCGACGAAGACAAGTTTTACACATATCCCAATCCTGTCACCGAAGGCCGCACGACCATTCGCTATTTTCTTGCGGAAGAAGCTTCAAGCGTGCAGCTTCGTATCTACGATCTGTCCGGCCGTGAGATTGCTTTGCTGGACGGACCGACAAGTGGTGGGGTAGACAACGAGTATGATTGGTATTGTGGTGATGTTACGCCCGGCGTCTATCGCTGCATTATCGAAATCAACGGATCCGGATCAAGCTCCGGTGAGACCGCCTTTACTGACATTGCAATTATCAGATAAGGAGTTGAATAAATGAGAGGACAAAAGAATCCCGTGAAAACCACCCTCACTCTCCTATTGACCGTGCTTCTGGCCTCGGCCGCGGCCGCCTCTGAGATCGAGCAGTCGCTATTCGACCAGGAGCTAAACAAACTCCGTTACAGTTACAACTCCGGAGGTATGCAGGATCGCTACGATTATGCAGCCACCGTGGATGAAGCTGATCTGCCGCTCGACGAAATCGCCCGTCGTGACGGTACTCCTCGAAACTACAAGTCTCCCGGCAAGGCCTTCCTGTTCTCCCTGGCAGTGCCCGGACTGGGACAATGGTATTCCGGCGGTGGAACTCTCTCGAAAGTCAAGGCTGCCTTGTTTGTCGGTGTTGAGGCTTTCGGCTGGTCGCAGGCCCTGAAGTTCCACGGCAACGGCAGTGACCTGACAGACGAGTACGAGGCCTTCAATCGCACGCATTGGATGCGTGACCGCTACGAACAGTATTTGACTCTCGTCTACGAGACCACAGCTCCACACGAGTTGGATCCGCGCCCCGAAGAGATCACTCACGTCCTGCCCGACGGAGAGACACAGCAGTACTTCGAGATGACCGGCAAGTATGCCCAGTTCGCCTGGGGTTGGGACGATGCAATTCTCGACGACCGTGACTGGAACCAGACTCTGGATGCCCTGGGTATTCCGGATACCATTAACACCGACGCCACCACCCCGCAATCGGCCAATCGGGAAAAGTATGAGAACATGCGGAACGCTGCCAACGACGAGTTCAGCAAGTCGACCAAATTCGTCTTCGTGATCATGGCCAACCATCTGGTCAGCGCCTTTGAGGCCTATTTCACGACCAAGGGCCGAAACAACAAGCTGCGCTATGAACAGGAGTTCGCGAGAATCAAGTTCCGTCCCAGCTTGCGGTCCTATCATACCTTCAAAGACACGCCGTATCTGACGGTAACCTACAAGTTCTGAGGGAGCATCCTAGTTGAAACGTTCAATCCTCATTCTCGCTGTTCTCCTGCTGGCATTCGGCAGTACTCAGGCTGTTGATCTCAAGCCCACGCCGGTCAACGACCTGATGAAGGCGCAAGGCCAAATCAAGGACCTGGAGGCCGGTGCTATGCTTGCTGGGGATCCTACCATCTTCGATGCCAAGGATCCGAAGAAGGAAAAGAAGAAGCAAGAGAACGCGCTCGACGATGCCACAGGCGGAAGGAAATCGCCTATGGTGGCCGGACTTCTATCGGCGGCATTGCCGGGACTGGGCGAGAGCTATGTCGGAAAACACAAGAAGGCTCGGTATTTCTTTGCCACCGAAGCGGTCGGTTGGTTGGCCTTCTTTGGTTTCCGTACCTATAGTTCCTGGAAAGAGGATGATTACGTCAATCTGGCTCGTGAAAAGGCCGGAATTGATCTCGAAGGAGCCCCTGATTATCTGATCGACTTTGTCGGCTTCTACGACAATGTCGAGTCCTATAATGAATTTGGAAGAGCTATCGACCGCTCTCGACCTTACCTGGGTGACGCTGCCAGTCAATGGGCCTGGGATTCTCCCAACGACAAAGCGGCCTTCCGTCATCTTAAGAACAGATCGAGCGAAGCTTTCCGCCGCTCCCAGTTCGCGCTGGGAGCTCTGGTGCTGGCCCGGCTGGCGTCGATCATCGATGCCATCCTGGAAGCCAACCGCTCCGGCACCCGAATCGAGGATATCACCCACAATACCGACCGCGAGTTCGACTATGCTCTCGAAACCAAACCGGTCGGTCGCGACCTCCATGTGAGCTTCTCGCTAATCCGACGATTCTGATAGACCATGAAGCGCTGGGTCTTTTCTCTCGCAATCCTGATGTTGACTTCCTTCGCCTGCAAGAAGGGAGCTCGACAGGGGGCAGAGGGATCTCATGCGTCCTCGGCGCCGGTCGCCGTAGTCTTCGAACAGGAAATCATCGGTCCCTTCCTGGGCACACATCTCAACCAGCCGTTCGGATTGTGTCGCGATTCTTCTCATCATATTTTTGTAGTGGACGCCGGCAACGAGCGAATCCTGTCGCTGGACACGCTTTTGGAACCGTCAACCAAACCGACCAGCCAGGGACTCAAACTCCTGGGTGCGACTTTCGTTTCCTCAGATCCGTTCGGCAACCTGTTCGTCACTGATGAGGGGCAGGCCAGGATCATTGTGCTCGACAAGGACTTGCTCTATGTGCGCGAGATCGAGTTGCGGGACGATTCGACCGAAGCCCGACTGGGGACCCCCTCTGGTACAGTCGTTATCGGCGACGAGGTGTGGATCGCCGATCGCGAGAACCACAGGATCTATCTTCACGAGCAATCAATGCCGCTGCTCGAACTGATCGAAAGCTATCTGGAAGGGAGCGAAGGGGTGCAATCGCCTGAGAGGATTCTTCCCGATGGTCGAGGTGGAGTACTGGTCTGCGACGCCGGCAATGCTCGTGTCGCCCTCTTTGACAGCCAGGGGAATCTCGAGGAAGAATACAAGAAGCTGGGACTGGACTATCCTATGTCGGCTGTCTGGGAAGCGAATCGGCTATGGGTCCTCGACGGGAATAGCGGCCGGATTGCCGTGGTCGACCGCTCGGGCAAGATCCTCGCCCGTTTCGGACCGAAAATCCCCGGCGACAGACGCCGGCTTCAGGCCCCTTCGGACATCCTCTTTCTTGGAGACGGACGTTTTCTCATTTCCGACTCAGGAAACAACCGCCTGGTGCTGATCCGCGCCTTTGACTCCTGATCAGCCTCTGCTTTTAACAACATTTAAGTTGTGACCGAACGCCCTGCCTCCTAGTCTGAAACTGTGCATACGGTTCTGCCTACAATCCGCTTGATAAGACCTATCAACTGCGTCATGGCTTTCGCCGGCGTGGCTGTAGGCGCCTGGCTGACGCCCATAAAAATGGCCTACTACGGTCCGGCTATGGCCGGGATATCGGCTTTTCTGGTTTGCGGTGCCGGCAACGCTCTCAACGATTGGCGCGATATCGATATTGACCGGGTCAATCGCCCCAACCGGGTGCTCGTGAAGGGAGACCTTTCGCCCCGATTCGCTCTCAATCTGAGCATAGGCCTGAATGCCCTGGCGCTGGGGACTGCAATCTCGGTGGGATGGGAGGTCTTCTGCATCGTAGTTACGGCAATAGCCCTGCTGCTGCTCTACAATCTATGGGCCAAGAGGATTCCCGGGCTGGGAAACGCCGTGATTGCGCTTCTTGGGGGTATGACCTTTATGACCGGTGGTCTGGCGGCCGATCCCAAGATGTGGCTGGCTCTCCCGGGCCCTCTGATTCCAGCTCTGTTTGCTGTTTTGCTGCATTTGATTCGCGAGATCGTCAAGGACGCTGAAGACATCGAGGGTGACTTGCAGGCGGGCGTGACCACTCTACCGCAGATATTGGGAATCAGAACGGCTTTGGTAGTTGCCCTGGTCTTAATGCTGGCCCTGGCGGTCGCTACCCTGGTTCCTGTTTGGCAGGGTTGGTTCGGAACA
>Ga0180435_10002217_pt1 | contig 19930 bp, 14 predicted proteins | sample SS_ome_3_FD_132467 | JGI IMG/M metagenome (GOLD analysis project Ga0180435, IMG submission 132467) | Hypersaline lake sediment archaeal communities from the Salton Sea, California, USA - SS_3_S_1 metaG | ecosystem: Environmental > Aquatic > Non-marine Saline and Alkaline > Hypersaline >...
CCTTGCTCGGCATTTATTGTGGTGACCAGGGCGATACCGTCATATCCCTCAAAGATGAATCTTAAAAAAGAGATGTTCCGCCGGTCGATCCTGTAATATTTTTTAAGGGTTTCCACTGGTCACATGTACCATTACACGCATCAGCTTTTCAATATTTTTTATCCGGCATATTTTTCAACAGGCATCAGCCGCGCCGGGTTTAAATATTGCCATAACCCGCGTGATAATGTATCTGCTTTTTATGGAGAGAAAAATAAACATATTGCGCCCCGACATGGGGACGGTGAATACGGTTCGAAGGGCGCTGAAGAGCAGCGTCATTCTTGCAAAAGTTCTCGTCAACAGAGGCGTTGACACGCCGGAGGGGGCGGTTTCATTTATGCGTCCTTCACTGGACACACTGGTCTCACCCTTTGCCATAAAGGACATGGACAAAGCGGTTGATCGCGTTTCAAAAGCCCTGGAAAAAGGAGAAAAGATATTAATTTTCGGTGATTATGATGCGGACGGTGTGACATCCACCGTGGTTCTTTTGGAATTTTTAACGGCAGCAGGAGCTGATGTCTCATGGTATATCCCCCATCGGGATCACGAAGGCTATGGCTTCCAGGAAAGGCATATCGAGGAAACCGTCATACCTCCTGAAACAGGGTTGATCATCACAGTTGATTGCGGCTCGGGAAGTCACGATGCAATAGATAAAGCGGCAAGGGCCGGGATAGACGTCATTGTAACGGATCACCACACCATCGACCACGATCTTCCCCGTGCTGTAGCCGTCATCAACCCCCGCCGCCGGGATTGCGCATCGGGGCTTGAGCACCTTGCCGGAGTGGGCGTTGCCTTTTATTTCGTCATAGGATTGAGGCAGAAACTGCGTGAACAAGACCATTGGAAAAGCCGGCCTGAACCGAATCTTAGAGAGATGTGCGATCTTGTGGCTTTAGGGACCATCGCCGACCTGGTGCCCATGGTGGACGAAAACCGCGTATTTACAAAAATAGGGCTTGAACTTATCGGGACTGGAAACAGGCCGGGGCTCAAAGCGCTGGCAGATGCCTGTAATATAAATAAAACCGTCGTTGAGTCGGATGATGTGGCATTTAAAATGGCTCCGCGCCTGAATGCGGCCGGTCGTATAAATCACGCAAAGGATGCCCTTCTGCTCCTGGTCGAGGAGAGTCGGAAAAGGGCGGTTCAGTTTGCCGAATCATTGTGTGAAATGAATACGACCCGTAAAATGCTGGAGAATGCTATTTTGAAAGAAATTCAGGCGTACTTAACCGATCACCCCGGACGCCTGGAGATGAGAACCATCGTTCTCTACAGAGATTCCTGGCAGTCAGGCTTGCTGGGCATTGTCGCCTCAAGGCTGGTTGACCATTATTTTCGGCCGGTTGTTTTGATATCCGGAAAGGGGGATCATTGCCGCGGATCTGCCAGAAGCATTCCCGGTTTCGACATGTATCAAGGGCTTGAGTCCTGTTCAGACCTTATTCGGGAATTCGGCGGTCATAAAATGGCCGCGGGCCTTTCCATAAAAGCGGATCAGATCGAACGCTTCAGCCATGCGTTTGAGCGTGAAGCGAGAAAAAGATTGCCGTCCGAACCTATGATACCTGTGATGAATGTTGATTGTAAGCTTGCACTGTGGGAAATATCCGACCGTGTACTGGATGAACTGGAGTCCATGCAGCCGTTTGGCAGCAGCGTTCCCGAGCCGTTATTTCTTGCTGAACATGTGAATATCATGTTTTCCAAAACCGTGGGTGAAAACCACAGGCGCTTGAGACTTACCCAGGGGGGAAAAGGCGAACGTTCCGGACGGGGGCGGGCCATAAATGCCATTCAATTCAATATCAACCCTTGGGAATCTGTACCGGAAACTTATGCCAACGTACTTTTTCGACTGAAATGGAACTACTGGAACGGAAAAAAATCCCCTCAGTTAATTATCGAAGACGCCTGGTAGGTATCATATGATATTGGCAAGCCAATCCACGGCAATGTTATAGAAATCTTTCTGATGGACCGGGTTGCTCATTCTGTGGTCTCCATTTTTTTGCACGATTAAGCGTTTCGGGTCTTTTGCGTGTGCGTTAATCCGGTACCCGTTTGAAACAGGTACGACCGCATCCGCATCTCCGTGAAAAACGAGGATATTTGATATGCGATGGAGTTTTTCACTGATGTCAAAATGGAGGCATTTATAATAGAACGATACCGGCAGCCCTTTCAGGTCGGCATCGGCGTCTGCGGATTCGAGGATGGAAGCCCCGGTTACGGGGGCGGCGAGTGTGACCACCGCATCGACAGGGCGTGTGCCGGCAACGGACAGGGCGGCTGTACCGCCAAGGCTGCTTCCGAACAGGCCGAGCCTGTTAGTGCCGAAGCGTTCTTGCATCCACTGTATGGCATTTTCAATGTCGTTGTGCCTTGTTTCAAGGGAAGTAACGCGTTCAAAATCACCGGCACTTCGCCCGCATCCCCTGTGGTCAAATCTTAAAAACGCCATCCCCCTCCGGCTGCACTCACGGCCGAGACGCAGTTGTTTCGGCGAGTCGCCGCTGCTCAACAGGCCATGGGAACCGATAACGAAACCATGCGGGGGATTGTCCGGCAGGTGAAGTGTACCTGAAAGTTGAAAACCGTCGGATAAAAATGTTATATGCTCTTGCGTTGTCGTATTCATTTTTATAAGTGGCAGCTTATCATATTGGGCGAGGGGAACACAATTGGGAATTAAGAAACGGGAAACATACGAGCTCGACATTGTCGACATGGCGTTCGGGGGAAGGGGTATTGCGAAGGTCGACGGCTTTACCATATTTGTTGATCGAACCGCCCCCATGGACAAGGTCAGGGCAAGGGTCTATAAAAAGAAAAAAAATTTTGCAGAAGCCGGCGTTGTCGAGTTGATATCGCCATCTCCCTTCAGGGTGGAGCCGCCATGCAGGTACAGTGGGTTTTGCGGTGGGTGCAAATGGCAATTTCTGGATTATAAAAAACAGATTGAATTGAAACAACGCCACGTGATGGAATCCATCGAACATATCGGACTGGTATCCGGTATGACGGTTCATGATACGATTCCCTCTGAATCTATTTTCGGATACCGGAATAAAATGGAGTTCTCCTGTTCCGACCGGCGGTGGCTGCTTCCCGATGAGATGAATAATGAGACCATCGACACCGGGTTTGCGCTGGGACTCCATGTGCCGGGAACGTTTTATAAGGTTCTGGATACCGACGCCTGCCTCCTTCAGCCGGAGGTCGGCAATAGGATTCTAAATGATGTCCGGGCATACATGAAAAATTCCAGGGAGCCTGCTTACGGCCTTAGAAGTCACGAGGGGTTCTGGCGGTTTTTAATGCTGAGACACTCTTTCCATCACGATCAATGGATGGTCAATATTATAACCGCTAAAGACCGCAGAAGGATTGTCCAGCCTCTTGCCGATTATTTGGCAGAGCACTATCCGAATGTCATATCCGTGGTGAATAACATTACGTCAAGCAGGGCGGGTATTGCCGTGGGAGAGACGGAGGTGGCATTGGCGGGTGAGCCGGTTATTAAAGACAGAATCGGGAGCTTTGAGTTTGACATATCGGCCAACTCATTTTTCCAGACCAATACCCGCCAGGCAGAGCGGCTTTACACTAAAATACAGGATTATGCGGAACTGAAGGGTAACGAAATTGTACTTGATCTTTACAGCGGAACCGGAACCATACCCATCTGGCTGGCCGGTTCAGCGAAACGGGTGACGGGTTTTGAAATGGTTGAATCAGCGGTGGCGGATGCCATAAAAAACTCCAAAAACAACGGAATCGACAACGTCGGTTTTGTTCAGGGCGATATCCGGGACTCCCTTGGAAGGGTGGACCAAAAGCCGGATGTAATGATCATTGATCCGCCAAGGGCGGGCATGCACAAAGACATTGTTAAACAGGTGCTGGCCATGGCACCGGTGAAGATCGTATATGTGTCATGCAACCCGGCGACACTGGCCAGAGACATCGGCCTGATGAAAGATGATTACGAACTGGCGGAAGTTCAGCCCGTGGACATGTTTCCCCATACTTTCCATATCGAAGCGGTTGCAAAGCTCGTCCGGAGGGCCAAATACAATTTAGAAAAACCGAAGAGACAGCTATCCACAGGAAAAACGGATCCCTAAAAACCGGAGATATTGGAAACAGCACAAAAAAGCAGGGCCATTTCTGACCCTGCATGTCAAGAATTGTCAATGTGGATCGGGTTCTTATCTGGAAAACTTTCTCTTTGTCCCTGCAAGTCCGAGCAGACCCGCTCCCAGCAGCAGCATGGTGGCCGGTTCGGGGACAGGGGCCGTTGGCGTAAGGTAGTCTTGATAATCAGTTCCGGTTCCACCTGACGGACTGTGTGCAAAATACCAGTTGGTCGTAAGGTAGTCGGTATGACCTTGAGCGGCATGAAAAATATCATAATCTGTTCCAGACCCATCGAGTCTAGATACGACACCGGTAACTTCCCATACAGCCTTTTGAGCTTCTCCTTTTATAAAATCCGAGGTTCCATAAGATGTCCAGTTATCCGCAATCCAGGCAGCTTGTGCCAACTGCGAATAAAAACCGGTGCCAAAAACTGTATCCAAATCAGAGTCTATTGTATAAAAATCAACAAGTTCTACAGCATTTGCATTCTCCTCTGAAACACAGAAGATTTCTTCTAAACCGGTGCTATACCCAAAATCAGATGATACCACCGTTCCGTCATAGTCGGTATAATAGTTGGGGGTTCCACCGCTTGTCGGCAGGCTCCATGAGACATTAAGTTGCCCGGCCCCTACAAGGGTGGCATCGGCAGCAAGCGGGATTGATAAAACCATTCCAATTGTTAGTATGCCGACTAGTGCCCATCCATGAACAGTTGATTTTTTCATTGTTTTCTCCACTTCAGAGTTCATCATCAAAATATTAAAACATTTGAACCATAATAACAAAGTATCTAAGATCGTCACCCTGAGAAAAGCAAATAGTATGCCATGAGTTGTTGAGGTGTTGTGCCTTAGGGAATTCAACGTTTTACGCCGACGAGAAGATAAAGAGAAGTCTTGAGGTGTGAAGTTAACCACATAATTCTGTGGAATGAATTGAACAGCTACTATGAAATGAATTACACAGGCTGGATGCGCTACGGTCTACCGTGATATATGAAAACCCCTAAACTTGGATCAGTCTGCAGATATCATGGCCGGTGGTTGTCGTGTCTGTTAAGTATTATTCTGATTGCCGACAACCTATACATGTATACATGGACTTCATAATAAGCAACGGGAAAGACACTTGCGTATTTAGTGCAAATGGGAGCTTCTTAATAACAGAAGAAGAGAAATGATGAACACCAAGTTGATGAGTATGGTTGCTTTGACAATAATTGAACTTTGAAACACTTGAGGGGAACGGGTTCCAAATACTCTGACAGAAAAAGATACGATGACGGCAATAATAAGAAAGAGGGTTGTTGTTCTCAGATACATTTCAGCCCTTCACAGAGATGTCTTGTCGGATGATGATTCAACCCTTACCACCTGACCGTCTTTCCTGATTCAACATCCTGGGATCTCCCGTATATTAATAGATGATTGTACAACCATGTAACATATTTAATTTCTTGACACAAATGTTGTTTAATAATATTGGTGAATTATAGCCTTAACTACTCATGTCAACAACCACCAACTCAGAAAGGGGAATTACCATGGAATTAGACCTGGAAAAAAGAATGAAGTCGGCAATGAAAGAGGTCGATAATCTTGTCAAAAAACTTAGCAGGGTAGCAGATGTGATTATGAAAGAATTCGGACCAAGCAAGAAAGCCGCCCCCAAAAAGAAAACTGCGGCTAAGAAGAAAGCTCCGGCCAAGAAGACAACCACAACAAAGAAAGCTGCACCCAAGAAAAAGGCGGCAGCTAAGAAAACTACAAAAAAGAACTCCTGAGCAATAATCGCATCAAAGAGATGCCACTCGAGTGTTTAAGGCAACCCAAGCTTGGTTTAAAGAAAACCGACATCCTGCGTTGCATCGCAACCGGTTGAACTGCACTTGGATCTCAGCTGGCCCTGTTTTAACGATTTCTTATTCAAAGCAATTTCAATATTGTCATGCCGATAAAGATTCAGGAGTTAATGATGGCACAAAAAATCACCCGTGGCGAGCTGACACGGCAGTACATTCAACAAAGTGACGCCATTGAAAAGATATCAAAACTCAATAGAATTTTTAGCCGGCTTGGCACCAATCCCAGAACCAATATCGATATTATCGTTCAGCATACGTGTGAACTCCTTAAAGGGGTCTGCAGCCTGTATAACCGGCTCGACAATGATAAAAAATCATTGATAGCCTGGGCGGATCATAATCTTCCGCCCGATTTTAACCGTGAAGACAAACCGGATGGGCATATTTGTTATGAAGTCACAATGAATGAAAAAGATAAACCAATTGTTATTGGCGATATTGGAAAAACTGTTTATCAGGATACCGATACGAATGTTAAGAAGTATGGTCTTAAATCATATCTCGGCTTTCCCGTTGCATTGGATGGCAATACGATAGGCGCTCTTTGTGTGGTTGACGTTGAAGAGAGAGACTTTTCTGATACCGAAATACATATTATTTCCACCCTGGCAAAAGCATTGTCACTTGAAGAAGAACGCCAACGGGCAGAGGAGGAGTTGCGGGAAAGTGAAAAAATGCATCGGCTGCTTGCAGAAAACGCCAGGGATATGATTTTCCGCCGGTCATTGCCGGGTGGCGGATTTGAATATATCAGCTCAGCGTCTATTGCACTGACAGGCTACAAGCCGGAGGAACTCTACAATAAACCACTACTTTTTGAGAACATAGTTCATCCTGATTCAAGAGAATGTTTCAAGAAGCAATGGAGAAACATTGTAAATGGAGCTATCGCATCGCATTACGAGTATAAAATCATTACCAAAACCGGCGAGACGAAGTGGGTGTACCAGCGAAGTGTGTTGATAGTTGAAAACAAAACAGGTTATCCAATAGCGGTAGAAGGAATTATTTCTGATGTCACAAACCAAAAGCTGGCTGAGATGATATTGAAGGAGAGCGAAATAAAACATAAAACACTGGTTAAGAATATTCCCGGCATGGTTTACAGGGCCTATCCTGAATGGTCAGCCGACGTCGTTAGTGGTAGTGAGGCCGTCTGCGGTTACACTAAAAACGAACTGGCTTCTAAAAAGGATAACTGGCTAAGTATCATACATCCCGATGAACGGGAAACCGTATTGCACGAGGGGTCTGAACTTATAAACGCTCCGCAGGATATAGTTCAAACGTATCGCATAAAAGCTAAAGATGGGGGTACTCGCTGGGTTGAAGACCGCAAAACATCGATTTTTTCCGATACGGGAGAGTTCATAGGGATAGATGGCGTGATATTCGACATAACAGATCGCAAAAAGGCGGAAGATGAGCTGAACAGGACAAACGAAAGACTGGAAGCAATGGTTAAGGAGAGAACGTCTGAGATTGTAGAGAAGAATATCACGTTGAAAGTTTTAATGGACCAACGTGAAGAAGACAGCAAAAAGTTTGAAGAATCAATATTGGCCAACGTGAAGGAACTGATCATGCCCAACCTAATCCGGTTAAAGAATAGCAGGTTGACCGGAAAGCAGCAGGTGGAGCTGAATGTGTTGGAGGCGAATTTGAATGAAATTATATCCCCCTTTGCAAGCAAGGTGTCATCGAGTTATCTGAAACTCACGCCGACCGAATTCCAGGTGGCTAATTTTATAAAGCATGGGGCGTCTTCAAAAGACATATCGGAATCATTGGGATTGTCTCAAAGAACCGTAGACACGCACCGTTATAACATAAGAAAAAAGCTCGGTATCAGGGGAAAGGATGTCAACCTCAGAACTTACCTGTCTTCCCTTACATAATAGGAATCACTTTAGACCAAACCTGATACATGATAAAAAATGCACATTTATCGGCGTTGAACCTTCTTTATTTCCCAATCCATCACCGCCTCAACAACTCCCGGTAAAAGCCTTTTTGCAATGTAGGTCATCTTTCCCATGGCGCCGGGTATGATCATAAAACTTTTTTTCCCAATCCCTTTTATCATTGTTTTTGCCACATAATCAGCACTAAGAAGGCCTCCGGTTTCTGAAACAGCCTTGGTTTCAGCCGGTTTTGTTTCGTTTTCAGCTTTAAGCATGGGGGTATCCGTATCCGGCGGGCAGAGAACGGACACTAAAATACCAAATTGTTTGCATTCACTCCGTAATGATTCGGAAAACCCGATCATTCCGAACTTTGAGGCAGAATAATCCGTGAACCCGAACACACCGACAAACCCTGCGACAGAAGACACATTGATGATATGCCCTCCTTTTTTTTTCATATGGGGCAGAAGAGCGGCAATGGTATTCCGGGTGCCGAAGAGGTTGATTGTCATGGTTTCAGCAAACTGGTCATAGGTGATATTCTCAAAGTAATCCGGCGAGGACCTCCCTGCGGAGTTGATGAGGACCTCCGGCGGTCCCATTTTAGAAACCGCCTTTTCCATTACATCTTTGGTCATGGTATTGTCGGAGACATCAAGGGGGAGATATTGAACCCGAACATCACTGTCTTTTCTCGCCTTTTCAATGTCTTTCGCTGCATGAATCAGCCGCTCCTCATTTCTTGAAAAAATACATATGTTCGCTCCCAGTTTGGACAGCTGCTTTGCGGCGGCTAAACCTATACCGCTTGATCCACCGGTTATGAAAACGGTTTTGTTGTTAAGATCGGTCATATTCCTGTTTCACCCCTTCTTTAGGCTGCTGGACAAGGTTTGAATTTATAAGATGCTATAATTAATAGGAATTAATTTGTACTTTAGATAAGTCGGATATGTCAACCGGAATAATGGGAAAAGAAATAGTTAGCTGCAGTCTTGATTCTGTCCGCCATAGAGGATAAAAGGAGAGTTTGGAACTGTATTTACAGGAGGAAACAGGCAATGGAACGAACGGATTATGATTTGGTAATTATCGGCGGCGGCCCTGCGGGATTGACGGCAGGCCTTTATGCTGCCCGTGCAAGAATAAATACGGTGATGCTGGAAAAGGTTGTTCCCGGAGGCCAGGTTATAACCACGGACTGGATTGAAAACTATCCCGGTTTCCCGGAAGGAGTAACCGGAGGGGATCTTGTCGCCAAGTTGACGGAGCATGCCAAACGGTTTGAACTGAATGTAGAAAACGGCAATGTGGTGTCCCTGGATTTTTCCAGTGATGTTAAAAAAATAGAGCTTTCGGACGGAACCATTACCACAAAAACGGTCATTATCGCCACCGGGGCGTCACCGAGGAAACTTGGAGTGCCGGGCGAAGAGCGGTTCATCGGAAAAGGGGTTTCTTTCTGTGGAACCTGCGATGCCCCCTTTTTCAAGGATCGTGTGGTGGCCGCTGTGGGAGGTGGAGATACGGCGGTGCAGGAGAGTTTGTACCTTACAAAGTTTGCTAAAAAAGTCTACCTGATCCACAGGCGTGATGAATTAAGGGCGACAAAAATCCTTCAGGAGCGGGCGCTTGCCAATGACAAGATTGAGCTTGTTTGGGATTCCGAGGTCACAGACATTGAGGGTGGCCTCATGAATGTCGAAAAGGTCGCGTTGAAGAATGTCAAAACCAATGAAACCAGCAAGCTGGATGTGGATGGCTGCTTTATCTGGGTCGGGATTGAACCGAATACCGAATTTGTGAAGGAGGCTGTCAAGGTTGATGCTTCGGGCTTCATTGTTACGGATGTGAATATGGAAACCTCCGTCCCGGGTGTGTTTGCAGCCGGTGATGTCCGGAATACTCCCCTAAGGCAAATTGTCACAGCAGCCGGCGATGGCGCTATTGCTGCGTTTTCAGCAGAGCACTATATTGATACCATTGGCTAGCTCTTGGTTACTGATCCCGAAGCCATTTTAGGAGTGTCGGAGGGTTCGGCAGCCTGGATGAGACGGGTGCGAAGGCACAGGTGGCATTTAATTCAAGTCCTCCCTGGATAATTGAAACCGGACGATCGGAGGAGACAACAGCAATAACGATATTGCCGTGCTCAGCCGAAAAGCGAAGGGCTGAATTAAACCTTGCTCCCCTGGAGAGATCTTCTCCGGGTATGGATTTTCCATCAAGAATGCATGCAAAGCCATGAAGATGCATGTCGGAGCCGATATGCAGTGCGCCATCAAGTTTCGACAGTGATTTAGTCAATTCCAGGCTCTGCAGTTCCCTGAGGTTTAGCGGCTCTTCAAGATGCTGTCCCGGAATTGATATGGGTTGTTTATTCAAGTCAACCACCAATGTGCAGCCGAATTTTTTGTCCTCTGAGTTGTGAATGATGTCACATACCGCCTTAAACAACTCATATATGCCGGACTCGGGTTCAATGGTTGAGTCCAGAAGGATTTCCTCCAGTTGAACGAGCTTGGTCCGGCGGGTGGATGAATGAAACCTGCCGTCGTAAAAACTGCAGATGAGATCATAATTTAATTTCAAAAAACCGTGCCCCCCCCTGAAATCAGCGACGATTTTGGCATCCGGGAGATTGTCGCCGCTGGTTATACCAACAATTGACCTGCCGTCGGATACCAGCTTTCGTTCCGAATATTCCACGGCCTGAAGAAGTTTTCTTGCATGTTTGAAATTCTGAAGATTCGGTCTTTCCCCTTCGAAAAACCTGGTCATGAAATGCAGATGGCGGATAGATGAGGGTTCGACAAAAACAAGTTCACCCCTGGGCCAGGAGCCTTCTTCCATGGTCTTTGAAATACCCAAAACCGCGTCCAGAATCGGATAGATTCTGAGTTCAATATCCATTCCCACCCGGACATTCAGCTCATCAACAATAAAATCACGAACGGCATGGGTGGCGTACTCCCTTAATACATAGCCTGAGGTCCCCGTATAATATTTATATTCAGCCGCAATGTCTTTTGAAAGAAGCCAGGCCGCATGCTCAAGCCATCGCTCGGTGGGGCCCGTGGAACACATGTCAGGGTGGTGCTCGGTGAACCAGATTTGATAGAACATGGACTCCGATTTCCCTCCAAAAGAGATCAGGCCCGTAAGCTCGGGGTTGGCCACAGGCATGAGCCGCCCATATCCGCCTTCGGATATTTTCCTGTCGGGGTTGGCCATCCACTTGTCGGAATCAATAAAAAGTTCTTTAAGTTTTGGCTCATGACCTCTGAGAAGACTTTGGGGGTCGTAAATATATAAGGGATCACCGGGCCTGACGGCGTAAATGACGGCAACTCTGCTCGTACTCGAATAATGGGACAGTCCTTCCTGTAGACCTTCGAAGATATGGAATGCGCTTAACTTACCGGCAGCAGGACTCATCATTTTTAATTAACGAACCACGAATGTGAGGGACGGTTCACGACGTTTGTTCCTTTTTAAACATTTTTACCGCGAGATCGATGTCTTCCGGTGAAAAAACAAAGAGGCATTTTGCATCGGGTGATTGCACCGAACCATAGACGTAGTTGATATTGATTCCCGCCTTTCCGAATTTTTCCGCAACTTTTGCAAGCGTTCCCGGTCGGTTTTCAAGCTCGATGGCAATAACCGGCATTATATCAAAAATGTATTCGTTTTCTGAAAGGACACCAACGGCTTTATCTGAATTGTCTGCCAGAAGGCGTATGAGTGCAACTTCGCGTGAGTCCATCTTGATTGAATTGTAGTTTGCGACGGAGGCGATCCGCTTAATGGACTTTCCCCTCGCTTTGAACAACTCCTGAACATAACTGGATGCATCCTGTATTGTCAGGGCGTCGATATTAATCCCGGCCTTGAAAAAAAGAGAGGAGAGTTTTGCCAGTTCGCCGGGTGCATTTTTTAAAAAAAGAGATATTTCAGTCCTGACCATTTTCATTCTCCTTTCAAAGAAAACAGTGAAGCTTTGGATGGTAATTATAGGTCAGTACTTATAATAAAAGAGGTAAAATAACAAATATAAAATTTAAAGATAAATTTTCCGCAACCTGTCAACTGTGTCGGGTTCTTTAGGGTTCCGGCTGGTTTATGGGCAGCAGGATGCAGAATGTAGTGCCCTCTCCGACGGCGCTGTCCACTTTAATATCACCACCATGATCCTTAATAAAACCATAGCACACAGACAACCCCAGTCCAACGCCCTTAACGCTATCCTTGGTTGTAAAAAAACTGTCAAAAATATGATCAATATTTTCTCTGCTGATGCCGATTCCCGTATCGGAGATCTGAATTTCAGCAAAACCGTTTTTCTGAAGAGTGCTGATGCTGAGTGTTCCTCCTCCAGGCATGGCATCTCGTGCATTGGAGATCATATTCAAAAAAACCTGCCGAAGCTGATTGGTAGATGCGATGACCGGATCAAGGTCTTTGAAAAAATTTGTTTTAATTTTCACATCGTTTTCCTGAAACTGCTTCGCGTATAAAAGAAGGATTTCATCTAAAATCGTATTCAGGTTAACCGGTTTTCTAACCTCCTGCTCGGGTTTGGAAAAAGACAACATTTTTTTCAGCATATCAGCCAGTCGAACGATCTCGGATAAGGACATGTCAAGGAGTTTTCGTCGTTTATTTTCAGGGGGGATTTCGGTTTTCAATAATTCAAGCGTATTCATTATGCCAAAGAGCGGATTGTTAAGCTCGTGGGCGATCTGGGACGTCAGCCTGCCCATGGCAGCCAGCTTCTCAGAATGCAACAGCTTTTCCTGGGTATTATTTAACGCGCGCTCCATCTCGAGCCTCTCCGTGAGATCCACGAATGATCCCACCGTGTAGACTTCATTGCCGTCATCGTCATAAATCATAGCGGCAGACAGGTGCCCTTCAATTGTCTTCCCGTCTCTTTGGACGTAGATAACCGATTGGGGGGGAAACGTGCCCACCGGTCCATGCTCAGGGCTTCGTATTTTTTTCATGATGTCGTAGGCGATGCCTTCCGGATAAATCTTGGTAATGTTCATTTTGCCGATGACTTCTTCGGCTGTGTATCCAAGAGTTTCTTCGGCGGCCCGGTTCCAGATGATTATATTTCCCTTCAGGTCTGCCGCCATTATCGAGATGGGCGCACTTTTTACGATTTTATCCAGGAAGTCGTGAGCCTCTCTTATTTTTCGTTCCATCTCGTACCGCTGAGTCAAATCAGCATGGATACTTTCATACCCCACAACATTCCCATCAAGGTCATATCGGGCGTTACTGGTAAGCATAATGGGTACCGGCGTTCCGTCCTTCCGTTTGAAATGAACCTCGTAGTCGATCACCCGCCCGTCTTTTTCTATCATTTTTTGGAATCTCAAGCGGTCTTCCGGGTTCAGGTAGAGGTCATTAATGATATCGATCCTTAGAAACTCATCCACGCTTGAGTAGCCGAGAATATCCAGAAGCGCCTGGTTTGCATCAATGAATTTTCCTTCTTTGGTGCTGATGGAGACACCCACTGCGACGTGCTCGAACAAGGCCCTGTATTCCTCAAAGGAGGCCTTAAGTTTTTCCTCTCTTTGTTTTCTGTGTGTTATATCCCTGAAAATACTTAACTTGGATAACGATCCATCCGGATTTTCAAAAGGGATCTCTGTAAGGTTGAATGTTTTCCCAACTTTCGGAACAGTAATTTCGTGGCGGATTCGTTTGCCTGAAAACACGCCGCCGCTTCTGCACCATTCACAGAGGGAATCGCTGTCGTTGATCACTTCATAACATTTTTTGCCGATACCATCACCGAAGATATCGATCATTTTTTGATTCATAAACTCAATGGTATAGTCTTGCCTAATCACATAGATGCCGTCTTCGACGGTGTTGAGAATCGTATTCAGCATGCTTTTCTCTTTATCCATGACTTACCTTTCAAAGAGAGGTGGACCGGGTTGTCAAAACGCCGAGACCGCCGGTGCTACAGTGCGGGCCGGGGTAGCACGCCCGCTCTTTCCGCTATCTCGGGAACCCGCTCTTCCCATTCAATGGCCATCAGGTGTACACCGGCAACCCCCTCCATGGATTTGAATTCCTCAATCTGCTCAAGAGCAAACTTTATTCCCTCTTCAGGCTGTTCCTCCTTGTCCACGCCTTTCATCCGCTGCTTCAATGAATCAGGAATATCCATGCCCGGCACAAATTTGGACATGAAGTTTGCCATGCCCGCGCTTTTCATGGGAGTGACACCGGCAAGGATGTAGCACTTCTCATGAAGACCCATATCCACAACCCGTTTCATGAAATCTCTGAATTTGTCCATGTTGAATATGCACTGGGTCTGTATGAAATCGGCGCCGGCATTTATCTTCGTAGCAAGGCGATGAACCCTGTATTCGAAGGGATCTGCAAAGGGATTGCAGGCGGCGCCGACAAAAAGCTTCGGAGGAACATCAATTTCATCACCGTTGAGAAATTTACCCTCATCCCGCATCATTGTTGCCAACCTGATAAGCTGCATGGAGTCGATATCATGGACATTTTTTGCTTCCGGATGGTTTCCAAACGTTTGATGATCACCGGAAAGGCACAACATATTTCGAATACCAAGAGCAAAGGCCCCCAGTATATCACTGGTTATAGCCAGACGATTTCGGTCCCTGCAGACCATCTGGAAGTTTGGCTCCAGGCCTTCGTCAATCATAAGGTGGGACGCGGCAAGGCTTGACAACCTTACAACGGCAGTTTGATTGTCGGTCATATTTACCGCATCAACATTTCCCTTGAGATACTGAAATTTCTTTACAAGATGATCTACATTGGCTCCCTTGGGGGGGCCGCACTCTCCTGTGAAAGCAAAATGGCCGGCCTTCAGAACTTTTTCAAGATTACTTCCTGACTTCATGTCGTTCATTTGGCTATCTCCTTTTTATTTCCGGTTTCCTTATCCAGAACAATAAAACAGATAAGGAATCAATCCGCCAATTCTTCTCTGATGCTTCTCCTCGGGCCTCCATCCCTTGCCGTACGCCAGTCTTTTGGGTCTTTTACCACCAAAAGATCCTCAAGACGGCCCTGTTCCATTTTTTTCAATACAATGGTGTCCCATATGCATGCGGTTTCCTTTGACACTTCACAGATGCCCTGTGATGATCCCCCGCAGGGTCCGTGGAGAAGGCTTTTTGCACATCTTGCAACGGGGCACAGCCCGTCATAATGATGAATGACACAGGTTCCACACCCGGCACACCGCTCTTCCCAAACGCCATGGGCGACAGCGCCGCCATAAAAGGTGGTGTTCACGGCGGGGTAAAATTTTTGGTCCGGATAAGCTTCGGATAAAAATTGGGGGCCGACTCCACAGGCCATGGAAATAACGGCATCGTATTTCATTACGCTTTCCTGCAGCTGGTCCACGTATTCCGTGTCGCACTGACGTTCGATGATGGTTTGATCGATTTCAATGGCGCTGCCCGATTTTTTCCGGGCGATTCCGATGGCGGAAGCTAAGATCTCAACTTCCTTTGATCCACCGACATTGCAGACAGTAACACATCCTTTGCATCCGACAATGAGAATTTTTTTCTTCTCTTCGACCATCGTCAATATCTCTTCAAGAGATTTACGATCTGCAACTATCATTTTTCACCTCGTTGTTAGAATAGTTATTGTCGTCTATGGCTTTGAATCAGAACCGAAAATAGAGTCATGCCGCTTTATCGCTCCTTACGGGGGATGGCCCCAAACCTTTGATTCTTTCCACCATTTCATGGGCTATTTCCGCAAATCGCTGCCCCTGTGCTGAAGACAGGTTGTACATTTCAACCCTTTCAGGTTCTATGCCGATTTCCTTCAGCACCTTTTTAACGTATTCCACCTTTTTTCTTGTTCTCAGGTTTCCTGTCCTGTAATGGCATTCGCCTTCCAGGCAGCCTGCCACATAAACGCCGTCTGCGCCGTCATCAACGGCATTCAGAAGGTGGATGATGTCAACCCGTCCGGTGCATGGTACCTGAATAATTTTTACCTCCGGCGGATAAGAGAGTCGCATGGAACCTGCCAGGTCCCCGGCGGCATAAGCTCAGTACTGACAGCAAAAAGCTATGATTTTGGGCTCAAATGGTTCTGTCATCGTTTTCCTCCATAATTCATGGCTACCGCTTAACACCGTTTATCATCCGTCACCATTGTCAGGCAGATTGCTTTTGAAACAGCGCATCTGTTTTCGCCATTATCTGCTGATCGCTGAAATGATTCAGTTTTATTGCCTTGCCCGGGCATTCTGAAACACATACGCCGCACCCGTGGCATTCCGATGGCTCGATAACCGCATATCCGTCTTGATGAATATAGGGCACACTGTAAGGGCAGGCCCTCACACAAGTCAGGCATACCGCACATTTTTCCGGGGTTACCTCGGCAACTACACCGCCCACCATGATGGAGTCTTTGGAAATGATTGTCACTGCCCTGGCCACAGCGGCTTTTGCCTGGGCAATACATTCTTCAAGCGGTTTTGGGTAATGCGCTAACCCGGCAACGAACAAGCCGTCAGAAGCAAAGTCCACGGGTCTTAATTTGGCATGGGCTTCCACGAGAAACCCCTCATCGTTCACGGGAACTTTAAATTTTTCAAACAGGTCTTTATTCTCGTTTGGCGAAATTCCGGAGGCAAGGATCAGAAGGTCCGGTTTTATGGTGACGGGGATTTTTAGAACATGGTCGGTAACCGTCAGTTTCAACTCGCCATTTTCGCGCGAGGCGACCTCGGGTGGATTGTCGAGGTCATAGCGAATAAAAATTATGCCTTTTCCTCTGGCGTCTTTGTACAGATCTTCCCTGAAGCCGTAGGATCGAATATCTCTGTAGACAATATAGACCCGCCTCCTGGGATTGCCGGTTTTCAGGGCCAGGGCCGTTTTCAGGCTGTGGGTGCAGCAGACTTTGCTGCAGAACGGATTCTCATTGTTTCTGGATCCCACACACTGAATAAAAACGGCTGTTTTGGCATTTTTTATCCTGGCGTCTTCACCGCCCATACATGCGTCCATTTCCAGGTGGGTAAGTATGTCCGGGTGCTCACCATAAAGGTACTCTTTCGGTTTGAACTCTTTCCCTCCGGTGGCCAAAATCGTTGCGCCATGTTCAATTGTGACTTCCCCGCCATCTTTTGATGAAAGGGTTGTCGCGAAATTACCAAGGGACCCGGTTGTATTCATGACTTCCGTGCCCATGAATACCTTGACACGTTTATCCGAACTTACTTTTTCAATAAGGCTTTCCAGGTAAGGTTGGATGGGCTCTCCTTTCCAGGTGGACTTGAGATCCCTGGCCACACCTCCCAATACGTCCTCCCGCTCAACCAGAACAGCCTCAAATCCCTGATCCGACACACCGGCGGCCGCTTCTAATCCGGCGACACCGCCGCCGATGACGAGGACGGATTTTTTAATGGCCAGGCTGACCTGGTGGAGGGGTTCCACGTAGGCCGCCTTGGCTACAGCCATTCGGACGAGTTCTTTTGCCTTGGCAGTCGCCATTTCAGGGTTGTTCATATGAACCCAGGTGTTCTGATCCCTGATATTTGCCATTTCAAAAAGGTATTTATTCAACCCCGCATCTCTTATTGTCTCCTGGAACAGCGGTTCATGGGTACGGGGTGAACAGGAGGCGACCACCACCCGGTTTATTTTTTTCTCAACAATTATGTCCTTTATATGGTCCTGGGAGTCCTGGGAACAGGTGAAGAGGTTATCTTCCACATGAACCACCTGGGGCAGGGTTCCTGCATAATCCCTTACAGCCGGCACATCAGCGATACCGCCGATGTTGATCCCGCAGTTACAGACAAACACTCCGATTCTCGGCTCTTTGCCTGAGACATCAATTTCAGGTGGAAGTTCCTTGGACCGGGTCAGGCTCCACCGCTCTTCCACAAGCCCGCTTGCGGCTGCGGCCGCTGACGCGGATGCTTCCATAACGGACGAGGGAATATCCTTCGGCTCCTGAAAGGTGCCGCAGACATACACGCCTTCTTTCGAAGTGGCCACCGGAGACAGGTTGTTGGTGGACGCGAATCCGTGGCTGTTCAGCTCTATACCCATTGTTTCGGCCAGCTCAATGGCGTCTTCGCAGGGAGCAAGGCCAATGGAGAGAACAACAATGTCAAAAATCTCTTCAACGGTGGATCCGGGCTCCGTGGCATACACAATTCTGAGCCTGTCATCGGGCATGGGAAATACAGAGTGAATTCTTGAACGGATAAACCGGACGCCGCTTTCATCCTCCGCCCTGATATTATATTTATCAAATTCTTTCCCGTGGGTACGCATATCCATAAAAAAGATGGCGGTATCAAGAGGTTTGTCACTATGCTCTTTTGCAATAACCGCCTGTTTATTTGCATACATGCAGCACACTCCGGAGCAATAGCTGTGGTCCCCTTTATTAATGTCCCTCGATCCCACGCATTGCAGCCATGCTATTTTTTTGGGCTCTTTATTATCCGACGGTCTGACAAGATGGCCGCCGTGGGGTCCTGAAGCGGAAAGCAGCCGCTCAAACTCGATGCTGGTGACAACGTTGGGGGCGGTTGTGTAACTATAGGCAATGTACTTGGAAGGATCAAACGGGCTGAATCCGGGGGCGAGAATCACCGCGCCCACATCAATGGTTATATCTTCCTTAATCATGGAATGATCAATGGCATCGGCAAGACAGGCATCCACACATTGCATGCATTCGGAGCAGTATCCGCAATTCAGGCAGCGGGCGGCCTCTTTCCGGCCGTCTGATTCAGTATAACCCAATTCGACTTCGTTAAAGTTGCCGGCCCGTTTTTCCACGGCCAGCTCGGGCATTTTAAACCGGCTTTCTTTGGCCATGTCATCGAAAATCGGGTTGAAGTCAGGATTGTCATCTGTTTCAACCGGCACTCTTCCCAGGGTCATGTCTTCACCATTGAGATACCTGTAGATGGATTCGGCAGCCTCCATGCCGGCGGCAATGGCGCCGATTGCCACCCAGGGTCCGGTCTGGATATCCCCGCCCGAAAAGACCCCCTTTTTATTGGTGGCATATGACACCGGATTAACTTCGATGGTATTCCACTTGGTTGTTTCGACATCTTCTATCTTTTCGATACTGCTGACATCGGGCCGCTGGCCGATGGCCTGTATCAGCTGATCGATTTCAATGTCGTATTCGCTGCCCGGTATGGGAACCGGCCGCCGCCTGCCCGAGGAATCCGGTTCTCCCAATTCCATTCGAATGCACCGGAGTGTCGACACCTTCCCATTGGTGCCGATAGCTTCCTGCGGTGCCGACAGATAGGTTATCTCGACGCCTTCTGCTTCAGCTGCTGAAATTTCTTCTTCCCATGCGGGCATTTCAGCACGGGTTCGCCGGTAAATGATGCTGACAGATTCCGCGCCCAGCCGAACCGCACTTCTGGCAACATCAATGGCAACATTGCCTCCGCCGATAATGGCAATTTTTTTACCCACCTCGGTGGATCCATCTAGGTTCAGTTCCCTCAAAAAGTCAACGCCCTGGCGAACGCCGTCAAGCTCCTGCCCCGGAATGCCGAGTTCGATCCCTTTGTGTGCGCCCATGGCCAGGAATACGGCTCCGTATTCATCTTCAAGGAGCTGGTCGATGGTGAGGTCTTCTCCTAAAGGGGTATTAAGTTTTATTTCAACTCCGAGATTGGTAATAATTTCTATTTCCCTGTCAAGAACATCTCTCGGGAGCCGGTGCTCTGGAATGCCGACCCTTAACATGCCGCCTGCCCGGGGCAATGCTTCGTAAATTGTTGACTTCACACCTTTTTTGGCAAGATGATATGCTGCGGACAGCCCGGCGGGGCCCGAGCCGATGATGGCCACCTTTTTATCCGGTGAGAACTCCGGGCATTCAACAGCAATATCCCGGGCATCAAACTGATCGGCGGCCA
>Ga0180435_10002218_pt1 | contig 19922 bp, 16 predicted proteins | sample SS_ome_3_FD_132467 | JGI IMG/M metagenome (GOLD analysis project Ga0180435, IMG submission 132467) | Hypersaline lake sediment archaeal communities from the Salton Sea, California, USA - SS_3_S_1 metaG | ecosystem: Environmental > Aquatic > Non-marine Saline and Alkaline > Hypersaline >...
ACCTACATCCTCGGCGAGCGACATGAAACCCGCTGCTGGTTGCACCATCCTGACAACACAACACAGATAGACGGCATCAATAAAGCGGTCAGGTCCGGCGCATGAGCAATCTTGTCAGCATCAAGAACCTCGTCAAGTACTTCGATATCGGTCCGAACCAACGGGTCCATGCGGTTGACGACATTTCACTGGATATCGGCGAACGCGAAATTGTCGGCCTGGTCGGCGAAAGTGGCTCCGGCAAATCAACCCTCGGCAAAGCCGTGGTTGGACTGCATGATAAAACCAGCGGCAGCGTCAGCTTTAAAGGCGAATTGCTACCGCAGAAATATGGTCCTCAGGACTTCCAGCGCCACGCCACCCATATGCAGATGATCTTTCAGGATCCGTACTCGTCTCTGAATCCTCGTATGACTGTTGGCGAAATCATTGGTGAAGGGTTACGCCTGCACCGGCAGCTACCCTCTGCAACCGTACGCGACACAGTGGCTGAATGGCTTGAACGTGTGGGTCTGGAAGCGGACCACATGTCCCGATATCCCCATGAATTTTCTGGTGGCCAGCGTCAGCGTATCGGCATTGCACGCGCGCTGATACTTGAACCTGAGTTTGTGGTCTGTGATGAGCCAATTTCCGCCCTTGACGTTTCTGTACAGGCGCAGGTGGTCAACCTGCTGGACGAACTGAAGAAAAGCATGGGCCTGACACTGCTTTTTATCGCCCACGACTTGTCTATGGTGCGTTATGTCAGCGATCGCATGGCGGTCATGTACCTGGGCAGCCTGGTAGAAGTTGGCACCGCGAATGAGCTGTTTTTCAATCCTAAACACCCTTATACCCAGATTCTGATTGGCTCAAACCCAGAGCCAGACCCGCAACTGGAGCGACAGCGACCTTCAACCGCGATTGAAGGCGAGATCCCCTCTCCAGTTAATGTTCCGGCAGGATGTCGATTTGCCAACAGATGCCCGAAGGTGATGGATATCTGTCATCACACAACACCAAACCTGATTTCCCTGGTTGAAGTAGATAACGCTGACGCAGCGCCCCGTGACGTGGCTTGTCACTTATACACCTGAAACCAAACATCTCCTGGAGAACAGCTACCATGATTTTTGAGATTCGTAACTATCACTTTGAACCGACACGTTTCGAAGAATACAAAGCCTGGGCGAAAAATCAGGCCCTGCCCTATCTTAAGCGCGAGATCAATCTGGTTGGTTTCTGGGTGAATGGAGATACACCAGGGGAAGTAAATGGTGCCCCGCAGGACGAGCTTGGACCTGCCAACATTACGTGGGTCATTGAGTGGCCGGATAAAGAAACCCGGGATGCATCTATGGCTGAAGTCTTTTCCAGCGATGAATGGCTGAAGATATTTGCTGACGTACCCGGTGGATTGCCTAACTATCTGCGGATGGAATCCAAATTCACTGAATCGCTTCTCTAGCTGACTTCTCGACCTGTTTAACTGCTTCAGAAAAGAAAAACCCCCTGCGGCCGTGCCTGACAGGGGGTTTAGCTGACTTAGAGTAAAGTCTAAATCTAGAAGGGGCGGCCACCACCGCCGCCACGGTTGCCGCCGCCGCCACCGCGACCACCACGGTCTTTGCTTTGCGCTTCGTTAACGCGCAGCGGGCGACCTTGCATTTCCTGGCCGTTCAACGCCTCAATGGCCTGGTCAGCACCATCTTCCAACTCAACAAAACCGAAACCGCGTGAGCGACCGGTTTCTCTATCTGTAATCACTACAGCAGAAGCAACACTACCGTACTCTGCAAACATATTTTGCAGGTCGTCGTCAGTGACACCCCATGCCAGATTACCTACATATAGCTTTTTCACTATCTAGGATCTCCACATTGATCAAATTTCGCCACGATATTGTGGCACTCGTACCGACCAATCAAACTCAGGACCTAAACAGTAACCGAAATTGGGCAGGACAATTCTGAGACTACTCGAAGTAAAAACAGATCACAATCGTCTTTTTATGACAAGTGTGCTACGGAAAAAACGAACTATCGACACAAAAAAGGGGCGCAACGCGCCCCTTAGCTTATCTGACTGAACGCCAGATTTTTTAGTTTAGTTTTACAGCTGGCCTAACGAATAGGTTAACTCAAGACCAAACAGACGAAGCGTTGTTGTGCCGGCAGCGCGACGGAAGAATTTATCCTCACCCTGACGCAGAATCTACATTCACATAGAGTCAGAAGCTGCAGACACAAAAAAGGGCGCTTGGAAAAGCGCCCTTAATTGATACCTGACTCATGGTCAGGTACTCATCAACTGAGCTTAAAGCTGACCCAGAGAATAAGTCACTTCCAGTCCAAACAGGCGGGGTACTGTTGTACCTGCAGATCGACGGAACATTTCCGCTTCACCTTCACGCAGAATCTGCAGCACACCGATGTCATCAAAAACATTATTCACGAAGCCTGACACAATCCAATGTGAATCTGGAGAGGTCCAGGTTGCCCGCAGATCCAAACGGTCATAGGCTTTAGCACGCTCACCGGTGCTTTCAAACGGTGAGTAGTACACTTCATCAATCCAGTTATATACACCCAGAAGTTCAAGGCGTGAGCCGTTCCCCAGTGGGAAAGCATAGCTGCCCCAGGCGGTGTACTTGAGTTCAGGTACCTGTACAACCTGGTTGCCGTTAATGTTCTGTGTTAACGCATTTGCATCTGGGAATATAGATACTGGCGTATTAACTTCAGCAGGGTCCTGCAGGAATAAGTCTTCAGTGTATTCACTGGGTGTGTAGCTGAAGTTGCCGCCCAAGGTCAAGTTGTCTGTCGCCAGCCACATGGCTTCCGCTTCGATACCAAAAATCTCGGCACCTGGCGCAGGTAATACAGAAGTAGTGGTACCCGGCGCACCACCGGCAACCAATGGCGGTGTGACTTCGGTAGCAACGGTGTGAATGGATTCATAATCGTAGTAGTAGAACGATCCGTTCAACTGCAGAGAACCATCCAGCAGCTGCGACTTGTAACCAAACTCATAAGCAATCAGCTCTTCAGGATCGTAAGCCGGTGTGGCACTGAAGAACACCAGGTTGTTACCACCAGAACGGTAGCCAGATGTGGCAGACAAATACAGCAACGTGTTGTCAGTCACGTTCCAATCGAGATTAATTCGACCGGTGGTTTCTTTGTCCGTTCTGCTGAAGGCACGATAGACACTGACCGCAGCTGGAACGCCACCGTTCACCGCACTACGGGTACCACGATAGCCGCCAGGCGCTGTGGGGTCTACCACAAGACCACCGTTAGCAAGGTTGAAGTCAAAGATAGAGCTTCCAAAAAATGGCAGGAAGCCCGGTGCAGATTCTGTGTAGCGAAACAGGTTTTCCTGTGCATCCACTTCGTCTTCTGCATAACGAATACCTACCGTCAAGGTGAAGTCTTCGTTGATGTCCCAAACCCCTTGGGTATATACAGCAAATGCATCACGCTTAGTTTCCGTATGGTAAAGCAGATCGCTACCCAGGGTATTGGGACCGTGAGATACGTTCAGATCACCATTCTGACCACTGTCACCTTCCCAGAGCCCGATATGCAGGTTGTTGTTCTCAGCTGGCGCAGGGTTGCGGGTTGCGTAGTTCACCGCACACTGGGGCAGGCGGGTCGCCGGATCCTGGCAAAGTGCACGCGCGGAATGCAGAGTGGGCATCTCCCCGTTGAAGGTACCTGCACCAATTGCACCTGGGATCGCAGCTATAATCGGTGCATAGATACCCGATGAATCGACATAGGGGTTGATGTATCGATCTTCACCTACAGTTGAGTAGTAATCTCCACGCTGGTCAATTTCCGCTTCATAGAAAAAGATACCTGAGGTCACCGACATAGTGTCGTTGAAGTCATAGAACACCTGAAATTCATGGGACGAATAGGTCGCCTCGTGATTAACATAAAACTGGCGATCCTGAATCAAGCTTGCGGTGTTGTCATCATCCGTGGTGCGGGCATAGACCAGTGTGTTGTGTCCGTAGATGTATTTCACCTGCAGAGCATCTGAGGCATCCCAGGTTGTGGTGAACTGAATGCCTTCCTGGTCAAAACGTTCTTTGTTCACACCGTTGGTTGCGGTACACAGATCATCGCCCGAGATATCACCGGCAAACACACATTCGTTATATCGCGCTGCACTTTCCGCGCTGGTGACGCCAAAGCTGTCTAGCGAAGCTGCTGCATTACGAAATCCATCAAACTCTGCAACGTCAACACCCAAACGGTTACGCTGTCCTTCTACAAGGGCGCCCGTAGTCGGGTTCGTAAAGTTGAGTACCGGCGCAGACGGATCAAACCAGTCATTATCGCTGAAGTTTGCTGAGTCTGTATTGGTTCGATCAATCGCGCGATAACCAGGCACAATTGCATTGGTATTGCGGAAAGGCTGGCCTTCTTCGTTTAAAACAACCTGGCCGGCACCGTTGGCACCACCCATGCTGCGATCAATAGACATTTCGTTGTAACGCAGATTCATTGACAACGTGTCCGTAGGGGTAAAGTAAAACTGCGCGGCCACGTTTGCGGTGCCGAGACCATCAATGTCATCGCCTGGGCCGATGTCTTCAATCACGCCATCGCGATCACGAATACTGAAGTTAATTCGAGCAGCCAGCTTGTCTTCAATAATGCTGCCGTTCACCATGCCATAAGTTTCAGCCGTGCCAAAATTACCCACAATGCCTTTCACAGCGTAATCAAATTCATGGGTGGGCTCTTTATAAAGGATGTTAATGGCGCCACCAACAGCGTTACGCCCGTAAAGCGTGCCCTGTGGGCCACGCAAAACCTCAATACGCTCCACATCCCAGAAGGTTGCCGCAGTTGCAGTCAACAGATCTTCTGAGTAAACACCGTTCATGTAGGTTGCAACACCCGGGTCACCGCCCAGGGCACGGAAGTTCCGGCCGACCCCGCGAATGGTCGCGTCATAAGGCTGAATGGTGGTTGCAGGAATGAAGTTCTGCAGGTCTTCCTGGTTGCGGATACCGAAGTCATCCAGCATTTCACCGGTAAAAGCGGTGATGGAGATAGACGTGTCTTGAATGGAAGCTTCACGCCGCTCAGCGGTGACGATCACTTCTTCAATCTGACGGCCTGCAGACTGTTCTGCAGCAAAGGTATTTAGGCTGAACGGCATCAAGGCAAGCACGGCAAATGCGGCAACCCATCGTCCAAACGATGATCTATACATAGTTTCCCCTCGAAACATGTTTGTGTGACTTAACTTTTTTCAAAAAGCTTAAAGGATTACAGTTGGGGCAAACAGCAGAACTCACTGGACGTGGATTTCGCAGCACAGTGAGCAGTCTCGGCGACCACTTTGGATTACCCCTCGTAACCCTTCTTACCTCTTATCAATCTTTTCGAAGCAGCGATCGGAGCTTCCATCTGCAATGAATTCAAACCAAAAACCGACCTGGTCTTACCTCTCCAGTTCCACCGCAGGCCCGCATTTAATCGTCTGTTGGCGGGGAAGTCAATGTAACAAATCGCTGCAAATACAGTAAAAACACTGCTCAAACGCAGTTTCGGGTACTGAGCACCCACTTGTTACTACAAGTAACATATAAACATCGCTGACAAGCTAAATGTCCGACATTGACGCGGCATCACCCATTCGGGTTACTATCTCTAACGTCGATTCTTTGACTACGAGGCTCCTAACAGTGACAAAAGCGGTTCTGCCCACCATTTTTTTTCTGTTGCTCATCGTGGCCTATCCAGCGCGCAGCGAAGACGCACCCAAGGTGCATAAAAAGGTACAACAGGCTCTGTCGTGGCAGTTACCCGAAAACAAATGTGTTTTCCCGAAAGCACCGGGCAAGCGGAAACAGGTCACTGACGACATGGGCAGCACCCATACGGAATGGGACGTCGATACGTACACGCTGCAGCGCTACCAGCGTAAGGAGAATCGTTGGAAGAAGTGTGTCGAACGCTATAAAACGAGCTTAGGCAAAGAGTTTGAAACCCTGAAAGCCAGTGCTCAGTACGGCCTGACCCAACCCCAGGCAGATAAAATTCTGGGCAACATGAAACTGATCCAGCAGGTCATGATGTCCGAATCAGGCTTGCCCGAGAACTCTACCGCGCAAACAGATTAACTCTGCTGCTGCCACTTATCCCGCATTCGCAGGATTGAGGTCTCGACCGTGAACTGCTCCAGTTGATCGATCTCAACCCAGGCTAGGTCCATCGACTCTTCGCTCACCACATAGGCGTCATCAGCTGCACTGAAGGCATAGCGAACGTCAAAGTGAAAATGTGCCGGATCATTCTTGCGTGCTGGAATTTCGTGTATATCAACATCAAAAATATCTGCGCGCAGTAAATGCACAGTCAGGCCCGATTCTTCAGTGGCTTCACGCAACGCAACCTTCTGTGTATCCGCGTCACCGTCGCTGTGGCCACCCAGTTGCAGCCACATGTCGAGCTTCTTGTGATGGGTGAGCAATAGGCGACTGCGCGTGGTATCCACCAACCAGGCTGAACCCGTCACATGCCCCGCCCAGCAATCCCTTTCAAAACAACGGGGGTTCGCCTGCACAAAATCGATAAAGCGACTGACAGTCTCTTGTTCCTGGGGATGGCGATGCAGATAGTCGCTCAGTTGCTCAAGTAGATTGCGTCGGTGCATACGAGTCCTTATTCTTCACAGGGCTACAAAACTTTAGGGAGAGATTATGATCGGAGTCACCGCAAAGCTAAACGTAAAACCAGAAATGGCTGCAGAATTCGAATCCGTTTTTCTGGATTTGTCGGACGCCGTAAACGCCAATGAACCAGGCTGCCTGATGTACCAGCTGTGCAAAGATGAAGACGGCAATTATGTTGTGCTGGAAATGTACGAAAGTGAAGAAGCATTAGCCGCTCACGGCCAGTCAGAGCATTTCAAAGCTGCTGGCGCCGGCTTTAAAGGTAAGATGGCTGGACCACCGGAAATCAAAAGAATGCAGGCCGTAACACGCTGATTTAGCATTATATATCGGGCGTGCTTGCTTGCCTGTAAACGGCACGCAAGCGCCCCACCCTTACTCAGGCATTCACATCAAATAGATCTGCCAGCTGCTCTGTCATGGCGCCACCCAGCTGTTCAGCATCGGTGATGGTGACAGCGCGTTTATAGTGATGGGTCACGTCATGACCGATACCTACAGCCACCAGCTGCACCGGCGAGTAATTCTCAATCATATCGATGGCGTATTTCAGGTGCTGCTCAAGATAGTTGCTGGGATTCACCAGCAGGGTGGAGTTATCAACCGGCAGGCCGTCTGAAATAACCATCATTATTTTACGGTCTTCAGTACGCGTCACGATTCGGTTGTGCGCCCAGATCAGCGCTTCACCATCGATATTTTCTTTCAGCAGTTCTTCTCGCATCATCAGACCGATATTGCGCCGCGTGCGCGCCCAGGTATCGTCAGCTGCTTTGTAAATGATGTGGCGCAGATCATTCAGGCGCCCGGGGTTTGCGGGTTTACCTTCGTTGATCCACTGCTCGCGGGATTGACCCCCACGCCAGGCACGTGTGGTAAAGCCAAGAATCTCAACCCGCACGGAACACCGCTCCAATGTTCGTCCGAGGATGTCAGCACACATCGCCGCGATAGTGATTGAACGGCCACGCATGGAACCGGAGCTGTCGATCAGCAGGGTCACCACGGTGTCGCGGAATTTCATCTCTTTTTCCTGCTTGAACGCCAGCGGGTTCACCGGGTCAATAATCACCTGGGTCAGACGCGCGGCATCGAGCACACCTTCTTCCAGATCAAACTCCCAGGTTCGATTCTGTTTGGCCATCAAACGTCGCTGCAGCCGATTAGCCAACTTCGAGGTGGTGTGTTGCAGGGGGACCAGCTGTTGATCAAGCAGTTGTCGCAGGCGCGTCATCTCTTCCGCATCGCACAGCTCTTCTGCCCGTATGGTTTCATCAAAGGCCTCTGTATACGCCTTATAGTTAATGTCTTTAGCGATGCGTCCGGCCTCATCAGGCATTGGATTAGGCGCTTCGTCGGGGTCCGCTTCGGCCCCCGATTCGTCCATATCCATGTCGGCGTCCATTTCCATCATGGTTGCATCGCCGTCTGCGCTCTCTTCACCCATGGACTCGTCATCCATCATGACGTCTTCCGGGGCAAAATCGCTGTCTGCACTTTCGGATTCGTCGACCGTGTCGATATCGTCCTGATTGGTATCCCCATCCTGAGGATCATCCATGTCCGCAGCCATGCCCAGATCAGCAATAATATTGCGACAGAGCGTGGCGAATTCAGCTTGATCACCAATGCTGTCTTTCAGCGAACGAATAGCATCACCCGCATGAGACTCAATATGATCACGCCAGAAACGCACAACATTTTCTGCGCTGGGTGGTAACGGCCGCCCGGTTAACTCCTGACGCACAAGCAGCCCAACAGCTACAGAAAGTGGCGCTTCAGTTTCCGCGGTGATGGTATCGAAAGCGGCTTGTTTGCACTGAACTTCCAGCCGCGCATCGAGATTCTGCGCAACACCTTCCATACGCAAACTGCCGATAGCAGCGACCCTCGCTTCTTCGATCCACTGAAACATTTCCTGAGCGGGACCGCCATTTGGCGCGTAGCGCGCATGCAGCGCATCATCGTGGTGGCGTAGCGTTAAAGCATACTGGTCGCCAATGCCACGGACGGCATTAATCTCTTCGTCGGAGCTGCCGACAGCGGGTAGCGGCACCCGTAATTTGTTGCCGCGCGCACTGGGTGCACCCGGTCCAAAGCTGACATCCAGCTCCTCGTCTTCTGCCAGCGCGCGCATGGTTGCAGTCATGCCGCGCTTGAACGGCTCTAACGGACTTTCTGCGTCACTCATAAGCTTTGCTCAACCAATGGCAGGCGACAGCGGTGGCTATGCGCTCTTCAGCGAAATACCCTGGGTTGCATCACCCAGATCTTCGCCCATACAGCGCTGGTAGTACTCAGCCACAATCGGACGCTCCAGCTCATCACATTTGTTCAGGAACGTCACCCGGAAGGCAAAGCCCACATCACCAAAGATTTCTGCATTCTGCGCCCAGGTCAATACGGTACGAGGTGACATAACGATGGACACATCCCCGTTTATAAAACCTTTTCGAGTCAGGTCGGCGACGCTGACCATATTAGATAAGGTGCGACGCCCGGCTTCATTTTCGCCGTACGACTTGGCCTTACCAAGCACAATTTCAACCTCAGCATCGTGCTCGAGATAGTTGAGCGTAGCGACAATACTCCAGCGGTCCATCTGACCCTGGTTAATCTGCTGAGTACCATGATACAGACCGGTGGTATCGCCGAGCCCCACCGTGTTTGTGGTGGAGAACAGGCGGAAGTGCGAATGCGGTGTGATCACTTTATTCTGATCAAGCAGCGTTAGTTTGCCTTCTACCTCTAGAATCCGCTGGATCACAAACATCACATCAGGGCGGCCAGCGTCATATTCATCAAACACCAGGGCCACCGGGTGCTGCAGTGCCCAGGGTAGAATGCCTTCGCGGAACTCAGTAATCTGCTTACCGTCTTTTAACACGATGGCATCTTTACCAACCAGATCGATACGGCTGATGTGGCTATCCAGGTTGATACGGATACAGGGCCAGTTCAAACGCGCAGCAACCTGCTCTATGTGGGTAGATTTACCCGTTCCATGATAGCCCTGGATCATCACGCGGCGGTTGTGCGCAAAGCCCGCCAGTATCGCCAGCGTGGTGTCATGATCAAACCGATAATCCGGATCGATTTCAGGTACGTAAGACGTACGCTGACTGAATGCAGGCACATCCAGGTCTTGATCAATGCCAAATGCTTCCCGCACACTGACAGTTGTGTCGGGGACTAAGTTAATATCTAGACCGTCGGCCGCATGCTCATTCACGGTTTCCATCTCTACTGTTGTTTTGGGCAAGCCGGCTATTGTACGGGACGACAGATAAAAATCAGCATCTAATCTGCTCAGAGGAAGAAAGTTATGGCGAAAATTCATCTGGTCAGACACGGTGAAGCCGCCGCGGGATTTGGCACACACAAGGACCCGGGGTTAAGCGAATTGGGTCAGAAACAGGCAGAAAGTGTTGCCCACCTGCTTGCCACCACGCTGGTGGAAAATGGACCTGTAACCGTTTTTTCCAGCCCCCTTGCCCGCGCCTACCAGACCGCCGAGCCGCTTGCGAGACAGTGGCAGAAAGACATTCTGATTGAAAAGCGCGTCGCGGAAATACCGTCACCAAGCGATGACCTGAACGCACGCGCCGCCTGGCTGCAGAAGGCTATGCAGGGCACATGGAGCGAACTGGCACCCGAGTTTGTACAGTGGCGGCAGGACCTGGTGGCCTGTCTTTTGGAACTCCAGGAGGATTGCATCATGTTCAGCCACTACGTTGCGATCAATGCCGCGGTAGGCGCTGCTCAGAATGACGACAGAATGCGCGTATTTGCACCGGATAACTGTTCGGTCACCACCCTGGTCACCTCGGACGGCAAGCTGAGTGTCGTTGAACTGGGCAGAACCGCAGAAACAAAAATAAACTAACCTACGGGTATCGCCATGAGCTTCAGATCAACACGTCGACAACTGACATGGCTATATGTGCTGGGGGTGTCCATCACCTCAATCGCACCAACCGTCAGCGCATCCGAGTGGCCAACCTATGGCAACGATGCCGGCAGTTCCAAATACGCGCCGTTGACTCAGATTGACGCGTCTAACGCCGCCAAGCTGCGCATTGCCTGGCAATGGACCTCCCCGGACAACGCCATTGTTGAAGCCAATCGGGCCTTAACCCCCTGGGGGTTTAAATCGACGCCGCTGAAAATTGGCAACCGGTTGTTTATCAGCACCTCGCTTGGCCAGGTGGCCGCCATTGAAGCGGATACAGGTAAAACCCTATGGACGTTTGATACCCGCTCTTATGCCCAGGGCAGGCCAACAAACCTGGGCTTTAATCATCGCGGTGTGGCGTATTGGCAGGATCCTGACAACAGCGACGATGAACGCATCCTGATGCCAACCAACAATGCGTACTTATGGGCACTGGATGCCCGCACCGGTAAACCCGTGGAAGCTTTTGGTGATAACGGCCGAACGGACCTGACCCTGGGCTTGGGCCGGGCTGTTGATCGAAAACTGTATTCCGTGATCTCCGCACCGATTGTGGTTAAAGACATCCTGGTCGTGGGCTCTTCGATCATGGATGGTCCAAAAAACAAAGAAATGCCACCAGGTCACGTACGGGGATTCAATATCCGAACCGGCGAACAGACCTGGATGTTTCATACCATTCCACAGGGCAAAGCTGTGGGCAGCGATACCTGGCAGGACGAGGCCTGGCAGTACAGTGGCAATACCAATGTCTGGACCGGTATGAGTGCTGATCTTGACCTGGGTTATGTCTACCTGCCTACCGGCACACCGACTAATGACTGGTACGGCGGTCACCGCTTGGGCAACAACCTGTTTGCCGAAAGCCTGGTGTGCGTGGACGCCGCAACTGGTGAGCGGGTCTGGCATTTTCAGATGGTGCATCATGGTTTATGGGACTACGACCTGCCCGCCGCCCCCACGCTGGTGGATATCAACGTCGACGGTAAAACTATCAAAGCCGTTGCCCAGGTTTCAAAACAGGCGTTTGTCTACGTGTTCGATCGTGTCACCGGCGAGCCGGTGTGGCCCATTAATGAAACCCAGGTGCCGGCATCAACCGTACCCGGCGAAGTAGCGTCCCCCACACAACCTGTTCCCAGTAAACCCGCACCTTTTGATCGCCAGGGTCTGCAGATTGATGACCTCACGGATTTCAGCCCCGCGCTGCGTAAAGAAGCAGAACAGATCATCAGCGCCTTTGACTACGGTCCGCTGTATACACCACCCAGCTTGAAAGGCACCATCAACGTTCCGGGTTTGGGCGGTGGCGCAAACTGGTCCGGGGCTGCCTTCGACCCGACCACGCAAATGCTTTACGTCCCCTCTGTGACGGGCCCGATGGTTGTCAAACTCAGCAAGGGCAACCCGGATGAAACCAACTTCAACTATGTGCGCAGTGCCAGTATCAATCGGCTTGCTGGCCCCCAGGGATTGCCTCTGACCAAACCACCTTATGGCCGCATTACCGCCATCAACCTGTCCACCGGTGAGCACGCCTGGATGGTACCGCATGGTGATGGACCACGGCAGAAGGTGATCGACCTGGGTCTGGCGGATCCTGGCCCACTCGGTGGACCCGGCACCGGACCCGTGGTTACACGTACATTGCTGTTCCTGGGTCAGGGAGAAGGCAAACGCAACCTGTTACGCGCATTTGACAAAACCAACGGTCAGGTTGTGGCGGAGATTGAGTTACCCCTGCGCCCCTGGGGTACGCCGATGACGTATATGAGCAACGGCAAACAGTACGTGGTTATGGCAACGGGTCAGGGTGCCAACGCTGGCCTGATCGGGCTGAGCCTATCCGAATGAACCTCGAGCCTATCTGGCCAATTTGTGGCCAGATAGGCTAAGACTTCCTGCGATTTCTGTCGAAAAAAACCTCTACAAGCCAAACTAATCAGCGTTTCCCGCCGACTCTAGAGTTGGCACAGATTCTGTAACCTCAACCTGGCAACACGGGTGAGGCCAGCGCAATCCCGGATTCTGATGGAGGAACAGGTGATACAGAAATTCGCCCAGCACAAAGTGGCAGCCAACATGGTCATGATTCTCATGATCCTGGCCGGTGTATGGGCAGCCCGCAGCATGCCTACCATGCTTGATCCACCGGCCAATTACCCGATCGTATCCATACAGGTCACCTGGGTTGGTGCCGCTGCAGAAGATATCGAAGCACTAATTACCACCCCGATTGAGCAACAACTGCGCACGGTTAAAGATCTGCATAAACTCGCGTCACGCACAGTGAACGGCTACACCTACATCCAGGCACTGTTCAACTATGACGCCGACATGACGCTGGCACTTGATGCGGTAAAACAACGTGTGGCTAACATTCGCAATTTACCGCGCGATATAGAACCCCCTCAAATAGCTCGTGCGATCGATACCGAGCCTGTTTCAGCACTTCTGGTCACCAGTGATGGCACGCTTGCAGAATTGATTCCGCTGGTGCGCAGCTTTGAGAAAGAACTGCTGCGACGTGGCATCGAAGGTATTCAATATGACGGTCTGCCGACCGAAGAAATTGCTATTTTAGTCAGCGGCTCACGTTTGCAGGAGCTTGGCTTCACTTTAGAGGACATCGCTCAGCAAGTCGGCCGGGTCAGCCAGGATGTCCCCGCAGGCGCTGTCGGCCGCGGTCAGGGCTCACACCAGTTACGCAGCCTGGATCAGCGCAGAGATCCGCTGGCGTTTGAACAGCTGCAACTTGAATCTCAAGGACAGCTGTTACGTCTGAAGGATTTTGCCAGCGTTGTGCGCCGACCTCAGGAGGGCCAGCCACGTGTCACCAGCGAAGGTAAAGTGGCCATCGAAATGATGTTGTGGCGTGACACCAGCACGGACGCATATGCGTCTGACAAACTTGTCCAGTCCTGGCTGGAAGACGTTCGGGATACGCTCCCAGCTGGCGTTGAAGTCAAAGAAATCAACAATGTCTGGGCACTGCTTGGCACGCAATTACGAATGATTGCACAAAATGGTATGTCAGGAATGCTCCTGGTCATTGCTGTCCTGTTTCTTTTTCTCAACGCACGTGCCGGTTTCTGGGTGACCGTTGGCATACCTGTCAGCTTCATGCTGGGGCTGGCGATGTTCTATGCATTGTTTGGCTACGGCATATCCATAATTGCGCTGATCGGCTTCATTATGGCCCTGGGTATCGTGGTCGACGATGCCATCGTTGTCGGAGAGGATATCGTCAGTCATCACGAACAGGGTATGTCCGCTGCGGACGCCTCTGTTGCTGGCGCCCAGCGTATGTTTCTGCCGGTGATGACGTCCTCTTTAACAACCATGGCCGCCTTCATCCCCCTGCTGATCATGGGTGGCATCATGGGCGACATGGTGCTGGCGCTCCCAACGGTACTGTTGTGTGTAATCGTAGCCTCACTGATTGAGTGTTTCCTTGTGCTACCCGGGCATCTGAGACACTCGCTGGCTAAAGTGAATGTGCAGAAGAAACCTCTCTGGCGAACCCGATTTGAGACAGGCTTTGCAGACTTCAGAGACAATAAATTCATGCCCCTGGTGGACAAATCACTTCGGCACCCCGCCACCACCCTGTGTGCAGCGATAGGCGGCGTGTTAGTGGCAATCTCGCTGGTTGCCTCGCAACACGTCGGGTTCAATCTCGTCACTGGATTCGACTTCGAATCAGCCTATGCCAATGTGGAATACGCGGGCTCAGCTACAGATGAACAGAAGCTGGAGTTCGTCGAACATCTGGAAAAAACGCTTGTGGATGCGCACGAACAAACTGGCGAACAGAACGTCCTCGGCTGGACAGCCCGTTACAACCGCGCCTGGTTCAACAACGACCGACTGCAGGGCGAGCAATATGCGTCAGTCAATGTGCAATATGCGTTTGAGGAACAGCGCAATACAAGCCCGGCAGATTTTGTAGATTTGTGGACAAGCCTGGTCAACAAGCCACCCTACGTTGAGCAACTGACTATTGCCGTTGACGGCGGTGCCAACAATGGACAGCCCGATATTACTCTGATCCTGCGCGGCAATGACACAGAAAAACTCAAGCAGGGTGCCGAGGATCTCTCGACGGTTCTGTCAAGTTACCCTGGCGTTTCGAATGTCACGGACAACCTGCCCTATGGTAAAGACCAGATTATTTTCGAAATGACGCCCAGCGGACGCGCCCTCGGACTGACGGCGGAGCGCATCGGCAGCCAACTGCGCGCGGCCTACTCCGGCGAGCGTGTACAGATATTCAACGAGCTCGACAATGAACTGGAGGTACGCGTCATGCTGCCTGATCACGAGCGCGAAAGCCTCGGTTCATTGCAGAAGTTTCCTGTTCGCACGGCCAACGGAACCTATGTGCCACTTGCCAATGTTGCCGTCTTATACAATCGACGCGGCATCGATGTGATTCGGCATTCCGACGCACAACAGGCGGTTGCGGTCTCCGCTGATGTGAATGAAGCCGTGAATAATGCCATGTCTATTGTCAGCGATATTGAAGACAATCGTTTACAGGCACTGCTTGATCGTCACGGCCTGACCTTCGGGCTGGGCGGTCAGACAGAACAAGACAAGATCATGCTGGAAACCATGGCCCTGGGCGCCCTGCTGACCCTTGGTCTTATTTACCTGATTCTGGTCTGGGTCTTTTCTTCTTATTTATGGCCCCTGGCAATCATGGCGGCTATACCTTTCGGGCTTACCGGAGCAGTTTTCGGGCACTGGGTAACGGGTTGGGATATCGGCGCCATGTCCCTCTTAGCCTTCTTCTCGTTGACCGGGATTGTTGTTAACGACTCGATCGTATTGATCAGCTTTTTGCGCCGCCACATCGACGACGGCATCACCCTTGCTGAAGCATTGCGGATGGCCGTACAAGCACGCTTTCGTGCCGTCATCCTGACGTCGCTAACCACCATAGCGGGACTGTTACCGTTGATGTTCGAAAGCTCAACACTATCGATGTACTTTGCACCCATTGCCATCACCATCTGTTTCGGCTTAAGCCTTGCGACCCTGCTGGTGCTGATTGTGGTCCCGGCTCTTATCCTCCTCCTCGAACAGGCAAGCTCACGACTTGCCGTTATTGTTAACACCCTGTCTGGAAAAAAACATGAAATCGCCAACACGCCTGAACTTCCTACCTCGCAAGCTTAAGCAGAAGCAGCTGTTTGTTGCGCTGGGCATTCTAGCGGGCGCGGTACTGACCAGTGTGTCGATCTTTGCCACGGGTCCTAACGCTGAACCGACTGCGCCAGTGGAAAAAGCCTGGCCGGTGTCCGTCACGCCTGCCGAACCACAAACGCTGAAACCAAGTTTCTCAGCATTTGGCCGTCTGGAATCAAATCGAGTGGCGCATCTGCGCTCGGACCTGATTGCCAGGATAGAACATGTCGCGGTACAGGAAGGTGACTGGGTCAAACAAGGTGATCTTCTGGTCCAGTTGGACGACCGTGAAAGCAAACTTCTGGTTCTGGAACGCGAAGCTGAGCTTGCTCAGCATAAAGCCAGCCTGGCCAGTATGCGCAACCAGTTCGAACTGGAACAGCTGAACAAAGAACACTTCGCTTCCAAGCTGGAAGTAGCCAATGCCAAACTCGCCCGCCACCAGGATCTGATGGCAGAGCGGCTGATCGCAAGAGGGCTGTTGGACGAAGTGAAAGCTCAGGCTAACCAGGCCAACATTGATTATCGCGCGCACCAGCAGCAACTGGCCAATCTACCCAACGAAATAGCAGCCCACGAAGCACGCGTAGCCAAAGCCAGTGCTTTGTTAGCCAAGGCAAACCTGGACCTGGAGAAGACCCAGATTCGAGCGCCCTTCGCAGGCCCAATCCTTGCCGTGCTTGCTGCTACCGGCGATCACAGCAACCTGAGCATGCCATTGATTGAAATGGCTGACAGCCAGACCTTCGAAGTACGTGTGCAGATTCCTGAAAACTATGCTGCGGAGATTTCCACGCCCAGCCTGCAGAACAACGTTCTGGCCACTACCGAAGCGGGCCATCGTTTGATCCTTACACGTCTTGCGGCACAGGTCAGCAAAGGGCAGACCGGCATGGACGCATTTTTCAGTTTCACACAAGCCGAAGCAGACAACACCTTACTGGGACGAGTATTCAATCTCACCGTAGAGCTACCCGCCCAGAACAACGTTATCGCCGTGCCGGTGCAGTCAATCTACGACAACAATCGCGTTTACAGCGTGGTTGATAATCGTCTGGTAGGCCACACTGTCCAGCGGGTGGGAGAACTTGAAAGTGAGGTTGATGGCTATCGTATTCTGATTCGTAGCGACGAGTTGAGCAGTGGCGCTCCCATCGTCGCCACACAGCTACCACGCGCGATTACCGGCCTGCTGGTAGACGTCGCCAACGCCGGCGTATAGCCGGTTAAGCATTGATCGCTTTGTTAAAAGCAGGGCGTGCAGCAATCCGTTCGACATAACCTTTCAGGTTGACCATCTCATCTGGCACACAGCCCAGGCGGTTACTCATAAAACAGGCGTGTCCGAGCATAATGTCAGCCGCTGAGAAATCACCGATCAGATAATCTTTGCCGGCCAGAGCTTCTTCTACCGGCGCCAGTGATTTGGTGAGCAGACGCTTCGCCTGCTCCAGCGCCTTCTCATCGCGACGCTCCGGCGGCAACAACACTGTCTGCACCACAATCGTATTGATCGGCGGCATAACCATGCCTTCGCAATAATGGAACCACTGCAGGTAAGCGGGGAACTCTGGGGACTCAACCGATGGCTTCAGCCCGCCGTTTTTATGACGCTCCAAAACATATTCCACTATCGCTCCGGACTCATAAATACTGACGTCGCCGTCATCAAGAACTGGCACCCGGCCCAGCGGGTGGCGAGCACGGTGGTCGTCTGATTTCAGATCTTTAGGATGAAAATCCATACGATTCAATTCGTACGGCAGTTCCAGCTCCTCGAGCAGCCACAAGATACGGCCGGCGCGGGAGTTAGGCGCGAAGTGCAGTTTCAACATATTCAATTCTCCAGAAAGTTTGAGCTCAATTCAGCGTCAGCTGCGATTTTTCAGCAGTTGGAATTCAAACGGATCAATGCCGTCGTTGTCGTCAAGGTCGTAATCCTGATAACGAATACCTTTATTCAGCCGAACGCCGATCTCGCCACGACTGAGATATCCGTCATTATTTTCGTCCAGGCGTTCAAACTCGCTATCCGCCAGCAGCGGCGCACCCGCACTACCCCGGCTATACTTTTTCGGTTGTACCACGTTGTTATCATCAACTTCAGATTGTTGGCCTATCTGTTCAATAGAAGCGTTGCGCTCGCCTGCATTCAGCGTTGCGGTACGCCGTCCATCGCTGATGGTCGCCTGAGGCCCGCTACCAACCGTTGCACTGGTCTGGTCAGCGGTGGCAACATCCTCTGGTGGCGACTGTCGACTTGCTGAAGGTATCACGTCAGCCTGATCTGGCCAGGTATTGGAGCCAAAGCGGCGCGCTTGATCAAGATTGTCTGCGTAAACCACCAGGTAGCGACCATCGTCCGACTCACCAAGCGCTTTTGGGTCTACCGCAATCAGATTCTCGTCGATCAGAAAACTACCAATCGATACAACAACAAACTTTACCCGCTGCTGCTCGACATCCACAGCAAGATCTTCCACCCGCCCCAACAGCTCCCCATTTGCAGTCACAACAACCCTGCCAACCCAACTGCTGGCTTTGACCGTGCCGGACGCAGCTGCCCATGCAGAGGACACTAAAACGTCAGGTAAAAGAGTACCTGCCAATACCGCAGTTACGATCACCGCCTGCAAATTCATTCTGTTAAACACTGTAATTCTCCAGTACTGCGTATCCGACTCATCATGAACGGGCTGACGCAATGTCACTGAGCAGCCATTGATGGCTACCGGCGCTCACTCCATCATCGGACCTGCCCGGCATGTCGTCAACTGCCACTCACCGTCCTGCTGGTCCCTGCCCAAGCCCATGACCAGCAAACAGCGATCTACATCACAGTTTTCGCTGGTCCTGGCTGGGTAAGGGCATCGATTTCAGCCCAGCCAGGCGCAGAATCAGATTCTCCAACGACATCCACGCGTCGCCAGGCAGCTGACCTTTGCCCTGTTGATCGATGATTGCGCATTCAGCCAGCACCATGCCAGGGTCCCGTATACGGGCTAAAAACTGCTGAGCAAGGCGAGCTTTGGCAGGTGGTAAACCTCTGGTATTGGACAAACGGCGCATTTGCGCGGTAAACGCGCCTAAAATTCCGAACAGGGCTGTACCTTCTTCCCGCAATCCGGTCAGTATTTTCACCACACGATCGGGCTGGGTCGACATCATTGCATCCATCAGATCAAAACTCGTGTAGCGCGACGCGTCTTCCAGACAGGCAACCACTGATTCAAGGGTCAGCGGCGAAGGCAGATCAAGAATCGCAAGCTTTTCCAGCTCCTGCGCGGCAGCGAGCAGGTTGCCCTCAACGCGATCAGCCAGGTATTGGGTTGCATCGTTTTCGATCTGTAAATTCAGAGTGCGGGCTCTCTGGCTGAGCCAGACCGGCAGGCGATCTGCCTCCAAGGGCCAGATGACGGTAATAACACCCACCTTGTCCAGTGCCTTGAACCAGGCGCTGGTGCGCTGGTTCTTATCCAGGCGTCCGGTTCTAATCAAGAGAATGTGGTCGAGGTCCGGTGATTTAGCCAGATCTTCCACCCAGTCTCGCAGGGCTTTGGAGGCATCTTTATCGAGTTTTTTTGGCGGCACCCGGACATCCAGTACTTTTTTTTCCGCAAACAGCGACATACTTGCGGCATCGTGATGTAGATCATGCCAACGAAAACCCTGCTCTACATGGTGTACTGAACGTTCTGTGAATCCACTTTGGCGGGCGGCAGCAATCACCAGGTCACAGGCTTCATCAACCAGTAACTGTTCCTCTCCGGCAATCAGATAAATCGGCGCCAGCTGTTCGGCAACCTGTTTGGCAAGCTGCTCCGCTCTAACCTGCATTGCTTGCAGAGCGACTGACTGCACCCATGGCGCGGATGATCTGGCCAACAACATCGGTCATCAGCTCGCGCTCAAGCAGGGCCTGCTCTTCGCTGCTGCCAACAATATTGTCTGAATCAATGCGGAAGACCCGCTCACGCTCAACCCAGTTAGCCGGTGCAAGCTCTTCGCCCTGGCCGTCAAGCAGCCGATACAGCACCGCATAGCTGCTCTCGTATTCGGCAGCAGCGGCACGACCTGCGGTGGACACGCTGC
>Ga0180435_10002219_pt1 | contig 19912 bp, 17 predicted proteins | sample SS_ome_3_FD_132467 | JGI IMG/M metagenome (GOLD analysis project Ga0180435, IMG submission 132467) | Hypersaline lake sediment archaeal communities from the Salton Sea, California, USA - SS_3_S_1 metaG | ecosystem: Environmental > Aquatic > Non-marine Saline and Alkaline > Hypersaline >...
GACTTTTTACGAGTCTATCAACATTGAACATCGAAAATGGAATTCTATCATTTTTTCTATAATGATAAATGCGACGCGCATCGCAAACGCCTGTACTGCGTGAGCAATACCAAATTGGACGTTGGATGTTGAATGTTCGCTGTTCGATGTTCATTTTTTTTAAGCTACTCCGTAATTACCGATCTTTTAATGGGGTAGTCCATGTTTACTGCCTATGATATCTAGACTAAACTAAGGTCTGCCCTTGGGCCAACCCCGGGGCGGCTAAATTCCCAATATTATCAACCGTCGCCTGATCCAAGGCCACCTCCGCTGCATGTGCATTTTCAGTCACCCGCTCGGGTTTGCGTGTTCCCGGGATGGGAATGATATCCTCACCCTGATGGTGCAGCCATGCCAATGAAAGTTGCGCTGGTGTAATTCCAAGTTCTTGGGCGAGGGAAAGGAGTGGTGCAAACCGATCTTGATTAGTTGCCAGATTCTCACCCTGGTAGCGGGGGTTATTATTGCGAAAATCATCGTCCTGCAAGCTTTCTACTGTACCGGTCAGGAATCCACTCCCCAGTGGTGACCAGGGCACCAGGGCAATTCCCAATTCCCTGAGCGTGGGTAATAATTCTGTCTCTGCTTCGCGCCGCCAAAGGGAATATTCAAATTGAACGGCAGCAATGGGATGAACGGCATGGGCTTCGCGCACCTGCTCCGTAGTCACATTGCTGAGGCCCAGGTAGCGAACTTTGCCTGCCCGGACCGCCTCAGACATGGCGCCCACAGTTTCCGCCATGGGTACCGCCGGATCCGGATAATGGGCATACAGCAGATCGATATGCGACATGTTGAGACGCTGAAGGCTCTGATCCACTGCTTTCTTTACATACGCCGGCTTTCCGTTGATATTAAGTGAGAATCCCCAGCCCGTGGGCACTTCAGTACCGGTTTCATCCGGGTCAAAAACGATGCCGAATTTGGTGGCCACAAAAGCCAGATCTCGATTTGCCGCCACGGCGCGACCTACTAGCGTTTCGTTGTGCCCGTTGCCATAAGCATCGGCTGTATCGATAAACGAACACCCCACTTCGATTGCATGCTGTATGACGGATATGGCGCTCTTTTCTTCCGTGCCGCCGTAGTAGCCCTCCAACCCCATGGCACCGTAGCCGATGCTGCTGACCAAAGGGCCGTTTTGACCCAATTTGCGTTGTTTGTTCATGATAAGCCTCCAAATAATCCATCGGTTATTAAACGATTATCTGTTTTAATTGATAAATCTGAATATCCCCCGTATTGCCTTTTGGATCTTTTAGGATTCCAGGGGTCGAGTGATAGTCTTCAGTCTAATAGCCTGATCAAATCCTTGAACCCTTGCTTTAAAAGATCTCGTACTTGAAAGGACCACACTTTTTTGTTCCTAAAATATTACGAAACCCGATCATTTAATTTCTCTGCAGCTTCGTCGATCATCGCCGTCAGGGAATCACCGGTTTGAAGCCCCAACACTGTGGCGTAGCGTTGATGGAGATCTTTCCAGGCTGCATCGATTGGTTGGCGTAATTGTTTGCCATCTTTTGTGGGAAATACGCGTGTGGCTTTACCCGCACTTTGGCGGGTCAGATAGCCCTTGTGAGCCAAAGCATCGATGAATCGCGTCACGGTGGACGGTGCCAGGTGAAGTTGTTCACAAAGCTCCTTCTGACCGATGCCGGGATTGTCTGCCACCAACATCATTAGAAATGCGTGTGAAGGCGACAATCCGGTTGTGCGATAGCTTTCATCCGCCATACGGGTTATGACCCGCGACAAGGCGTTGGCCGTAAAATAAAGGCAGTGATGCAACATCGATTTGTTTTCGATCATTCAACATCCTCTATTGTTTGTACATACAAATATAAACAGCCAGGCTATCCTGTCGAGATTTGTTTGTATAACAATCAGCTTTGAACCTAAAGCTATTAGGTGCAAAAGGCTTCAAGTTTGGTCGGTATCTGTATGGGTAAACACAGAGACAAACATACATATACTGTCAGAATATCTTGATTTTGGACAGGCTATAATAATATGGTTTTTTCAACCCAAGACAACCTTTTTAAACAGAAGGCTTATCAGCGGAGTGTCTTCAGTTTGGAAATATTTTCAACAACCCCAATACATGGTATCGGCAATTTGATGCGGCTGGTGATGGTCTCCATGTGTATCAATACTCACCTGATTCATATAATATTCTGGTAGATTAGACTAAATGAATATAAACACGTTGGCAAAACTGACTTTATTCGGTATTTAGCCAAATATTTCTCATAAAATATAGATTCAGGAAAGACAGGCAGTTAAATTTCGCTTTTGCCGCTGGCATGATTGGTTGGTTTATAATGGCATCAACCCAATCCCTGGTGGTCGTTAATTATCTGACCGCCAGTCGGTTGCGCTGGCTGGCTGATATTTTTACCGCTGGTCCATTTCTTTTCGTGGCTGCCTCCTCACTAACATTACTGGGCCTGAGTATTTTCTATCTGGCTTTTGCCCGCGGCTAATTAACGAGCAATTGCTGTTAACTGATTTGATCAATCAACCAATTCTGTAGATATCAAGGACTTGAAAATTTACCGGTGTGCGATGATAACCACAACAACCCAAATCTTGCATTCATAAGCCCCCCCGTGGTACCGTAGGCATAAGCAGATGGTACACGGTAATAATTTCGTTGAATTTGATAACTGTTAGTTTCTCCATAAATCAAAGGTAAATGCCAGTATTCCCCTTTGAAAAATTTTTCAAACTTGAAATTTTCTTATTACATCAGCGAATCAAGATATTTTGAAGCTCTGAATAACTTGTAATATCCAATTTTTTAAAGCTGCTGCTATGTGCTTTTTGATTGTAATGGTCAGTTTCTCGAATTTAAATCAAAAAAAGGAGGACCAAATGATGAATAACTTTATAAAAGCAATGATTTTGATTGGCATCACTGTATTCGGATCTATACTGTTTTTGCAGCAACCAGTATATGCTCACTGTCAAATTCCATGTGGAATCTATGATGACCACGCGAGGGTTCAATCGATGCTTGAAGATACCGCTACCGTAGAAAAGTCAGTTAATTTGATTATTGAGTTGGCGGATAAGTCCGATGCACAATCCCAAAACCAATTAGTTCGTTGGGTGATGAATAAGGAAAAACATGCCCAGCAAATTATCTCTACCATCAGTGACTATTTTTTAACGCAACGAGTCAACCCGAGCCAAAAAGACTATTCTGAACGTTTATCAAAGCACCATGCGGTAATTATTGCAGCAATGAAGGCCAAACAAAATGTTGATATGAAATACGTGAAGAACCTAAAGGAAAGTGTTGAGGCTCTTTTATCTTACTATCCAGAGCACAAGCATTAAAAAACTTATATAAAATGGCGGCTTAACTCGGACAGCATAAAGATATCAGACCCCTAAAATATTGCCGGTGTGTGAAAATAATCACAATCGACCGAATCTTGCATTGATAGGGTCTCACGTGTTATCGTGGGGATGACCAGATGGTATCGGTAATAACTTGATTTAATTTGACAACTGGACATCTCTCCATTTATCAATCGCATAATCCAAGGACTAAAAATGAATTGCATTCCAAAATTAACAATTAGATTTTGTTTATTGATTTCGATTTGCTTATTCTTTTTTAGCGGTTGTGGTGCAGCATGGAAAGCTAAGCCAAGGGTGTTTGTAAACAAAAGCTATTTATCAGACCAAAAAGAAAACTTGGAAATGAATCCATTAAGAGTTGGCGTCACACCTTTGGAGTATACTGACAAGAATATTTCAGATAAAGTGACAGACATATTTGTGTCGGAACTTTCTATGATACCAATTATTAATGTTGTTGAAAGATACCGGCTTGAAAATATTATTGAAGAACAGGCTTTAGGTCAAACAGGCATAATAGATAATGAAACAGCTGCTAAACTGGGGAAAATAGTCGGAGCTGATGCTATAACTGTTGGCTCCATTCATGTCTATAAAGAAGGATCTCCAAAGTATTTCGGACTATCTTTCAGGGTTGTTGATGTAAATTCTGGTGTCATAATTTGGTCCGGGAACCATACTCTTCATAGTGGTCCCTTTGAAGTCCCAGACACACTAGATTCACTCGTGCCTTATACCATAAGGGAGCTTATAGATGAGTTCTATGCAAAAACAATATCAACCCAATAATGGCCTTTTGGAGTTTCTGTGCTTAAATTGAATTTAAATTATTTAATGTAAGGGATCTTCTCAAATTAAAACCGTTGATACCTCCAATTATGTAGTGGGTCTTAAGGTCAAGAAAAACCGTTGATTTCTGGCATGAGTACTAAACGCGGTAGTTAATTCGAGGCATTGCACCGGCTTTGGATTATAGGCAAAATTTTTCTTTATTTGTCATTTTTTTATAGCCATCCAGCCGATCACCATATTTTTAGCTTTATCCTAATGCGGATTATGCAATATTTGTTATTGTAATCATTATGAAAATAAGAGAGGCGATACTTTTCCCAATAGTACGCTCTGTGCCAAAATGTACGGCGGCATCGTACTTATTAGTTTAATCAACAATCCTGCGACAAATTATTAAAGCTGGTATATGAAAATTTAGACCGCAACTTCGACTGAAGCTCCGGTCTTTTTTTTTGGCAGGACTAATGATAAAACCCCTATTATAAGTCTTTAAAGTCAGAGGTTATCCCCAACATATGCCACATCTTGATAACCATAAAATCCCAAGCTGATTTCAATTGCCTTACATTCGTCTTGTTGATTGTTTCTAGATTACCTTCATAAAATTTACTGAAACTGTGTAACTTTTTCCGTTGTGATGCGTTTATATTTATAAGGTTAATCTAAAAACCAATAATAAATACTGGCACTAGCTTAAAGAAATTCCGGTTCTGGTTGTAGGTGAGTTATAGGAAAATTTTTTTCCCTTACAACCGATAGAACGCAGCGATTCATCAATTTTAGATCACTTAAAACTTTAACTCAATTAGAACTTCGAGATGGTTGTTCCTCGCCTTGATTCGACAAATATTAAGAGTTGAATTTTATCTGGGATCTCAAATCACCGCCTCAATCCGGCACGGAATAAACCGATGAATCGGCGTTCCCAATATATCCCGGTGGGTATTCTTGGTTAAAATATTGGCATTGATGCCATAGACCTGATCTTTATAAATCAGCCCGAATCCATGCGGTACCAGCACCATGCCCTTGCGCACCTGGTCGCTAACCTCCAACTCACCCACGGCACTGCCGGCTTCGGTGGTGATGCGCACATCCTGACCGTCCTCCAAGCTTAAATCCTCGGCATCAGCCAGGCTGACGGCAATGGTGCAGGCGCGCTTGCCCTGGTTCCATTCCGGATTGCGCATGAGGGTGTTACTATTGTATTTCATATGCCGGCCGGCATTGAGAATCAGCGGAAAGTCACTGGGCATCTCAAGATCCTGTGCTTCGATTTCGGGCGTCAAGTCATGAACACCCTGCTCCAATTCGGGTATCAACACCTCGATTTTACCGGACTCGGTCTTGATGCCGTCCATGGGGTTCTCGGCATCAGCTTTACCCACCCAAATTCCTTGGGGATTGTCCAACAACGCCTGAAAGACGCGATCCCCCTGGTCCAGACCGGGCTCGAAACCAGCCCGGACGGCGTTTTCTTGAAAGGTTTTGGGGGCAGTCATGAGCAATCCCCATAATCCAGCCATGGCAGCACTGTCCCACACCCGCCCCAAGGTCTTGGCCAGCACGAATGGCATGCGTGGCATGGCTTCCGGAACCTGTGAGGCATATTCCATCAATTTAAGCCCGAAGGACAATCGATCTCCCTCGGCAGCGTGCTGGAGTGAATCCGGTATATTGGGGATCAAACCAAGTTCATCTGCCAGGCGGGTGAAAATCTGGGATGCTTCCAAACCATCATTAGGCAAATCCACAATTGGTCGCCGCAATTGGAAGTAAACCTCCGGGTAAGTCCAGGGGAAAAAGGTTCCATCCCAGGATTCATAAAAGGTTCGACAGGGCAACACATAATGGGCCAGGCGAGCGGTCTCACTCATGACAATATCGTTCACCACCAATAAGTCCAGTTTTGAAAATGCAGCTTCATAAGCCTGGGTGTCCGGATAGGCCCGTAAAGGGTTGCAGGCACTCACCAGTACGGCCCGTACTCTTTCGGGATGTTCGCTCAGTATCTCTTCGGGCATGACCGCCGGCGGAAACGATCCGGCTGCAACCGGCGGCATGTCAGTGGCCATTGTACGCCAGACCTTGGAATTGCGCTCGTCCGCATGGAAACCCATGGGCATGACCATACCGGGTATGATGTTGCCGCCCCGCACCCCAAATATGCCGCACACGGCCCCCAGAACACAAATGAGGTAGTAATTCAGGGTGCTGTGGCGCCCCATGTAAATGCCCAAATCCGGATGAATGCACCATCGCCGGGTGCTCATCAAACGACAGACTTCCCGAACCGGTTCAACCTCAAGTTCACAGACCGCAAGCGCTCCCTCAATATCAAAATTCTCGAACCAGGATCGAATCTTATCCCAGCCGACCACATGCTTATGCAGATACTCCTGGTTCTGCCAGCCTGCTTCCAGGATCACGGCAATCATGGCTTTGGCCAATAGGGCATCCGTTCCCGGTCGGACTGCCAGGTGAATGTCGGCGATGGCGGCGGTTTCGCTGCGACGGGGATCGATGACCACCAATTGTCTTTCCGGATCTTTACTGAAGGCTTTCAGGGTAATGGGTGCCCGCGGCATCTGATGGCTCTGCATGCCGTTCCAGCCCCATCCCACCAGCATCTCGGCAGCATGTTCGTCGGGTATGGCCACATTATATTGTTTTCCCAACATGCGGCCATTTACCCACCAGGATCCGCTGAACTCCTGACCGGCCGAAGAGTAATAATACTGGGATCCCAGGCCCCGCAATACGCCCAGGCCGAAAGCGGCTTCCATGTTGCCGCCCTGGGCACTGCCGCCCATGTAGGCCAGGCTCCTGGGGCCATGTCGGGCCATCAGGTCTTTTAGCTTGGCGGCGATCTCGGCAATGGCGTGATCCCATGCTATGGTTTCGAAACGGCCTCCCACACGCTTGAGCGGCGTCGATAACCGGTCAGCCGGGTATTGATGGAAGATTACATTCAAGCCTTTGCGGCAGGCATATCCCTGGCTGCGGACATTGTCTTTGTCCGGTCGCACCTTCTGCATACGTCCGTTTTCAACCAACACTTCCAGACCGCAGTTTTGCGCGCATAACACACAGCCTGTTTTAAGCCATTCGCTCATGGATTTTCCTCTTTGAATTTTTATCGCGATGGTTCTTTCCATAACCATTTTTCAGAAATTTCATGTATGGAATAATGGCCTCGTTTTTATTGCTCTCGGTACCGTCATAGGTGATAGATACAATCGGAACCCCGGTATTCCTTTCTATCTCTTTGGCCATGGCCTCAGTCACAAGCGATGGGCAGCAAAAGGCAGGGCTGGTCTGTACAAACAAGGCAATATCGGGATGATGCTTGAGAAGATAGTGAATCTTGATCACATTCTCCATGGATTCACCCGTATGCTCGATACGCAGATTGTATTGAGATAGAATTTCCTCAGGCGGATCATCATATTCCGGTTCTGCTTCTCTTAATATCATTTTAAAATATTTTTCATACCGTTTTTCCAGGAGAGTCACAGCTGTAATCATGGTCTTGTTAGAGAGCACACCCAGATAATTGCCTTCCACGAACCATTTACGCAGATAGGGTCTAATGATCATTTTAACATAGGAGCTGTAGGGCGTGGTCACCACCTGGCCACCCCAAGATTCGATCTGACGCACCAAGTTTTGGTTACACACCGCATTATCGCGGGCGTATAAATCGCCAAATATGGCCACCTTGGGTCGCTGATTGAGACCCGCTTCCATGGTTTCAATATCTGCCAGTCGTTGAACCACTTCTGCCAGGGCATCTTCCTTAGTACTTTTTCCCAAAAAGGCGTTTTCCAGGATCTTTAGACTCCGCTCAAGTACGCTATCCGTTTCACCTGGGTTACTTTCATAGGGTCGAATTTTATATCCCATCTTGTGCAGGAAGCCACCGAACATGTAGGCAAAATAGATGCTGATGGGCAATTTCCGGGAGATATCGGCAAAAGACATGATGCCCGGATACACCTCAGCGTCCTCAAATCCGCGACCGTGCTTTTCGAGCAGATGCTTGAGATGCATGGGCAAAATGCCCAGATTACATGGTATGGCCGAGCGAATCATCCAAAGCACACACCGGGAAGGATCCAGGCCCAGCCGTTCAACACTATCGATGAATTCCTGGGCCACAATGTTCACAGGCGTACACTGACCGGTGTTAAGGCGCAGGCTTTTCTGGATGCTGACATGCCGCTCTTCCAACAAGTATGCATCAATGCCTTCGCGCCTCAGACTGGCCACGACCAAATGTTGGCTTATGTCGCCCCAATTCGGCAGCATCAGGGTCCTAGCCGACAGATCGAAATGGGTGGATTTACAAAATGGCCTCATGGCCACTGGTGAATGTACCTTTTTTCCGGAACTGTGATGATTCTGAAATGATTGAATGGCTGCTTCAATGCGGGTTTCGTAGCCGACAGTTGAATCATGCTCATCCAGCTGTAAAATCAAGTACGGCTTAGCATGCCGCTCCATGATTTGTTTGAAATATTCCGCCACAAAGGAATCGGGGCTGCACTTAAATGATGTAATAAGCACTGCAAATGCATCCGGGTCGACTGCAATCTGGGCTGCGGCTTTGAGAATCTCGGCCGCATAATGCCAATGGATTTGAGAAAGCAGCGAATCGATGGCGTTAACAGCCGGATCCGTTGCAGAAATCATGTCCTGATAAAAAGTTTTGATACCCAAGGCGGCAAATATGTCCGGAATACCTTTGTTCATATGCTTTGAAAGCACCGTATAAGGCCGGCCCAATAGAACCACGTGGAGCTCGCCGCCTGCGGCTGTATTCTGCTTGTATAATTTTTTGAGAGCTTGTTGCCGGTTTTGTTTAAATGTCAGAGCCTGCTCAAAGGCCGCCGAAACCTTTGAAAATCCGATTTTCTGCTCTGAAATGGATTTGACCATTTTGTACAATTGATAGCGCGAATGAAACTTGCCGTATAAGTAGTAAACCAACGGTGCTAAAAAGCGTTCTTGGGGAATCTTTGCCGCGGCATGCGGATCTTTAACAAAGGATCCCAATGATGGGGCGTACTGGGTATAATAGCAATACTGCCTGCGGTGGTGCTGATGTCGAGGCCCATGATCCAGGTAAAATGGATTAAATATATAATCTACCTTACCGATTAGATGATGAATGTGGCCATGCATGGCCGCAATGGGTGCGCAAAATTCAGCACCGGCAAGGTTTTTGCCGTCCCTGAGACCATAGGGAAAATCTGCACTTGTTATCGTTTTGAATCCCAAGCCATGAAAAAAGACCTGCCAGAATTCGAGATCTTCTTGGAGGTGCAACGCCGCCGGGATGCCGATTGTAGCCGCATTCGCATCCTTGGATTGCTTTGGAATCGAGAATAAGCGTTTTCTCGCTTTGAGCAGATCGAAACCAGACGCGTTGTTGTTGACAAAGTGCCGGGTATCATAATCTCTCCCACACAAAAAGCCATAAGCCGTTGCCTCGCCGTCAACTTGAGCGACCGTCAGTTTGCAGTGATTGTTACAGATCTCACAGATTTCCGATTGGATCGGTATCTTTTGTTGATGCAGGCCCAACCCCTTGAAACAAGTCGCGGTTACCTGGGCATCACCAAGTTTCAAGGCGACCCCCAGCGCACCCGATAGATGACAAAACGGCGACACATGGATTGGTTTCTTCAGGCGCTGCTCAAATGCAGCCACAAGTGCGCGGTTTTTGGCGGTTGCACCCTGAAACAAAATCGTGTCGCCAATGTTGTTTTCAATGGCTACTTTGGTGAGATAATTTTCACAAATTGCGTGCAGGACTGATGCCAGCACCTCATCTTTGGGGTACCCGCGACTCAGGTAGGTATTGATATCCCTTTCCATAAAAACCGTACAGCGGTCGCTGGTCAACGGAGATTGGCGATCTGCGGCCCGATCGGCATACTCGGTCAGGGGGCAACCCAATTTTTGGGCTTGCTCTTCGATAAAGCTGCCAGTACCGGCAGCACACACCGTATTCATGACCGAAAAGGTAACGCTGCCGTCTTTGAGTGTTGTGAACTTGCTGTCCTGCCCACCGATTTCAATGATGGTGTCGACCTGCGGATTGATCTCAACCGCCGCCCGGGCATGGGCGCTAATCTCATCCACCACCAGATCGGCACCAAAAACGCGGCCCGTAAATTTACGCCCGGATCCCGTGGTGCCGGCTCCTAATATGTCCAAGGTCACCGGTGTATTTGTTTGCATATCCGTGATGGCGCCCAATAAATTCTGCACGGCATTCACCGGTCGCCCGGAGGTCCGGGTGTAGAACCCAGCCACTACCCTGCCATGCCGGTCGGTGAGAACTGCCTTGGTACTGGTGGAACCGATATCGAAACCCAGATAGGTTTGCAGGAGACCCTGGTCATCTGAAATAGAATCCGTACGCTCATAAATATCCACTTCAACCGGTACGCAATATTCGTCCCGCGGGGACCGAAACAGATACTGTTTTAGGCTTTTAAATTCCGGATAGTTTGACAAGCGCAACTCAAGTGGTTCATGAAAATATACTTTTTCTTTTTCTTCGTGAATCAGCAATTCATCAATTTGGGCGACACGCATCTCCGCTTGGCGAATGGCCGCATCGATCATATTAAGGGCCGCGCCCACTGCCCCATAATAGGATACCTCAGGCAGAATTTCCAAACCCACCAGGGATTGAATATGCCTCACGACCGCCTGATTCCGGGAAACCCCGCCGCAAAAAACGATAGGTCCCTCAGGGGCTTCTCCTACAAAAAGTGTATCCACAATATTTCGGGCCAAGCCCTGACAGAGTCCGTCACAGATTTCTGCCAAGGTATAGCCTTCCTGCTGAGCATGGACCAGGTCGGTTTTGGCAAACACCGCACATCGCGAGGCAATTTTGGGAACCCGGCCTTCATTGGCATGGGCAATGCGACCCAATTCGGCCACATTTTGCAGGCTCAAGCGACCGGCCTGCTGATCCAGAAAACTGCCGGTACCGGCGGCGCAGGAGGTGTTGGTGCGATACCCCAGGTAATTCCCCTGATCATCGAAGCGAATCAACCCAAACTTCTCTCCCCCCACAATCAGCACAGAACCCACCTTTTTATGAAAATGACGAGCTGCTGTCGTGACCGCGATGCGGTTATCGTATCTTTCGGTGGCCTTTAGGGTTGATGGTGATGATGTGGTGACCGCAACCTGGCGCACCCGGGTTAAATCGATGCCGGCAAGAAGCGATTCGAGGGCATGGGGCAAGTTGCCATGGTGAAAGCCATAGCGGGTCCATAAGACGTCTTTGTCAGGAGTCACGGCTGCTATGGCAACAGCAACCGAACCGACATCCACGCCTAGAATTAGCTTATGGTTTTGCCCCTGTTCCATGTGAACATATATCTATCAAATTTTGTCACGTGTCGGCAATTATTTATTGAAAATACTTCAAAAGCAATTTAGGGGACGTCCTTGATTTTTTTAACCTAATAAAAAAGTTAAAAAAATCAAGGACGTCCCGTAAATACCAAATTTTCTGCAATTCATGCGTAACATGGTCGAGTGGCCCATTCAAAATCCGGGTTTGCATAGATTAATCAGCTCTGACCCACTCAATCCCGAGCAAATCCCCCAAGATATTATTGATACTGTCACAATCATGAAAGAATGGATCGCGCAAGTATTAAAGGCGCTATCAAGCGATCGTATTAACGGGCAGAATCTGGTTGATCTGGTTGATATCATGTTGGGCTATCTAGATGGCGAAATTTTCAACCTCATAAACGGCAGGGTATTGCCAGGAGAAGATATAGCCGGCCGCGTAATCAATAATTTAGAACGCCTTTATACCTTACTGACGGCCAAGAAGCATGACGGCATCGTGCTATCAGAGCAAGTCCCAAAAGCAGGAGCATTGAAATTACCTGAGCTCAAGCTTGATTTATATGAGTAGAAACTATCTCAAGGCTTTCAGCAGGAGACTCAACCCATGAAAATTCTGGCAATCAATGCAACCTATCGGCCCAAGATGACGACAACAAAACTAACGTTAAAGGCCATGGAAGGAGCTGCTTCCCTGGGGGCAGATACAGAGATGGTGATGCTCTGTGACAGTAAAATCGACTACTGCCTGAACTGTCTCAAATGCTATAAAGACAAGACTTCAGAGCTGGGGCCGTGCTCCCTGAATGATGATGTTGATGAAATACTGGAGAAAATTTCGGAGGCCGATGGCATCATTTTAGCCTCTCCCGTGCACAATGGTTTTGTAACCGGACGCATGACGGTCTTCTTTGAACGCATTGTTTGGCGGGTGATCCGCTCCACTGGAAGTTCTGTAGGCGTAATGTACGGCCTAGAATCCAGGTTAACTGATAAACCACGGGCTATTATTGCCATCAGCAGTGCCGGCGGAATGTCTGAGAAACTACGAAAACATTGCGATGACGGCACACCCTGGATGAAAGGCAATGCCCCCCTTCTTTTCCATGGTGAGTGGATCGGAGATCTGTATGCCGGAGCCCGATTGACCAAGCTTCCGCAGAACGAAGCAGACTGGTCCAATATCTATTTCCTTAGAAAGCTTTCCCAAAACCAGCTCGAACGTGCGTTTAATTTAGGCCTAAAAATGGCACAGGCCATCAAAAATGGCGATTTGAAACCTGTAACAATGGACACCTTCTTCGGGCCGGTAACAAGTACTTTTTTAAAGGCTTACAATTCCCTGGCCCCATTTTATAAAGCCGTCGAGTAACCTGGACATAGCAAAGCCGTCAGAGGTGAACAATGCAACCAACAGCTATTACATGGATACTTATAATATTTGGCCTAATTACCCTGGCCCCACTCGTAGTTGCCCAAATCCTCATGCTCGTTAAGCCGCATAGCCGACAGGCAAAGGACATCCTCGTTGCCAAAGGTGAAGACTGGCGAGACAAGACCCACTTTCGGTCCGCGCTGGGATGCGCTTGGGCGGATTGGCTGCTTGTTGTTCCGTTGGTAATTTCAGGAAGTATCGGTATGATTCTTGGGCAGGCCTGGGGCTATGTCCTCTGGGGCGCGGCCGGGGCCATATCGCTATATATCAATATCGTATTGTGGTTCATGGAGAAGGAATATGTTTATCCCTCTCGCGGAGCGCTGGCTTATTACAGCTATTATTGGGGATTTTTTATTTATTGGGGTGCGCTTGCCCTGGCATACGCGGCCATGCGTCTTAGCGGTCTAGAGTTTTAAGTTGTGATAATAGAAAAATTTAGGGGACGTCCTTGATTTTTTTAACCTAATCAAAAAGTTAAAAAAATCAAGGACGTCCCTTAAATTTATTTAACGTATTAAGGACTGGAAATTTTGCAAGAAATGATTTTGTTTTCAAGGGAATCAATGCAATTTGCTTCGGGCAGGTATTGGGTATTGTGCTTTAGGTGCTTTCCTCGGGCAAAGAATCTTTGCAATCTTCGATGCAGGTTCGGCACCGGTTGGAGTCTATATCGCCGGATGAGCAATAATCTATAAAGGATGCCAGCCAGTCATTCCCCACTCGCGGGCAAAGTTGCAGGTAATCGATAAAACAGACCAGACGCGCCAGCGTGTCCTCGTCGATGGCGTGTTCCATACGACAGGCCGTGGCCGATGCGGATTCAGGATCGATTTTTAACACTCCGACAAGAAATTTTTCGATGACCTGATGGCGGTGTGTAATGTCCTTGGCCACCTTTTTGCCTGAATCGGACAAGGTAATGAAGCTATAGGGTTTATAGTTTATCAATCCTTTTTTTTGCAAAATTTTCAAAGCCCCCGTTACAGAGCCACGTTGTATCTGAAGCTTGTCGGCGATATCCTTGGCACGCGCCACCTTATTGGCCCTTTGAAGCTCCAGGATAACTTCCAGATAGTTCTCCATACTCTCGGTTAGGGCTTCGCTCTGTTTCTCCACATTGTCCTCCCTCTAATAATGATTATCATTCAGTAGCACAAACACCATGTTTGGTCAAAGCAAAAATGTTATGCATACCAAACTTTTCCTTGACAGCTCGTTAAACTAGGTATACCTAACATTCTCGATAATCAAAAATGGAAAATCCTGTGAGGAGATATAAAAATATGAAGGTAAACCTGCGCCAGATGAAAAAGAATCAAAATGGTTCGATTGTTCAGGTGAAAGCGAACGGTGCACTGGGGCGCCGTATTCGTGATATGGGCTTAGTGCCGGGTACCCCTATCAAAGTCCAGGGCCGGGCACCGTTGAAGGACCCGGTGGCTTTGCGTGTTAAGGGGTTTACCTTGACGCTCAGAAATAAAGAAGCCGATTTCATTGAAGTGGAGGTTGAAAGCTAAATTGGAATTAACCATCGCCTTAGCTGGAAACCCAAACTCGGGTAAAACTACGATGTTTAATGCCCTGACAGGGGCTCGCCAGCATGTGGGTAACTATCCCGGTGTCACCGTAGAAAAAAAGCAAGGCCATTATATTTACAATGGCTTGAAAATTCAAATTGTCGACCTGCCTGGAACCTATTCTTTAACCGCTTATTCCATGGAGGAGGTTGTTGCTCGTAATTTTCTGGTGGATGAAAAGCCGGCCGTGGTCGTTGATATTGTGGACGCATCCAACCTGGAACGCAACCTGTATCTTTGCCTTCAGTTTATGGAGATGGGCCTACCCGTTGTCTTGGCCCTAAACATGATCGATGTGGCTGAAAAACGAGGCATCCAGGTGGACGCTGAAAAACTCTCCAATCTGCTGGGTGTGCCGGTAATCCCCACCATCGCACGTAGCGGCGTCGGCAAAGCGGACCTGATGAAAACAGCTGCAGAAACCGCTAATCAAAACCTGAAAAAACAACCTTTATTCATCTCATATGGTCGGGATGTGGATCCGGTCTTAGATGCCATGGCTGCTGAAATCAAAGATAACCAATTCTTGACCGACCGTTATGACAGCCGCTGGGTTGCGCTTAAATACCTGGAAAATGACGAGCAGATTCGCTCCTTGGGCCACAAGCACAAGAAAAATGTGGCCGAAAACCTCGAAGCCATGGTGGATGATCTGGCTGCCCATCTCAAACAAACCCTGGATACCTATCCCGAGGCCGAAATCGCCGACCACCGTTACGGTTACATTACCTCAATCATGCGCCAGGGGGTTATCTCCATCAAACAAGACCAGGATCGGCTGTTCATGTCCGATAAAATCGACAAAATTCTGATCAACCGATTTGTGGGGCCCATAATCATGATTGTGGTAATTATGGCACTCTACCATTTTACTTTTACCTACAGCGAGCTGCCGGTGAGCTGGTTTGAAACTTTTTTTGGTTGGATTGGTGGTTTTGCCGAAAAATATATTCCCGATGGCCTCCTAAAATCATTGATTATCTCAGGCATCATCGATGGCGTCGGTGGTGTGTTGGGATTTGTGCCCCTGATCATGTTTATGTTTTTTGGTATCGCTTTTCTGGAAGATTCAGGTTATTTGGCCCGCGTGGCATTTATGCTGGACCGTGTTTTCCGGTTTTTTGGTCTGCATGGCAGCTCGGTCATGCCGTTTATCATTTCCGGCGGCATCGCCGGTGGCTGCGCGGTCCCCGGTATAATGGCCGCTCGTACCCTAAAGTCTCCGCGAGAACGCCTGGCAACCCTCCTGACCGCCCCCTTCATGAACTGCGGTGCCAAACTGCCAATTTTTGCACTCTTGGTGGCGGCTTTTTTTGCTGAAAATGAAGCCATGGTCATGTTGATCATCACCGCCATCGCCTGGCTGGGGGCACTCATCGTGGCCAGGGTCTTGCGCTCCTCTGTTATTAAAGGCGAATCAACGCCATTTGTCATGGAGCTGCCGCCCTATCGCCTGCCCACCATCAAAGGGCTATTGATCCATACCTGGGAACGAACCTGGCAGTACATCAAGAAGGCCGGCACTGTAATCTTAGGAATTTCTATATTACTATGGGCTTTGATGACCTTTCCCGCCCTGCCCGATTCACAGGTTGTCCAGTTTGAGGCTCAGCGCAAAACCATCATTAACGCGGTAAGTTCAACCGTTGTTTCCGAGCTCGAAGAAGCCGGAGATATAACCCAACTGTCCGATGCCGCCCTTAGCCTAAAAGAAAAGCTCATCAAAGTTAACAGTCAGGAAGCTGAGGCCGCTTTGCGTCACTCGGCAGCCGGGCGTGTTGGCACGGCTTTGGAAGGACTGAGTTCCCTGGCAGGCTTTGACTGGCGCACCAACATTGCCTTGATTGGCGGATTTGCAGCCAAAGAAGTGGTGGTTTCCACATTGGGAACCGCCTACTCTCTGGGCGAGGTGGATGTCGAAGACACCAGTTCTCTGAGTGACACGCTGGCGGCCTCACCGGTTTGGAGCCCGCTGGTCGCCTTCAGCCTGATCATTTTCACCATCTTCTATGCCCCCTGTTTTGTTTCTGTAATCTGTATCGCGCGTGAATCGGGTTCTTGGAAATGGGGTGCCTTCTCCATGGTGTTTAATACCGTACTGGCGTTTGGATTGTCCGTCTTGGTTTTTCAAGTGGGGCGAGTGCTGGGATTATAGAGAAAAGGAAGCTCAGTATGCAAACCTTGATCGTAGTTATAATTGTCGTTGCCGCTGCAGCATACCTTGTTCGCCGTTTTTATCGCAGTGTGAAAGCGACAGAAAAAAATGCATGCGGATGTAGCTGTGATGGGTGTAGGGAAACGAACACCTGTGAAGAACCTTCCAATACGATCAAGAAGTGCTGACGTTCTCATATGAATAGAATCGATTTCATCCAACAACTCGATACCAGCATGAAGACCTATAATCGTTTCACGAACCTACGAAATACGACCTTTCGTGCCTAAAATTTTCTAAGTATTCGGAAAAACTGAATAGTCGGAGGCACTGTCGATCAAATATTGATCGGCCGTAATCAGCGTCAATCCATAGACCATAGCGGAGGCGGCGATAAAGCGGTCGGCCGGGTCCTGGTGGGGAAGGTCAATCTTTCGGCTTTGGATGGCCACCTCATGATTCAACTTGGCCTCATGAAACGGCAGCGTGCTTAAGACATCATTCAGCCAATCAGCCGCTGAGATCATAAGTTGAATGCGGCCCTTTTCCGCCAGAATAAGCGTTTCCCATGGTGTGACCGGGGAAATCCATAACTCATTCTCTTCACGATCTAATTCGTGGGCGACGTTATCGCTGAGGTTTGATGGGGACAACAGGCTCCACAGAAAAATATGGGTATCTAACAGATACTTATTCATGCAATGCCTGCCAATCCTTTTCCGGTACAATCGGCGATACGATATCGCCCACGATTCTGCCGCTGGATTTGAAAGTACCCAACCATGATGCTCTTTTTTTTGGTGGCGGTGGCGGATCGATAATGGCTATCGGTTGGCCATGCCGGGTCACCAGGACGGAACGCCCTGTGCGTTTCACGCCATCCAAAACAGCCAGGCAGGTGGCCTTGAACTTTGAAATGGTAATTACCTCGATTTGGCTCATAATCATACCCCAAAAATGATTTTTTCGAAAATTTTACCATAGTCAACGACCATGGTCAACAATTACCTGGAAGCTGACGAGACACGTCCAGACGTGCCGCCAGAACCAGGACTGTGACAGACCTCAGGTCCTGCAACCCACGTATGATTTTATGCCGACCGGTTCGTTTTCCCATGGGTATCCGAACGTTTGAAACGAGCATCGGCGACGGTCATCAATACCAGACCGGCCTCACCGATCAAAACACCCAATGCAATCTGCAAAACTTTCTATCGGTTATTACATATAGGCAACCGGGCTAATCCCAGATGCAACAAAGGCGTGCTTCACGATTAAAAGGAAAGCACGCCTTTGTTGTAAATCGAGTATGTTGGGCCGTATTTAGATGCTCTTTTTGGTCATCTCCTTGCCGCAGCACATTAAGGGGACGCTGCAGGCATCTTCCGATCCTACCGTGCAAGCACAGGGTTTGGCTACCTGCAATTCAAGGCCGCAAGCCTCACAATGAAACAGATCACCTGCTTTCATGTCACAACAATTTGCCATGAGGATACCTCCTTTGGTTGTAATTCGGGATGGCGATTGATTGCATTATAAAGCACTTTTTATTTCATCTGACGTTTTTCGCAATTTTTACAAATGCCGTCAAGTCGTATTTCCACTTTATCAATGCGGCCGGGATACGTCTTCCATAAAGACTTGGTGTCGACAACGAGACTCTCCGGACTTAAACAATCCATCTGTCCGCAATTTTTGCAATAAAAATGGGCGTGTGGTTTGTGGTTATCATTTGGGGCCAGGCCATAATAAAATGCCCTTCCACCCGTGCTGATGCGTTCAACAACGCCATTTTCCACCAACAGGTCAAGAATGCGATAAACGGTTACCCGATCAATCGTGTTGTTCCGTCCCAGTATTTTATAGATGTCGCTCGCAGAAAGGGGGAATCTGTTATTTCCGACGACTTCCAAAACGCGCACCCGATTCGGTGTCACCTTTAAATCTGCATCTGATAACAATTCTTCGTAGTTGCATTGATGGCACATGGCTTATCCTTATTTAGGGCCTCTGGCCGTTCCTCTTCATTCTGGCCGTTTCATTATTGGAGCGCTGCACGTATCCTGTCCACCACCAAGGAAATCAGGAAGACGATACCGGAAACCATGATGATTGAAGCGCCTGAGGTAAGATTGTACTGGTATGAAATCCATAGGCCGCTAATGGTAAACACGGCACCCAGCAAACTTGCCGCCACCATCATTTGAACCAGGGAGTTGGCGTATTTTTCGACAATGAACGGCGGGATCGTCAAAAGAGCGATGACCAGAATAAGGCCGACGACCTGTATGACCAGAACAATGGCAACGGCCAGCATGCCGATCAGGCCGAAATAAAGCTTTTTAACCGGAACGCCCCTGATGCGGGCGAATTCCTCATCATAGGACATGGCCAGTAGGTCCTGATAGTAATATGCTACCAAGATCGTCATGATCACACCCACAACGGCCATGATGATAAGATCCGAACTTGGAACGGTGAGGATACTGCCGAAGAGATAGCTCATCAGATCAACGTTATAACCGGGTGTCATGTCGATCAAAATGATGCCAAAGGCCATCCCAAGCGCCCAGATAACCCCGATAATTGTATCAGCGCGGTGTTTGATGGTGTAACTGATGGCCGCCATCACCATGGCGGCGAACAGAGAAAAACCAATGGTGACCGGCAAATAGGGCCAATTGAAATAAAACGCCAGCCCGATGCCCCCATATGCAGCATGGGCTATACCGCCGGAAAGAAAGACGATGCGGTTGACCACCACCAGGGCGCCCATAATGCCGCAGATGACGCTGGCCAGCAGGCCGGCGGCCAGGGCGTTGCGCATAAAATCAAATTGTAAAGCTTCAATCATCAGATTTGTTTCTCATGGTCCATCAGCACCCGGTGAGGCAGGCCGTGGGCTACCAATTCCACCGGACAGACTTCTTCCACGGTGCAGGGATACATGGTTTCCAGCATGTCGCCGGTGATTTCGGCCTGGTCATGATAATGCAGCATTTTGTTGACACAGGCCACTGATTTCACATAGCGGGATATCACCAGCAGGTCGTGACTGACCACCAAAACGGTAATGTCCTGGTTGAGTTCTTTGAGAAGACGGTAAAAATCAGCCTGCCCTTTTGTGTCGATGCTGGCGGTGGGCTC
>Ga0180435_10002222_pt1 | contig 19902 bp, 15 predicted proteins | sample SS_ome_3_FD_132467 | JGI IMG/M metagenome (GOLD analysis project Ga0180435, IMG submission 132467) | Hypersaline lake sediment archaeal communities from the Salton Sea, California, USA - SS_3_S_1 metaG | ecosystem: Environmental > Aquatic > Non-marine Saline and Alkaline > Hypersaline >...
AATGTTGAAGGGGCAGGCAATCATGCAATAGCGGCATCCCACGCAGAGGGATGCGTCGTATACGACCGCCCCGGTTTGGACCTTTCTCAGCGCCCTGACAAAACAAGCCGAAGCGCAGGCCGGCTCCAGACAGTGATTGCACTGGTTCTTGGCGTACACGGGGTGCACGCCACCGCTGGCTGCAAACCGATTGACAACCGTAAACGTATCGGCGCTGGTGCGGCGGTGAGCATTCAGTACGGTCAGATCGTCGAAGGGTTGCTCCGGGACCGGCAGTCCGTTGACCCGGTTGCAGGCCTCCTCGCACTTGCGGCACCCGATGCAGCGGGTTGTGTCGTGAAGGATTCCAAAAGCGCCCGGATAGCCGCCGAACGTTTTGTTCGAAGCCGCCTGCGCTGGATTTCCTGCGGCCGCGCCCACGCCCGCTGCGCTCAACCAGCCCAGGAACTGTCTGCGGGATATCCCCATAATTTCACCTCGAGAATAGTAATGCTGATGTCATCTGTGTGCTGCAAGCGGCGAATCGTCTGCCGGAGCGGTTGCCCCGAAAAGTTTTTTCCTCCGGACCGTTCATCTCCGGCTGCCGGCAGCGCCCGCCTGCACGTATCCTTAACCGGCCGCTTTGGGCTTGTGGCATTTGTTGCAGTCTGTTGCGGCCGGCTCCTTGATGCCCATTTCCTGGTGACACGAGATACATTGTCCGTGATAAGCCCCGACCAACCCGGGCCGGCCGTCTTGCGCATGCCTGAACGCTTCACCATGGCACGAAGCGCATTTGGGCGGCTGCAGCGATGGCGGGCTATGATGGTGGCACCCCATGCACAGGGTGGTCTGCTGGTCGTGGAAATGACCCGCCATGCGGTTGTCGGCAATGCGCTGCTCGATCGCCCTGAAAATCTGGCGATGCGGGAAATGGACGCCTTCGTAGACATCCGTCAAGCCGTCGATGACCACCTTGTCCGGTATCTTTTCATCATCAATGCCGACAGGTCGTCCGGGGTGTTCCCGAAACGCATTGGCGGCGACTTGAGCCCTGGCAGCCCGGTCCATGGGCCACGGCCCCAGAGCCGACCGATCGACACGGTGGCAAAGGCTGCAATTTTCTTCCACAAAGGGTTTGACCGGCATGCTGGCATGGCAGCCCGCACAGTTCTTTTCTTTTTGTTCCGTATTGTGGCAGCCGATGCAGCTTCGGGTGGAGTCGCCCTTGTGCATGGCCTGGCCCAGCTGCACCTTGCCGCCATCCGGGAGCCCGGTTTCGGTGTGGCAATCTCCGCATTTTTTGAGGGTCTCATGGTGGCAGGATCGGCACATCTCATTGGCGGCCTCGTGCACCGCGTGCTTGAACGGCACCGGATTCATCTGCTTGGCGGCCAGTTTGGCATCGGCGGTGGTATCCGTGACCCAGCTCGCCAGCAGGGCAAATTCCGGCTGGTTGCGTTTCATTCGCGGAACAGGTGTCACCGTTTCAATGGCCTCCTGGGCGGCCGGGCTATGGCAGCCGGCACATTCAACCGGACCGCCCTTCTGGTTTTGCGAAACCAGATCCTGATGACAATTGACGCAGGCATCATGGGATGCCGTCCGTATTGCAGTAGCGGTTTGCGTCCGGGTTTCGCGGTGACAGTAGCGGCAGCTGCCCTCCTCGCCTCTGGCATAAACGGTTTTTTGCGTGGCTTTATCGTAGTCGTGGTGACAGGCGCTGCAGTTGGCGGTATCCTCGGGGGACTGCGGTTGAATCGTCCGGGAAGATGTGTGGCGGTAATGAAGTGATTTGTCGAAAGCGATCGGCACCCATGCACTCGCCTGAGGATCTTCGGTCTTGTGACAGGAACGGCATTCGCCCGTTACCGGTCCGGCAGGTTCTCCGGTGGCTGCGGTTTCTTCATGACAGCCAGTGCAGTTTTCATGGTACATGTCCATATCCGTTTCGCTGGCGCCATCCTCGATGCGCATGTACTTGAAAACGTAGCGGCCCTCCTTGCTCAGGTGACAACTGCTGCATCTCTTGTCTGCGGGGACGCGTTCGGTGTGAGCCCCATGCAGGAACTCCACCGCGGGCATCGTATCTCCCCCGGGTTTCGACGGAAGATCGATCACCAGGATGTCCGATCGCGGGGCGTCGGACCCTGTCTTGCTGTAGCCGCCTGCGATGACGGAAAAGACACCCACCAGAAGGATTGCCGGAAAGATAGCCTTCCACCATCGAGACAGTTGACGCTTTGCCATGTGGCCTTCCTTTGCTTGGATTTGAGTTCCCCTCCAGGCGCTGTGGCGGGAAGTTCAAAATAACGCAGCGATGTGCGGGCTGGTTTGCGGAATCAATTCCTACTGTTATGATATGAATAATCCCTATCAATTTCGTAGGATTTGTCAAGCCAAAAATGGATTCCTCTTTAAGAATCAGTAACTAATCGTATTTAATGAGTTTTATATTATTGTGGCATGAAAGCAATTAAGGGGACGGTCAAAGGCGGGGTCAGGATTTCGAAAGGATATGAGTGGCGCTGCCGAAAAACAGCTCGGCGGCTTCTGATTCGGTTTCAGACAGGGTCGGGTGGGGATGGATACTCAAGGCGACATCCTCGGCCAGGGCGCCCATTTCGATGGCCAGAACCCCCTCGGCCACCAGCCCTTCGGCGTCGCGGCCGGTGATCCCCACCCCGATAATCCGCCCGGTTTCCGGGTCGGTCATCATTTTGGTCAAGCCTTCGGAAGCCCCCATGGTGGCGGCACGCCCCGAGAATTTCCAGGGAAAGCGCTGAACGCGGACGGGAATCTTTTCATGTTTGGCCTGCTCCTCGGTCATCCCGCACCAGGCGATTTGCGGGTCCGTGTAGACCACGGCCGGGATGGCCCGTGCGTCGAAGGCAGAGGACTGACCGGCAATGACTTCAGCTGCGATTTTGCCTTCCCGGGTGGCCTTGTGGGCCAGCATCATGCCGCCGACCACGTCGCCGACGGCAAAAATGTGCTCATCGGCGGTTCTGAGTCGATCGTCGACTGTCACAAAGCCTTTTTCGTCGACCTGCACCGATGTGTTTTCCAGCCCGATGCCCGTCGAGTTGGGCCTGCGACCGATGGCGACCAGCACCCGGTCGTAGCGCTGATCGTCAGTGCCGCCAGGCCCCTCAAGCGTCACGTTGAGGCCCGAGTCGTCCCCGGTCATGGCGACGACCCCGGTTTGAAGCGACATCTTCTCAAAAACCGAATCCAGACGCTTCTGCAACGGTGCGACAAGGTCGGCGTCAACACCCGTCAGCAATCGCTCCTGGCGCTCGATCAGGCTGACCCGGCTGCCCAGGGCCGCATAGACCATACCCAATTCCAGTCCGACGTATCCGCCGCCGACAACCAGCAGTCGCTCGGGAATATCGGCCAGGGCCAGGGCACCGGTCGAGCTCATGATGCGACCGCCGGGCTTGAATTCAGTTCCCGGCAGCGCCGCCGGCGAGGAACCGGTGGCCAGAATCGCATGCCTGAACTTGATCCGGCTGATCTCGGAATCGTGAAGGCGAACGGTGGTGGAAGATTCAAATTCGGCCCTGCCCTGGATGAGTTGCAGCCCCCTGGCATCGCTCAGCCTGGCCAGCCCGCCGGCCATTTTATCGATGACCGCTGCTTTCCAGCGCCGCAATGCGTCCAGATCGACCCGCGGTTTACCGAAGCGGATCCCCATTCTTTCCGCCCGCGCAGCGTCATCGATAAGCTCGGCGAGGTAGAGATAGGTTTTCGACGGGATGCAGCCTTTGAACAGGCAGACCCCGCCCGGCCGGGCGGCGGTGTCGACCATGGTCACGTCTTTGCCCAGATCGGCGGCCCGAAAGGCCGCCGCGTAGCCGCCGGGGCCGCTGCCGATGACCAGGACTTCAGTTTCCTGGGCCAATTCTCCCATTACCATCGTGTATTTTCCTTAGTCCGGCAGTTAGGTTGCCTTGACAAATTTGCCTGTTCAACTCCAGCTCTCTGCCAATACCGGCCTGGCGCATGGGGCATGGCGCGTGGGGTTGGAAACCGGTCACTTTTTTGCCCTTTGTAAAACCGTTGCGACAGAATACCCTCCTGCTGGGATGAATCCGGCATTGGAATTTCTGATCGCGGATAAAAACCGCTTCCAACAGTCCGACCAAAGCACAAGACGCGATCGCGTCAGCGAATCGCCCGGCTAAGGCGGAGCAGAATCAAGCGTTTTGGCTCTGGACTCCATGCTCCATGCCCCATGCGCCAGGCCCTATACCATCGACATCAACAGTTCGTCCGGATCTTCCAGCACCTCTTTGACCACCTGGAGGAATCCGACGGCATCGGCGCCGTCCAGCACGCGGTGATCGATGGTCAACACCAGCGGCATGATCAGCCGCGGCACGATTTCCGGCCCGTTCTGACGCTCAATCACCCATGGTTTCAGGGCGGCGCGCCCCATCCCCATGATAGCGACTTGAGGGTAGTTGATGATCGGGGCGAAGAACCCTCCGCCCATGGCCCCGATATTGGTGATGGTAAAGGTGCCGCCCTGCATTTCTTCCAGGGCCAGCTTGCGCTCGCGGGCCCTCAGCGCCAACTCGTTCAACTCCTGCGCCAGCTCCCGGATACTCTTGCGGTCGACATCCCGGATCACTGGCACTACCAGGCCCTGATCGGTGTTGACCGCGACACCGATGTGAAAGTATCTCTTGATAACGATTTCCTGAGCCGCCGTATCGAGGGTGGCGCTGAAATGCGGAAGCCGCTTCAGCGCGGTGGCCACGGCCTTCAGTGCAAACACCGTCATCGTCAACCGGCCGCCCTGCGCCTCGATGCCGGCTTTGTGCTTCCTGCGGAAATGCTCCAGGTCGGTGACATCCAGCTCGTCCTGGCTGTTGACATGCGGGATCAACGACCAGGCCAGCGACATTTGCCTGGCGGTGGCCCGCCGGATGGAACGAAACGGCACTCTCTCGATCGGCCCCCACCTGGAAAAATCGGGCAGGGACTCGGATGCGATCACGCCCGCATCGGTGAGCGCGACAGGTTCTGAAGCGGTGCTGGCGGGTTCGCGGGCCGGTTCACCGCCGGCTGCCTTCCGCACATCCTCGGCCGTTACGAGACCGGCAGGCCCGGTGGGGGTCACCCGCTCGAGGTCGACGCCGAGTTCCCTTGCCAGCCTGCGGGTGGCGGGAGAGGCCGGGACCGGACCTTTTCGCGATGCAGGGGATGGCGGCGCGGCAGAGCGGCTCTTTTTCTCGTCCGCTTGTTCGGCCGCCGACCCGGGCGCTTCGGATTCAGGCGCTTCTGATGGAACTCCAGCCTCTTCTTCCCCGTTCGAAAAAGACATGAGCACGTCGCCCACGTGCACGAGATCTCCCGGACTTATCAAAATCTCGGCAATCGTACCCGTGTAGGGAGACGGTATTTCAACGGCGGCCTTGTCGGTTTCCACCTCCAGGATCACGTCGCCTTCCCTGACGGCCTGGCCGGTTTCCACGAGCACGGCAAGGATTTCACCTTCATGAACCCCTTCCCCCAGATCCGGAAGCTTGAACGACCGGGCCATAATCCCACTCCTTATGCGAAAAATGCGATCGGTTTATACAATCAGGTGCCGGGGTCTCGATCCACTTTTGTCCCGCTTTTTTCTTGGCATGCGGCTTTTTTCTATGCCTTGAGCGCCTTGCGGGCGGCGTCTAGGATCCGCGCCGTATCCGGCAGGTAGTACTTCTCACGGCTGAACATGGGGACGATCACGTCAGCGCCCGTAACGCGCTCGACCGGCGCTTCCAGGTAATAGAATGACGCTTCCATGATTCGGGAAACGATTTCAGCCCCGGGGCCGAAGCTGCGCGGTGCTTCGTGAACGACCACTGCCCTGCCGGACTTTTTCACCGATTCGCCGATCAGCGTGCCGTCGAGCGGGGAGATGGTCAGAAGGTCGATCACCTCTGCCTCGATGCCGTCCCGGCGGGCCAGTTCGTCAGCGGCCTCCAGGGTCGGGCGCAGCATGGCGCCGTAGGCAATCATCGTCAGGCGGTCTCCGGGCCTCGCAATGACGGGCTGGCCGATGGGAATCACTTCTTCCCGATCCGGCACCTCCTCCCGGAAGGCCCGGTAGAGTGCTTTGGCCTCGTAAAAGACGACCGGGTCCGGATCGCGGATGGCACTCGTCAGGAGGGCCCGGGCGTTTCTGGGCCCCGAGGGGATGACCATTTTCAAACCGGGGGTGTGGGCCCAGTAGGCTTCCCGGCTTTCGGAGTGATGCTCCAACGCCCTGACCCCGCCGCCGTAGGGCGCGCGCAGCACCATCGGGACATGAAAACGTCCCTGGGACCGCCAGCGCAGGCGGGCGGCATGGTTTTCCATCTGGTGAAAATTTTGATAGCTGAACCCCGAGAACTGAATCTCACAAACCGGTTTGAGGCCGTAGACGCTCATGCCGATACTCATGCCGACGATGCCCGTTTCCGCCAGGGGCGTGTCCAGCACACGCTGGTCGCCGAAGCGGTCGATCAGGCCATCGGTGACCCTGAAAACCCCCCCGTCCACACCGACGTCTTCCCCCAGTACGATCACGGCATCGTCCTTTTCCATCTCCTGGCGCAATGCCAGGTTCAACGCCTGAACCATCGTCATCTTAGCCACGGTCTTCCTCCCGGCCGCTGTCCCGGTCAACCCATCGGCTGAAAGCTTTTTTCTGGGCGCTCAAATAAGGCGGCAATTCGGCGTAGAGGTGATCGAACATCAACATCGGATCATCCATCTTCTTCATCTCGGCCTCCGCCCGATCGACGGCCGCCTGGATTTCGTCCTGGATTGCGGTCTCCACCTCGTCGAAAAACCCGCGGGACACCGCCTTCTTCTGCTCGAGGTAACGCTTGAATCGCAACAGCGGATCTCTTTTCTTCCATGCTTCGACGTCTTCTTCACTCCGGTAGCGGGAAGGATCATCGGCAGTGGTGTGCATGCTCAGCCGATACGTGACGCACTCGATCAGCGTGGGCCCCCGGCCCGCCCTCGCTCTCGCAACGGCTTCAGCGGATGCGGCGTAAACGGCCAATATGTCATTTCCGTCGACCTGGATGCCGGGCATCCCGTAGGCCAGCGCCTTCTGGGCCAGGGTCCTGGAGCGGGTCTGGGCGGAGAGCGGAATGGAGATCGCCCACTGATTGTTCTGGCAGACGAAAATGACCGGCGCGTCAAAAACAGCGCCAAAGTTGAGCCCCTCGTGAAAGTCGCCCTGTGAGGTGGCACCGTCCCCGAAAAAGACCAGCGTCACGTCATCCGTTCCGCGATACTTCATGCCCCAGGCAACCCCGACCGCGTGAGGGATCTGCGAACCGACGGGTACCGAAATGGGAAGATTGTTCAGTTCCGCAGGAATGGCGCCACCCTCGTTGTAGCCGTTAAAGTAGGCAAGAATACTCTCCAGGCGCCTCCCGCGCCAGAGGTCAGCGCCGGTTTCCCGGAAGGCCGGCACCACCCAGTCGGAAGGCCTCAAGGGGGCCACCGCTCCCAGATGAGCTGCCTCCTGCCCCGTTACGGGTGCAAAGGTGCCGATTCGGCCCTGCCGCTGCAGATTGAGCATGCGTTCGTCAAACCGTCGGGTCAGCAGCATGGTCCGGTAGAGTCTGGTCAGCACCTCGGTCTCGATCTCCGGCTCGAGATCCGAATCCAGCTGTCCATTTTCATCCAGAATGGACAGGTATTCAATCTTTTCCGGCTGGTCAACTCGCTCACGCGGCATTTGATAACTCCTTGGCTGGTGAGATAACTTCAGACAATATGCATCCGTTATCGGACGAGTCAAGCGCCGCTGTGGGCGGAATGGGAAGCCTGAAGGGGCCGGCCCGAACCCGTCGGCATGATTTTCCCAGCGCGATCATCGATCGCCTGCAAGCGTTCGGCAAAGCCAGATAGCCGCTACTGGCATTCAGTGTGATTCAGTAGATATTTGAATCCACCGCTTTAGAACTGTCGCGAAGGGAAAAGGGCCTGCGTCAAAACGAAACCGCCACCTGGCCGGCGGGAGGAGGAAACGCAACTGCCGGGGGAGGTAGAAAAAAACAGCCCGCCGTTACCGAAATCGGCATGCGGCCCGGTGGGCGAAGGGGAAGCTATTCGACGATCTCAAGAACGGCACGTTTTCTCTGCTTGGCGGAAGCCGCGCTTAAAATGGTTCGTATGGCCCGCGCCGTGCGACCCTGTTTGCCGATGATTTTCCCGAGATCCTCTTTGGCAACCGCCAGTTCCAGCACGGTGGCCTGGCTCCCCTCTAAAACGTTAACCGCAACCTGTTCCGGATTGTCAACCAACGCCTTGGCGATTTGCACGATGAGGTCTTTCATGGCGCCATCTCCTTCCTTTTCCGGCACGATTCGTTTGGGCAGATGTGACCAATCCAATAATCCAGGGCGCCCGGTCAGCTGACTCGGGTTGCAATTATGCAATTATATTCTTAGCATCCTTGAAAAGGCGATTGCAAGTTTTTTTAATCGATGAAAAGAGTGAAAAACCAGCGGTACGAAGGGGATGTTCAATGGATTTTTCAATTCCTGCGCCATTGGCGGAAGAAGTCGAACGGTTCAAGGCATGGATCGACGGGGAACTTGCCGGCGATCTCGTCGAATGGTATCGATCGAGGGCCTTGACCCGGCGGTTTTTCGAAACCCTCGGGGATGGGGGTTGGTACGGCGTTCAATTCGAGGGCGGCCGGTTGCACGAGTCTCCGGCGCTGCGCGAGGCTCTCCTGACGAGCGAGTTGGCGAAAAAGTCGCCCGGTGCCGCCATTGCGGCACTGGCCCATTCGGATTTAGGATTGATGGGCCTCCTGAAATTCGGGTCCCCTTCACTGCATGAGCGCTATGGTGCCGGGGCGGTCCGCGGTCACACGATTATGTGCCTTGGCAATACGGAAAACACCGCCGGCAGTGACGCGGCGGCCGTGGAAATGGGAGCCGAAAAGCAAGGCGGTGGCTGGGTGCTCAGCGGGACCAAGGCCTACGTGACCAACGGCGCCATTGCAGATCTGGCTGTTGTAACGGCGATGACAGATCCGGAGGCGCCTCGAAGCCGGCGGCACTCGATGTTTCTGGTAGACACTTCTCAGGACCGCGTCCGACGCCGCAAGCTGAACAAACAGGTCTGGGTGCCGTCTGACCTGACCCGGTTGACCTTTGACGGGGTTTTCGTACCGGACGATCATCTGCTGGGCCTGCGCGGCAGGGGGTTGCAGCAGGTACTGGCGGTATTTACCCGCAGCCGGATTCCCATTGCTGCGTTGAGCCTGGCAACGGCGGAGGGAGCCTTCGAACTGGCGATCGAACACAGCCGGCGTCGCGAAATATTCGGACGTAAAATACACGAATTTCAGGCCAAAGCGTTCGAGAGTGCCGCACTGTATGCGCGGATGGAGGCAGCGCGCATGCTCGTCTGGCAGGCCTGCTGGCTGCTGGACCACGGGAAGGACTACCGTCAGGCATCTTCACTGGCCAAGTATCTGGCCGTCGAAATCGCAAAAGATGCGGCTGCCTGGTCGGCGGATCTTTTCGGAGCGGCCGCTGTCGTCTTCGATCACCCGGTGCATCAATTTCCGATGGATGCCTGGGCGGCATCCATCGGAGAGGGCACCCAGGACGTTCAGAAACTGATTATCTTCCGCGAAATGATGAAAAAGATGGCGCGTTGAGCCCGTTTGATCCTGTTCACCGCGGAGCCGCTAAGCGCGCAGAGTTGAAATCGCTTTTTGAAACGCCGTGAAAGGCCACGGTTCAAAAAAAATCCGCCCCTCAGCGGCGCTTAAGGCCCGCCGCGCCTCTGCGCTGCATCTTTTCTGTGGCGAAACAGGCCATCCCGGTTCACGGCGTCAGGACGATCTTGCCGAACTGTTCGCCGGCTTCCATTCTCCGGTAGGCCTCAACTCCCTCGCTGAGCGGCATCACCCGATCGATCACCGGTTCCAGTTTCCCGGACCAGAGGAGTTCGGTTACCCGGTGAAAATCCTGATGGTTCCCCATGGTACTGCCGATGACACTGATCTGTTTGCCGAAAATAAACCGGATGTCGATTTCGGCTTTAGGCCCGCTGGTGTTGCCGACAATGACAATTCGGCCGCCGCGGCTGACCGCCTGCATACTGGTGGTCAAGGTGGCGCGGCCGACGTTGTCCACCACCACATCGACTCCGCGTTTGCCGGTCATTTTGTAAATTTCCCGCCCCCAGTCGGTCCGGGAACGGTCGATGACCTCGTCTGCTCCCAGGGCGGCAGCCCTCTCGGCCTTGGCGGCATCGCTGGCGACGACATATACCGTGGCCCCGGCCAGCCTGGCAATTTGAATCGCCATGCTGTTCACACCGCCTCCGGCGCCCACGACCAGCACCGATTCACCGGCTTTCAAGGCAGCCCTGTGCATCAGCATCCGCCAGGCAGTCAACCCCACCAGCAGCGGTGCAGCTGCCGCCGCAAAATCGACACCATCCGGAAGGGCGGCCAGATTGCCGGCCGGCACCGCAACGAACTCGGCCGCGCCGCCGCGGAAGTGTTCACCCAAAATATGATAATCGGCACTTACGGAGTGCTCCCCGCTGCGGGTGAACTCGTCTTCCCTCAGATTGATGCCGGGATCGACGACGACCCGTTGTCCGGCTTTCCAATCCAAAACACCGTCACCGACGGCGGCAACCTCTCCGGCGACATCGGCGCCGCACCAGTGCGGCATCGGCAATTTCAGACCGGGCCAGCCGCGCCGCACCCATATATCCAGAAAATTCAGCGCGCAGGCGTGCACGCGGACGACCGCCTCCTCCGGCTCGGGCTGCGGATCCGGTACGTCGCCGTACCGAATGACATCGAGCTCACCGTGTTGATCAAAATACAACGCTTTCATAGTTGCGGTCCCTCCCTGTTCGTGCCGTTTTGCCGTGCCTTTGCGGCCGGCACCTGGTTTCCCTCAACCGGGCGCGGATCCCCCGGGTCGACCGGCCCGCATCAGCCCGGACCGGATGGCCTGCTCGCGGCTTTTTCTTTTTGCTTCAGCAGCCGCTTTATCTGGGCCAGGCATTTGGTGACGGGGATGCCTTTGGGGCAAACGTCGGTGCACCACCACATCGATTTACAGCCCCACACGCCGTCCTCGCTGTCCACCGCCGCCAGGCGTTCATCGGTTTCGGTATCGCGTGAATCGGAGATATAACGGTAGGCCCGCAGCAGGGCGGCAGGTCCCAGGTAATCGGGATTGGCCCTTGTGATGGGACAGGCGGACGTACAGGAAGCACAGAGAATACAGCGCAGCGCCGTTTCGAAGGACTGTTGATTTTCCGCATCCTGAAGTCTTTCCGCTTCCGGCGCGGCCGCTTCATTTTGAAGGTAGGGCTTGACCGCCCGGTGCTTGTCGAAAAACGGCGCGAGATCGACGACCAGGTCTTTTATCACCTCGAAAGCGGGAAGCGGTTCTATCACGAAATTATTGGCGGTCTTGAAATCCCTAACCAGCTTTTGACAGGCCAGTTCGACCTTGCCGTTGATGACCATCGCGCATGATCCGCAAATCCCATGGACACAGGAGGCCCGAAACGCCAGGGTCGGATCCAGCTCCCACCGGATCCTGTTCAGGCAGTCCACGATCTTGTCTGTGGGCTCAGCATCCACCTGATACTCCTGATAGCCGGATTGACCATCGCCCTCTGGATCATACCGGTAGACGATGAAGGTGCATTTCATGTCAATACTTCCTTTCCTTGGGTTGATATCGGGTAATCGTGACCGGTTTTTGGAAAATCTGAGGCCCCTCGTCGGAATGCCGCACCATCGTGTGGTGCAGGAACCGACCGTCATTGCGGTCGGGAAAATCTTCGCGGCTGTGAGCGCCCCGGCTCTCCTCGCGGTAAAGAGCGCCCATCGTTATGGTTTCCGCAAGGTCCAGCAAATGCCCCAGTTCCAGCGCATCCAGCAGATCCCGATTGAAGCAATTGCCCTTGTCGGCGAGACCGATACGGGTCCAGCGGCCCCGGAGGTCGCGGATCGTGTCAAGGGTGGCCCGCAGACCGGAGGCCTGCCGAAACACCGAGACATTTTCCATCATCACCGCCTGAAGCTCGGCGGCAATAGCGCCGCTTTTCTCCTTCCCGTCGCCGGCCTTCAATTCGCTGATCCGGTGAGCGGCGTCCGACGCAGGGTCGGAGGTGATATCGGTATGAGCAGCGTCTTTCAGGAACTTTCGAATCGCAATCCCGGATCTGCGGCCGAAAACCAGCGTATCCAGCAGGGAATTGCAGCCCAGCCGGTTGGCGCCGTGCACAGAAACACAGGCGCACTCGCCGGCGGCAAAGAGTCCCCGGAAGGGCGTGTTGTTCTCGTCGATGATCACGCGCCCGTCTGCGTCGGTCGCGATGCCGCCCATCATGTAATGGCAGGTCGGCTGAACCGGAATCGGCGCCTTGGCCGCATCGACGCCCGCGTAAGTTTTGGCAAACTCGATGATCTCCACGAGCTTCGCGCCGATCACCTCGGCCCCGAGATGGGTCAAATCGAGGTGAACGTAGTCTTTGCCGTCGATGCCGCGGCCGGCCCGGACCTCCTCCAGGATACAGCGTGCAATCATGTCCCGCGGTGCCAGATCCTTGATCACCGGAGCATAGCGTTCCATGAAGCGCTCGCCGGCATTGTTGCGCAGGACGCCGCCCTCCCCCCTGGCGGCCTCGCTGATCAGAATCCCGAGCTTGTAGATACCGGTGGGGTGGAATTGGACGAATTCCATATCCTCCAGCGGCGCCCCGGCCTGATAGGCAAGGGCCATGCCGTCGCCCGTCGAGGCAAGCGCATTGGAGGTGGTCTTGTAGATCTTTCCGGCCCCGCCGGTCGCCAGCAGCAGGGCTTTGCACCTGAAGGTGTGAATCCGGCCCGTCGCGAGTTCGTAGGCCACCAGGCCGCAGCAGACGCCATCCTCGACAATCAGCGACAGAACGTGGAATTCATCGTAAAATTCAATCCCGCGCTGAAGGCTCTGCTCCCAGAGCGTATCCAGGATGACGCGGCCGGTCCGATCGGCGGCGAAACAGGCCCGCTTGACCGGCGCTTCACCGAAATTCCGCGTGTGGCCCCCGAAAGGTCGCTGGGCAATTTTGCCTTCAGCGGTGCGATTGAACGGCACACCGAGGTGCTCGAGTTCATAGACGGTGCGGATCGCATCCTTGGCCATAATCTCGATCGCGTCCTGGTCCCCCAGGTAATCACTGCCCTTGACGGTGTCAAAAGCGTGCCACTCCCAACGATCTTCCTCTTCATTTCCGAGCGCCGCGCCAATTCCGCCCTGGGCGGCTCCTGAATGCGAACGGGTCGCAAACACTTTACTGATCACGGCGACACGGGCGTTGCTTCCGAGCTCGATGGCTGCCCGCAGTCCGGCAAGTCCGGCGCCGACGATAACGGCATCAAACTGGTGTTCCATGGCTCACCTCTTGCAGTCGTAAAACCGGGTTTTGGTTGGACGGATAACCTCGATCGCACTGTCATTCAGGCAATTTCGGACCGGCACGGGCTGCACGATGGTTGGAATCGAACACCTATCGCAGCCCGCAGGCCTTAACTCTGTCAGAGCGAAGAAGAGAGCGAAATCTGCGTGCCAGACGGGCTTCCGGATCGTGCCGGAATATGCTTCCGAAAAAGGAGTATTTCCTGTTTAATTACATAATTCAGCCCGGTTCTGTTGTAAAGGGCTTTATGCGCAACGGCCACGCGAGCAGCCTTGACAAAAAAAGCGAAATTGTTAGATACTGAGCATGGGCGCCCTTCCGGCAATCGAACAACGCCATTACTGTCAACACATCGAATTACAGCCTCAACCACAGCCATCTACCCGCTGAGCGATTCCGCGGCCGTTTGACCGAACCGGGCAGGCGCCGGTACCCGGCATCTCACGTTGTCACAGGACTGTCGCCGATGGGCATGGACATCCAATCAGGGTCAGGCGATCCAACCGAAACGGCTGTCAGTGAGGTCGACCACACTGCCGACGACGCATTGCTGATCCGGGGGGCTGATTACGGCAAGCTGCTCCAGAATGCAGCCATGGGACTGTACCGGCTCGTGGGCACGACCGGGACAGGGATGCCAGGGAAGCCGCCCGTCGAGAAGCAGGTGAGCGTTGATGCCCAGGATGCCGAAGGCCTGCTGGTTGAATGGCTGTCGGAGCTGGCCTTCTGGGTGGAAACTGAATTCTTCATCGGATCGGATATCCGGTTTTTAGAAATCGGCGACCGCCATCTGAAAGCCGCCATCAGCGGATACCGGGCCGACCGGGTCGAAAAGCTCATCAAGGCCGTCACCTACCACGATCTGAAAATTTTGGTAACGCCGGACGGTCTCGAAGCAACGGTCGTCTTCGATGTCTGACAGCTGTCATGAGGCTTTATCGCGCCAACGAGGCCGATGTCCGTCCGCCGGGCAGGCGGCGAAAGGGCAAAGATCGATGATTTCGACGAAACAAATCGTCAAAAAAAGCGACCATCTCTACGAAATACCGGCGTCCTGCTGCGACGGGATGCGGGTGCCGGCCAGGTTCTACAGCGACGAGCGCCTGCTGAAGGGAGTCGTCGGGGACCGCAGCCTGGACCAGTTGGTCAATACGGCCTGCCTGCCGGGGGTGGTCAAGCACGCGCTGGCCATGCCCGACATGCATCAGGGGTATGGATTCCCGATCGGAGGCGTCGTGGCCACCCGGTTGCCCGATGGCGTCATTTCCCCGGGAGGCGTGGGATACGATATCAACTGCGGCGTGCGGTTGCTGGGCTCTCAGTTGGAAAAAGGGCAGATCGCCCCTTATCTCGATGACCTTGCAGCCGCCCTCCATGCGAGCTGCCCCAGCGGCGTCGGAAAAGGCGGACAGGTCCGATTGAGCCCGAAAGCGCTGGACGCGGTGCTCGACAGCGGTTCCCGCTGGGCCCTGAAGAATGGATTCGCCACCGATACCGACCTGGAACACACCGAGGAAGGGGGATGTCTGCCGGGCGCCGGTGCGTCCGGGGTCAGCCAGAGGGCCAAGCAGCGCGGGCAGAACCAAATCGGTACGCTGGGGGCCGGCAATCATTTTATCGAGGTAGACGAGGTCGATCACATCTACGACGAGAAGGCCGCCCGGCAAATGGGCCTTTTCCCGGGACAGATCGCGGTTCAAGTCCATTGCGGATCGCGGGGGCTGGGGCACCAGGTGTGCAGCGATTATGTCAAGGCGTTTCAAAAGAGCAGCCGCCAGTACGGTTACCGTCTGCCGGACCGAGAGCTGGTCTGTGCACCGTTGGACAGCCCGGAGGGCGAAGCCTACCTGGCGGCCATGCAGGCAGCTGCCAATTACGCTTTTGTGAACCGCCAGCTGCTGGCCGACCAGATACGAAAAAGCTTTGAGCGCGTTCTGGCAGGCAGGCTGAAACGGTTCCAGTTGTTCCAGATATACGACATCGCTCACAACATGGCAAAAATCGAGACCCATCGGATCGCCGGCCGGCCGACGCGGGTCTGCGTTCACCGCAAGGGCGCCACGCGCGCCTTCGGTCCCCAATCGCCCGAGTTGCCAGACACATACAGGGCTATCGGACAGCCGGTCCTGGTCCCGGGCTCTATGGGGACCGCCAGCTATGTCCTGACGGGCACCAGGCGGGCAATGCGGCACAGCTTCGGTTCGTGCTGCCACGGCGCCGGTCGAAGAATGAGCCGCAAACAGGCCCGGAAATCCGTTCAGGCGGCGGCCCTGCGAGACGAGCTGGCGTCGAAGGGCATTCGCATTCGTGCCGGCAGCATGGCCGGTCTGGCCGAGGAGGCTCCGGCTGCATACAAGGATGTCGATCGCGTGGTTGCGATTGTTCACAAGGCAGGCATTGCCCGGCTGACAGCCCGGCTGAAACCCATGGTTGTCATCAAGGGCTAAGCCCGCTTGACCCGAAATCCGAGGAGGTTTGCCATGCGGGTTCAATTAGAACGGATTCTTTGCACCACCGATTTTTCAGAGGCGTCGAATCGAAGTGTCGTTTTCGGTCAGCTGCTGGCACAGGAATTCGGCGCCACGCTATACGTCTGCCATATCATCGATCTGTCTTCAGTGGCCATTTACGGCGAGTTCCAGGTGGATCCGGTGGGCCAGCAGGAACGCATCAGGGTGGACGCGGAAGACCAGTTGCAGCAGCTCCTGGGGAGCCTGCCGGTCCAGTGGGAATCCATCATCGATGTCGGTCAGCCGTCCGAGGAGATTGGACGCATCGTCGAAGAAAAGCAGATCGATCTGGTGATTTCGGCCACCCGGGGCCGATCGGGCCTCAAACGCCTGATCCTGGGATCGGTGACCGAGCGCTTGATGCGCAGCCTGACCTGTCCGCTGCTGGTGGTTCGGAGCAAAGACCCGGCACCACCGGATCCGGCTGATCCAAGCATCCAGCTCGGCAAGATTTTGATCGGGTGTGACTTTTCCGGGGATTCCCGGCTGGCCGTCGAATACGGGCTGAGCCTGGCCCAGGAGTTCGAGGCGGAGCTGCACCTGGTGCACGTTATCGCGCCGCCGACCTACCCTGAATTCCTCAAAACCGGAACAAGCGCCGCCCACGGCATTCAGGATCATGTGCTGAGCGAACTGCTGACGCAGAAACTGCAGGACCTCGTTCCGGGGGAAGCGCGCAACTGGTGCCGGCTCCATACCGCTCTGCTCGAAGGCCCGCCCTACCAGGAATTGATCGAATACGCCGATCGGCAATCGATGGATATGATTGTGATGGGAATGCGCGGCCACGGGCTGGTCAGAACACTTCTTCTGGGGTCCACAACCGACCGGGTGGTCCGTCACACCCCGTGTCCTGTACTGGTGGTGAGCAGCAGGACGGGAGAATAGGCCGCGCCCGGATATTTCACAAGCCGCAGGCCTCCGACCGCTGCATTGTTGAGGGGCTGTCCGCTGCCGCCGGTTGAAAGGACGCCTATTCGATCGGCAAACCGGTTTTTTCGAAAATGGGACGCAGGTATTCGAGGCTCCGGCGTCCGGCCTCGACAGGCATGTCGACATAGGGATAGAGTTCCAGGCTGATGTCACCGCTGTACCCCAGACGCACCATCTGTCGAAAGATCGCCTCAAAATCGAGCTCGCCCTCACCGGGTATCAAATGCCGGTGGGCCCGGGACGGCGCGATATCTTCCAGGTGAACGTGACCGACCCATTCGAGCAGCGATTCGAAAGCTGCCAGCGGATCCTCGTTGGCGCAGAACAAATGGCCGATGTCGAAGTTGACGCCGATCGACCCGGAGCGGACATCCCGGATCATGGTTTTAAACTGGGGAGTATTCTCAATCATCATCCCCGGCTCCGGTTCGATCAAGATGGAGATCCCCAGCTCTTCGGCCAGGGGCATCACGCGCTCAAGCCCCCGATGAAATTCTGCCGTCGCGGTTTTCCCATCGACGCCATTCAGGGGGCCCCCGGGCGGAACAGAAATGCTGTGGCACTTCAGAGCCGCAGCTGCACGCAGACAATCCAGCGTGTGCTGAATGCGGACTTCACGGCGCTCCACTTCGGGTTCGATCCAGGAAGGCCGGTAGGCATCCCCAACCGCGAACAGGGTGAAACTGTTTAAATTGGTCACCTTCAGCCCCGCCCGGCCCAGGGCGGCGCGCAGTTCCAGGATCTGATCTTCGCTGTAGTCCGGGGGGTAGAGGTGCGGGCGGTCGGCCATAATTTCGACACCGCCAAAGCCGAGCCCGGCAATGGCGGAGACCGATTCCAGCAGGCTGTGCTTGACGAAGGCGTTGGTGCTGTAGGCAAATATCATCGGGCTCCCGGCCATTTCCGGCCTGAGTGCTGTCGCCCGTCGGCCGCACCGGCCAGGTGGCAGTTTTCCGCCAGCAGGTCCATTGCCGTCAGCTGATCCTGAAATGTCAGCGGCGGGTTGTCGCCCAGCGGTTTTTTGAAGAAAAAAGCCAGCTCGGGCACCAGCCCGCCCCGGCCGGACAACTTCAATGCGGCCGCCCACCTGGCCAGGTCAAGCACCATCGGTGCGGCCAGGATGGAGTCGCGACCGACCAGATTGACCCGCAAGCTCATCGGCAGGCCGAAAATCCCTTTGAAATCGATCACATCCCAGGCCTCCTTGGCATCGCCACGGGGCGGATAATAATCAATGTGCACCCTGTGGGTCGGCGAGCCATAGTGCTCTCCGGGGCTGTAACCGAGAATGTCTGTGAGCAGGTCGGTTTTATTGGCCAGCTTTCCTGCCGCCCTCTCCGGGTCCATCAGGTTGGCACCGTCGGCATTGCCGAGGATATTGAGGCTGTACCAGCCGTCCACCTCCAGATGCCGCGCTTTCAAGGCCGATGCCAGAACGACCTTCAGGTAAGTTTGACCCGTCTTGCCGTCACGGCCGATCAGGGGGATCGACCGCTCGCGCGCCGCAGCCACCACGGCCGGCAGCTCAATGCAGTTGGGCGTAAAATTGACCACCGGAACACCGCACCGGACGGCGGCGATGGTGTAGATCAGGTCAGGAAATTCCCCCAGTGCCGCCGAGCCCAGCAATTCAGCCAGCGAAGCAGCCTCCGGGCACTCAATCGATTTTGAGGCCGGCAAGAGGTTGACCATCACTGCCCGGGCGCCCGGATCTTGCGAGCGCAGACGCCGGATCTGGTCAACCAGTTGCTCAACCTGGCGGGCAGGCGAATCGGAAGCATCGGGCGCCGGCAGGATTGGCAGGCTGTCAAGGTCGGACAGGTGGGGCCGCCATAGATGTTCCGGCAGGATTCCCTGCCGGTTCAAAATCTCGCCCAGAGGTTCGGGGGCCGGATCCCAGCCGGCCACTTTGATGGCCCGGGCCTGTCCCAGGCCCGGAAAAAGAGACCCCGACATCATGCCGGGAAGAACCCGGTCGGGATCATGCGCCATCATTACCGCTGCGGCTGCAATGGTGGAGCCGATCGCGCCTTTGGCACCGGCCGCGAGCAGCAGCAGGGACCTGTCATGGGTGGCTCGGTCGGAACACATTCGTAATCCCTTGAAATCTCATTTGAATAGTTTGTCGGCCGGCCGTATATATAGGAATATCCAAATTACCTGTCAAGGGAGAACGCCGCTTGCCGTGCCCGGCAGACCGATCGGAGTTTGTCAGCGGTTGGGTTTCTTTTTTCCCGTTCGATTTCACCTCCGAGTCGGATTTCAAGCAGTTTGCCATCGCGCACCCTCAATATCCTTTCGGCATACGCCGCGCAGTCCCGGCTGTGGGTCACCATGGCGATCGTCATGCCGTCTTCGTTCAGGCGCTGCAGCAGTTTCATGATCTCGCGGGATGTTTTGGTATCCAGATTGCCTGTGGGCTCATCGGCCAGCAATACCGGCGGCTCGTTAACAATGGCGCGCGCCACGGCCACGCGTTCCGATTCGCCCCCGGAAATCTGGTTCGGCAGCCGGTCGGCCTTGCCTGCCAGCCCGACCTGTGCCAGTGCCCCTGCGGCCATGGCCTGCTTTTGTTTGCGCCCGGCCTTCACGACCGCCAGCGGCAGCATGACGTTTTCGATGACGGTAAGGTAGGGCACGAGGTGAAAGCGCTGGAACACAAATCCCAGGAACTCACGCCTGAAATCGGCGCGCTGATCGGGATTCAGGGCGTAGACATCGATATCGTCCACCACGAGGCGACCGGCGGTGGGCGCATTCATGGCTCCCATCAGCCCCAGCAGGGTGGATTTGCCTGAACCGGATTCGCCCATGATGCCGACAAATTCACCCGCATCGATTTCGAAACTCATGCCATTGACAGCTGTCACAGTCGCCTCTCCGTCACCGTAGTTTTTCACCAGATGATCTGCAATGATGTAGCTCATATGATCCTTTCCTAAGCGCCATGCGCTTTGGCCGTCAGAGTGCCCGCAGCGCCTCGTTGGGGTCCATTCGAGAGGCCATAAACGCCGGATAG
>Ga0180435_10002223_pt1 | contig 19902 bp, 17 predicted proteins | sample SS_ome_3_FD_132467 | JGI IMG/M metagenome (GOLD analysis project Ga0180435, IMG submission 132467) | Hypersaline lake sediment archaeal communities from the Salton Sea, California, USA - SS_3_S_1 metaG | ecosystem: Environmental > Aquatic > Non-marine Saline and Alkaline > Hypersaline >...
GCTTGGACCAAAAATTTCAGCACTATTCACAACTGCTGAGCAGGCTATTCCGTAAACCGGTGAAACACATTTTTTGTGGAATTTACGAAGAATAGTTTAGAAACCTAATTAAAGGTTTATATTTATCATATCGCTGCCGCGGTGGTAGAACAACCAAGATGCTCGTATAACCAGGCAGCGATATGAAAGAAAAAAAAGCCCTTAATAAGGGCTTTAAAACTCCAATAAAGTGTTTGTGTCCGCTGCCCTTTCTTTTCTTTAGAAGGGCAGTGGGTGCAAATAAGTAAAAAAGGGAAAGGATAGATTCGAAAATGAAGAGGAAGAGATTTTTTTTCAAGAGAAGAGAAGATGGACAAGCGATGGTAGAATCCGCATTGGTTATTCCGCTGTTCATACTTATACTCTGCGGAATTCTCGATTTCGGATGGATTTTTTCAAACCAACTGATGGTGAACAACTGCAGCAGAGAAGGGGCAAGATATGCTGTTGTACGCAGCAGTGAATCCAATTTGGCTTCTTTGGTAACAACTCATGTCCAACAGGTATCAAGCCTAGGCGATCCGGAAGATATTTCGGTTTCGGTTTCAACGACTGGAGATGGCGACATAAACGTAACCGTTCAGAAAGATGTAACTGTATTAACACCACTGGCAGGCATCTTTGTGCAGGGTCAGGTTATTCCGCTCAACTCCACGACAATTATGAGCACAGATTAGGGGGCGGGTTCAGTGCGTCTCAAAAAGATATTTAAAAATGAAAAAGGATCAACAGCAATTATTGCCGCAGTGGCTTTTGTAGTCGTTGCAGCTGTTTGCGGTCTTGTTGTGGACCTCGGAACAGTATATATTCACGGCAGCAGCATGCAAAACGCTGCCGATGCGGCGGTATATGCGATAGCACCAAATCTACCGCTTTCCGTAACCGATACGGATGGCATACAGAATGTTCAAAGCACAGCAGAGACTTACCTTACAAGGAATGAAATTGACTCGGACTGTATACAAGGAATCGAGCTTTCGGACATTGTAAATGGAAAATACACCTCAGCGAGGGTTGTTGTGAACGACCAAGTTTTTTATAACTTCGGACCGATAGTAGGGGTTGAGGGAGCTGATGTGACGAAGAGTGCAAAAGTACGTCTGGAAGCAGCGACATCATCCACGAAAATGGTGCCTTTGGGAATCCATGCCGATCAGTACTCCGATGCAATTGGTACGAATTATGCACAGGACGTAGTCGTAAAATACGGCGGTGGAGACGGAGATACCGGATTTTTCGGAGCTATCGACCTTGACGGGGTTAAAGGCGGAGGTGCAAAGGATTTTGCATCATGGCTGGCTTTTGGATATGATGGTACGCTGAATATTGGAGAAGTGCTTCCTGTAGAGAGCGGTAATATGAGCGGACCTACAGAAACAGCATTTACCACAAGGTACAGTCAGTGCACTCACTTCCCGAGCCAAGGCGGATGTACTCCGGAGCATTATGAAGCGGAGTGCCCGAGAGTGATATATTTGATTATTTATACAATGCCGAGTAATAAGGAAGTGCAAATCGAGGGATTCGTACCGTTTGTGCTGGGTGGGATTAACAGCAACGGTGAAATCACGGCTTCGCATGTGGACGTCAGCGTGAACTTCGGCGATTCTGAGGAGATAGATGCAGGAAACATAGATTACGGACTATTTAGGATTAGACTTGTTGAGTAACAATTGGAGGGGTGGCTTTGAAAAAGGTATATATTTTGGCAACGATAATGGCGATTATTGCGGGAATAGCAGTATATTATTTTGCTAATGCATTACAGAAAAAGAATGTGGTTGAGGATGTCAATAAAGGGCAGGTAATCGTCACTTTAGCTGATGTTCCGGAAAACACGATGATAACCGAAGAGATGGTTACGATAAAGGAGCTGCCCGTAGAAGCAATACATCCGATGGCTTTGTCTTCTTTTGAGCAGGTCATTGGAGCGATAACAAAGAACCCGCTTGTAGCGGGTGAACAAGTTCTGCTTTCGAAACTGGGTGAGCAGGGAGAGACAGCAGAAAAGCTTTCCTACAGCTTAGACCCGGGCCAAAGAGCAGTGTCTGTCGCTGTTGATGAGGTCAGCGGGGTTTCAGGATATATCTCGGTAGGAGATTATGTCGATGTGGTTGCAACGCTGATACTGCAAGGCGGAGTTGGTGAACCGAACAGAGCGATATCCGTTCTTTTGGTAGAAAATCTCTTGGTCGTGGAAACAGGGGTTGAACAATCCGGTTCTGCGAATGATCCTGCTGTTGTATATGAAACGGTCACTTTATCTGCAACTCCGAATCAAGTCCTTAAAATCAACTATGCATCAACAAACGGAAGTGTAAGATTGGTCTTAAGACCTGTGCTGGATGATAAGGAATGGGATTTACCGTACTACGAACCCATATATTGATAGATGTTTTATTTGATGAAATCGAGTTTATTAGAGAATAAAAGGAGCGAAACACATGCCTAAGTATAAGGTTCTTGCCGTTGCCAATAACGAAGAAACCAAAATAGATATTCGAAGAAGATTGGGACGGGAAGATGAAATTGCATTAGTGGGATTTGCTGCCATGGATGCCAGTGTACTTACGAAAATTCATGGGTATGCACCACATGTCGTATTGCTCATATCCGAGCATAATGATTCGGGTGTAATGGAAATCGCCCAAAGAATATATCAGGGATTCCCCGGCTGTGCGATTGTGCTTTTGTCGCCCGACAGGGATATTCCCCTGCTTAACAAAGCGATGCTGTCGGGAATAAGAAGAGTGGTGCCGGCAAGTGATATAGAAACACTAAAAGACGTACTGGTTCAAGCGGCGATTTTTGAGCAGGCCCGTTCTATCGAATCGGGGAAAGACCCTCGGGTCATCTCGCTTTATGGGGCGAGAGGAGGATCCGGCAAAACGACGATAGCAGTTAACCTCGCTATCGGACTCGCAAAAAGCGGCAGACGTACTGCCCTTATAGATCTTTGCTTGTGCTATGGTGATGTAGATCTTTTCTTGAATATAAACGCCAAAGACACAATTGCAGAGCTTGTACAGGAGAAAAGCGATTTTAATATCGATGATATAAAGAGTTTCAGTATGCAGCATTCAAGCGGACTTAGTGTTCTCTGTTCGCCTTCAAGCCCAAAATATGCCGAGTATATTACGCAGCATCATGTTGAAAGAGTAATAAGCATAATGCGGCCTTACTATGATTTTATAATAATCGATCTGCCAAGCGATTTAAGCGATTGTACGCTTACTGCACTTGAAGGTTCTGATGATATTTTGCTTATTTCAAAAAGGGATATCCCAAACCTGCGTGCATGCAAATCCATAATGAGTATTTTGTCATCATTACAGCAACAGGAAAAGGTTAAGCTTGTAATAAATTGTGACCAAAAAAGCGTACTGAAAAACAGTGACTTCCAAAGGGTTTTGGACATGCCGGTGAGCTTTAGTATTCCAGAAGACACCAGGTCGGCAAAACAGAGCCAAGAACGAGGAGAGCCTTTTGTTACATCAATGCAGCGTTCTGGCATATCCAAAGGCGTTGTGAAAATAGGAAAATACTGTGTTCGCATGGACGAGAGGAGGGCTGATAAATGAGTCTTCTTAAGCTCTTAGAGCAGCAGTCCGAAGAAATGGGTCTTAAACAGGATTCCACAGGTGGAGAAAATGTGAAGATTGCTCCAAAGCCTGTTGACACTAATGCGAGACTGAAAGAACTCGTGAGGATCCGCACCATTGAAGGACTTAATAATGTAAAAGAAACCAATGAGAAACTTGTGCGTGAAAAACTCGATGAAGTATTACAGCTTGAAGCGGGAAGCATGCCGCGTCTCGAACGCTCGAATATCGCAGAAGAACTCTATAAGGACATTATGGGTTATGGTCCTTTGGAAGATCTTCTTTCGGATACAAGTGTAACGGAAATAATGATAAACGGATGCGATCAGGTGTTCATTGAAAAAAACGGAAGACTGCATCAGGCGGAAGTGGGTTTTAGAAATCAGGAGCACTTGCTTAATATAATCGACCGAATTGTGTCATCTATTGGCAGGCATGTCGACGAAGCAAGCCCGATGGTTGATGCCAGATTGAAGGATGGTTCTCGTGTAAACGTTATCATCCCGCCGCTCTCTTTGGTGGGTCCGGTAATGACTATAAGAAAATTTTCCAAAACACCTTTTACCGCACATGATCTAATAGATTTTGGATCGATATCTCCGAAAATGATGAGCTTTTTAGAGGCCTGTGTAAAAGGCAGATTGAACGTTATCGTATCGGGAGGTACAGGCAGCGGAAAAACGACGCTGCTGAATGTTCTTTCCTCCTTTATTCCGGGGGACGAGCGCATAGTCACAATTGAGGATGCGGCGGAAATACAGCTTAATCAGAGCCACGTTGTAACACTTGAAAGCAGACCGGACAACACGGAAGGAAGAGGTCAGGTCAGCATACGGGATCTGGTTAAAAATGCACTTAGAATGCGTCCTGACAGGATAATAGTAGGAGAGGTAAGAAGCGGTGAAGCACTGGACATGCTCCAAGCGATGAACACCGGACATGACGGATCACTCACGACGACACATGCTAACTCACCGAGAGACACCATTGCGCGTATCGAAACGATGGTTATGATGGCGGGTATGGAGCTTCCACTCCAAGCGATTAGATCTCAGATCGCCTCGGCTGTAGATGTAATAGTTCAGCAGATGAGGCTGAGAGATGGATCAAGACGTGTTGTGAATATAACTGAAATAACGGGTATGGAAGGCGATATAGTGAGCATGCAGGATATATTCGTTTTTGATACTCAGGGTCAAACAGACACTCAAGGGAAGTTCAAAGGCAAGTTTATAAGTACCGGAGTCCGACCTAAATGTCTCGAAGCGATAAGTGAAAACGGTGTTCCGATTCATGACGAATGGTTTATGTAAATATATGAAATGATAATAAATTCAACGAAAAGGAGTGAATGACAATGAATCTTATATTCCTGATAATCTCATCAAGCGTATTCATGTTCTTGAGTGCTTTTGTCATTCTCTCAATGCTATCAAAAAACGCTGTCAAAGTCAGCAAAAGAATAAAGGAACTCACTGGCGAGGAGAACAAGAAAAAGCCGCTGCAGCGTGGTGAAAGAAAGAAAAGAAGCAAGATCGCAGTCTCAAAGGTCTTCGCGGAAGAGCTTTCCACTGCGGGAATGCGAATGCGGCCGGAAGAGTTCTTAATCCTGTGGATTTTCATTTCTCTTTTTCCTGGTGCGATAATGTTCTTGCTGGGTGTACACCCAATCACGATAGTTGCTGTTGTTGCAATCGGAATAATAATACCGCCGATTATCGTGCGAAGACGCAAAAACAAGCAGATAGTGATATTTGAGCAGCAACTCGGGGATGCGCTTTTGCTTATAGGTAACTGTCTTCGTTCCGGACTCACATTCCAACAGGCAATGGGGAGTATCGCAAAAGAGATGAACGATCCTATCGCAAAGGAGTTTTCAAGAGCAGTAAAAGAAATTCAACTGGGAACGAATATCGATACTGCGCTTTCGAATATGCTCAGCAGAGTTAAAAGCACGGATCTGATGCTCACGATATCCGCCGTTCAGATTCAACATCAGGTCGGTGGAAATTTGATGGAGATTTTGCATAATATTTCGGGCACTATAACGGAGAGACAGAAGCTGAAAGATGATATCAAGGTTATGACGGCAACAGGAAGAATAAGCGGAATCGTTGTTGGGATACTCCCAATCGCTCTTGGCGGGATATTGATGCTGATAAACCCTGAATACATCCAAACATTTTTCAATACCTCGATTGGTACCGCATTATTGATTGTTGCTGGAGTTATGGAAATTGTAGGCTTCTTGTTTATAAAAAAGATAATCACGATAAAATACTAAAGGAGAAAATAAATGGGTTTTATGATTATAAGCATTTCAATTACAGTCTTTTTGCTCACTATGGTTCTTTTTAGTAATACTATCGTTAAAGAAACACATAAGAAACAGCAATTGGGTTCGATGCGGCAAGAGATTAGGTATTTGGACGAAGAGCTTGAAAAAAGCTTTGTCCAAAGATTTGTCACGCCGATATGGAAGAAAATGATATTGAAGTTTTCGAAGGTGGCAAACAAATCCCAAAGGAAGTCCACAAAAAAGAAGAAAACCAGCAATGTAAAATTGGAAACAAAGCTTAACCAAGCCGGTATAAGGATGGCTGCGCAAGAGTACCAGTTGCTGTTGGTTGTGATTTCTGCAGTCGTCTTGATAGGCGGCGTTGTAGCGGCGATATTTATATCAAAGGATATTAAGATTCGAGCTCTGATTGTACTGTTTGCACTCATGGTGATTATAGCGGTTCCGAGATATGTGTTAAGCTCAAAAATAAAGTCGAGAAAGCTCAATATTCAAAATCAGATGCCTAACGTTATGGATGTTTTAAGTGTGAGTATCGAAGCAGGATTGGGATTTGACGCTGCACTGCTTAGGGTTGTGGACAAGCTCAAAGGACCGCTTGTTGATGAGCTCGCACAAGTTTACCGTGAAATCCAGATGGGGCGCAGCAGAAGAGATTCTCTTATCGCCCTCGGGAAACGGAACGATGTTAATGAATTGCAGATGTTTGCTTCAGCTGTTGTACAGTCGGAACAATTCGGAACACCGATCAAAAACGTGCTGAGGAGCCAATCCAAACAGCTTCGTATAAGCCGAAAGCAGCAGGCGCAGGAAAAGGGTATGAAAGCACCGGTGAAAATGATGTTGCCGATGGTGGTGTTTATCTTCCCTGTGATATTTATAATTTTGTTGGGGCCGACTGTTATCAATATTGTCGGGCAGTTCAGATAGAGGAGAAAACTTTGAAAGTTTATTTTGGGGAGAAGGTTTTGTGGGATAAAGTTGTGATAGCTGATAGTTTTTTCACACGGCTTAGAGGACTGATGTGGAAAAAGAACTTGGCAGAAGGAGAAGGGTTGCTTATCAAGGGGTGCAACCAGGTGCATAGTTTCAATATGCGATTTCCTATCGATGTACTATTCCTCTCAAAGCAAATGGAGGTTTTGAATATAACAACCATGCAGCCGGGAGAAGTCGGAGAAAAAACTAAAAATGCTGTATGTGTTTTGGAGGTTTGTGCAGGGAGTGCAAAGGAGAAAAAACTGGAATCCGGAGATTTTCTGGAAATAATGTAAAAAAGTTTGGAAGAAGGTTGGAAAAATGATTAATGAAAGCTATATCGATAAGATCAGAAGTGAGAAAGTAGAAAAAGAAGATCTTAAAAAAAGGTGGGGCGGATATAGTTCGAGCGAAGTTGAGGAATATGTAAAGAAACTCAAAAAGCAGGTAAGAGATACGGAACTCGTGTTCCAAGAAAGGCACGAAGACTTAAGAAACAGCCTGCTTGCTATGACAAGAGAGCGGGATGAGCTGCTGGAAAAAGTCAGCACCATCGATACTCCGCCGGAAGAGCCGAAGATAAACCTGGAAAAACTACTTGAAGATGAGGGCTTGGTTGCTGTACCGCAGGATGTTTTTGAGAAGCTGAAGGGGGTAGGGACTGAGAGCCGTGAGAAGCTTGAGAAGCTTGAGTATGCATTGTCGCAAACAAAGAAACAGTATCAAAAGCTCTTAGTACAGCATCAGATGACTCAGGATGCGAACCAGAAGTTGAATAAGGAAAAGGAGCTTATCGAGGATGAGGTTTTTGCCAGTCAAAGAAGCTCGATTGCCGAGAAAGACTCGATAATTGGACATTATCAGAACATTCAAAAGAATCAGCAGGTCGCACTTAAAAAATTAAAGGATATATTTATAACATCCGTTCACTGTCTAGAAAGCTTGATTGATTTGGATGAAAAGGATCTGTTCCAAGATATCGAGGAACATTTTAAATAGGGTTCACAAAACACAGCTGTTCTGATATTTGAGAAAGAATTAGGTAAAGGAAATAGAGGCGCTCATTAAGGGTGCCTTTTATTTTAGGCTATAAGCAATATAAAATTGACAATAGTTTGTGAGTATAATACTATTCAAACAAAGCGAGGTATTATAAATGTCAAAAAGAAAATGTGTGCAGGAAAGCCTGATGCACAAAAAAACCGAGTATACACCTTATAATACGGAGCTTACCGGGGAACTCCAAGCGAGGTTGGAAGGAGAGCTTGGTCTTGGTGAGGGCAGCTTCTTTTCTTGGGCAGGAAACCATATTGAGAAATGCAGTTTCGAAAAAGGTGAGTTTATTGAGCCGGAAATCTATAAGGACGAATACGGTGTAGTTTGGGATAGGAGCGGCGTGGATAAGGATATTGGAATTATACACGACTACGCATTTGAAAAACCGGATATATCCCTATACGAATTTCCTAAGGTGGATAAGAAAGAAATCTCGAAAAAATGTGAAAAATTTTTTGAGGACGATCGGGACACATATAAATTTGCAAAGATCGGCACAACTTTGTTTGAGCAGGCATGGAGTCTGCGAGGGTTCCAAAGTCTATTGATGGATTTTCTTCTCGAGGAGGATTTTGCTCAAGAATTGTTCGAGAGAATCGTCGACAGACATATCGAAGTGCTTAATATTGCGTTGGAATATGATTTTGACGGTGTATATTTTGGAGATGACTATGGACAGCAATCTGGAATGTTGATGAGCCCTGAAATTTGGCGTAAATTTTTAAAACCACAATTGAAGGTATTGTTCGATAAAGCAAAGACAAAAGGTAAGGCGGTCTGTCTTCATTCTTGTGGAGACATATCAAAAGTGCTCCCCGATTTAATAGAGATCGGATTGGACATATATCAAACCGTTCAGCCTGAAATATATGATTTAAGGAAATTAAAAGGAGATTTTGGGGATGACCTTTCGTTTTTCGGAGCAATAAGCACACAGAGGGATTTGCCTTTTAAGAAACCGCATGAGATAAAGAGAATTGTCAATGAAACGATGGGGATGCTCGGAGAAAGTGGAGGATATATCGCAGCTCCTACCCATAAGATTACCGGGGATACACCTGTAGAAAACGTTGTTGCTTTGGTTGAGGCTTTTAAAGAGCAGTAGCGGTGTTCTTTTTTATATTCACAATACTCATTTTCTTATGTATAATGGTTAGGTAGACGTTTTGTTTACCCATACCTTAAAAGAGGTCGGATATTTTGGAAAACAGGGCATTGATAAGCAGATTTATAACTGAAGTCGACATTGACAGTTTTGTTTGGAGATATTATATAAACACTTTCAATGAGGGTTGGACTATGCCCGATTTTCATAACCATAAGGCGATTGAGCTGATACATGTTTTGAATGGTCACGGTTTCATGAAGTTTGGTCACGATGTGGAAAAGCTTGTAAAAAACAATTGTCTTTTGATAATGCCGGAATGCAAACACCAATTCTATGTTGATGACAACAAAAACTGCACACTGATCAATATTCATTTCATAATAGAAGGCACACCTCTGGCCGACTTCAGGGGAGATATGAACTTTTGTTTTTTCCCGGGAGTTATTGTTCCTAATGATGAGTACATGAAGTTTTCGAATTCGGTTATTATCGGAGACATTATGAAGAGAATAGTCGATGAACTGAGCAATAAAAATTCAGACTATAGACTCTTTACGGCTCTCGGTTTCAGTGAGCTTTTTTTGGAACTGTCGAGAATCTGCTCAAGCTTGCACAAATCGGATGAAACCGCGAGCAAGGAACTGATTAGGCGAGTTATAAAGCATATTGACTTGAACTTAGCAGAGGATATATCTCCGAACAGCATTGCCGAGGCTTTACATTTCACTCCAAGCTATCTTATGCATACCTTCAAAGATTCAATGAGTATCTCGGTTATGGAGTATGTCAGAGTTAGGCGCATCGAAAAAAGCAAAACTATGCTGAGAAACACGAATAACAATATAACAACAGTGGCGAACAAGGTTGGAATAGCCAATTCGCAATATTTCAGTGCACTTTTCAAGAAATACACCTCTATGACACCAAAAGAATACAGAAAAATGGCGTTGTTACGAAACAACACTGATACAAACATTTATAAATAGTAAAAGCATTACAGTGATAGAAACAATATAAGAATTAATCTATTATCATATTAGTGAGCGCAAAATCGATTTTAGAGGTGCTGTAATATGAATAATAGACAAAACGTTTTAAATGCTTTAAGAAGAACCTCCCCCGCATCGGTTCCTTTCGAATTTACATTATGTCCATCTCAAATCGAAACTTTTAGACAAAAAACAGGTCATGAAGATTACATGGAATACTTTAACTTTCCGTTTAGATATATCGAGCCCAATAAAACTAATAAGAATTATAACTATAAATCCTTTTATACTGAGCTTCCCAAAGATGCAAAACCTCTGCATTGGAACCCGGAATGGGGAATATATGGTGTGGATTCCGGTTATGCACATTTTCAGGATATGCTGCACCCGATGAAGAGCTTCAGCAGTGTTGAGGAGTTCGAATCCTACCCCTTCCCGGATTTCGAAGAGGAATATCGGTGGAAAGGACTCAAGGAAAGGGTAGAGGATCTAAAAAGCAATGATTTGATTTCTGTTGCGTTTATGCAGATGACTATATTCGAAATATGCTGGTACTTAAGAGGTCTTGATAATTTCTTTATTGATATGATGACAAATGAGGAATTATCCGAGTATCTGCTCGAAAAAGTTACGACCATACGAGAGGTTATGGCAAAAGAGTATGCGAAAAGCGGAGCGGATATATTGATGCTCGGCGATGATGTTGCCAGCCAAAGGGATATGATGATGGATCCAAGTATGTGGCGGGAAGTTTTAAAACCAAAACTCAAGAGGGTTGTGGATGCCGCAAAAAAAGAAAACCCGAAAATATTGGTTTTCTACCACAGTGACGGAAATTTGATAAAAATCATACCGGATTTGATAGAGGTTGGGATAGATATTTTAAATCCTGTTCAGCCCGAATGTATGGATCCGGTTTTCTTGAAGAAAGAATTCGGAAACGACCTTTCATTTTGGGGCGCGGTCGGCACGCAGACTGTGCTTCCGTTCTATACAAAAGAGCAAGTAAAAGAAACGTGTAAAACACTTATCGAACATGTAGGAAAAGGAGGAGGTTTATTGCTGGCCCCGACTCACGTAATTGAGCCGGAAGTACCCTTTGAAAACATAATAGCGTTTTTAGAGGCGATAGATGAATACGGAACGTATTAGTTTAAAAATATATTAGGAGGATGTAAACATGGCGAAGATAGCTTTAATAGGAGCTGGAAGTATTATTTTCTCAACAACACTGCTAAATGATATGCTCTCCACTCCTGCACTAAATGATGCGACCTATGCGCTTATGGGTCCGACAATGTGGAAGCTCGAAAAAGTAGAAGGATGGGCAAAAAACGTTATAGCAAAGAATAACTTAAAAGCAAAAGTCTATGCAACGCAGGACAGACGGGATGCTCTTAAGGATGCTGATTACGTGATGGCTCTCTTCCAAATCGGTGGCATGGAGGCTTATAAACATGACTACATGATTCCATTAAAACACGGTGTTGATCAGTGCTTAGGTCAATGCGTAGGTCCGGGCGGTGTGTTCAGGGGTGCAAGGTCAATTGCTGTATTTCAATCGATTATTGAGGATATGGAAGAGCTTTGCCCGAATGCTGTTCTTCTAAACTACGTCAACCCAATGGCGATTAACTCAATAGGCATAGGAAAGAGCGGAAACATACCTTTTGTCGGATTATGCCACGGAGTACAGACAACTCTCGACCTTATCGCAGGATATACTGACTGTAAGAAGAGCGAAATCGATTTTCTCTGTGCCGGTATAAACCATATGGGCTGGTTCTTGAAGATTGAAAAGGACGGCAAAGACCTATATCCTTTGCTAAAGGAGAATTTCGAAAAGCCTGAATATTACATAAATGAAAAGGTTAGAGGAGAAGCCTTCCGCCAGTTCGGATATTTTATGACGGAGTCGACGGGTCATCTGTCCGAATATCTGCCTTGGTTCAGAAAAAATCAAAAAGCCTTGGACCTTTATTGTGACCAACCCGGATTCGGTGGAGAAACTGGTGCATACTACTACTATTGCGAGATGATCGCTGAGAAATTTGCAAAAGGAAATTTCCTAAGATTAGCAAAAGACGATTTAAAACCGAGATCCAAGGATTATGGTTCTTATGTCCTAGAGGCTCTCGAAACTGGAGTTCCATTCCAGCTTAACGGAAATGTTATGAACGATAACGGTTATATTGAAAATCTGCCTAAGGATTGCTGTGTTGAAGTTCCTGTATTCGTCGACAAAAACGGTTTACAGCCTGTTCATATAGGGAAACTGCCTACTCAATTGGCTGCGCTCAACATGATGAACATAAACGTACAGTTGATGGCATCCGAGGCTGCTCTCGAGGGCGACGTCGAAAAACTCGTAATGGCTGTGGCGTTCGATCCGCTCACGTCAGCGGTTCAAACACTCCAGGAAACAAGAGAGATGGTTATCGAGATGCTCGAAGCACAAAGAGAGTGGCTGCCGCAGTTTGCAGGCAAATCACCAAAACCGCTCGGCAAAATCGATACTGACAATGTTAAGAATCCTGCTCAGGTCCCGTTAGACCCTGCACTCGCTGTTGCGAATCTGTTTGGTGAGATGGCTGAGGCTTAGATTTTCGGAAAAACAGAGGAATGTTTGGAGTCAATATTCGGGGTCGGGAAACAAATCCGACCCCGTTTTAGTATGGTGATATTGAATCGGTTCAATAATAATTTAGTGGACAGAATCGGCTTTTCGTTGATATAGTAAAGATAGTGAAGTGAACGATTTATAAGATGAATTCTATTATGTATATAAAAATTTGCGGAGGAAAAGAATGAAAAAAGCGGATATTGGGTTGATAGGTCTTGCCGTGATGGGCGAAAACCTTGTGATGAATATGGAGAGCAAAGGATTCACTGTCGCTGTATATAACAGAACGGTCGAGAAGGTAGAAAAATTTGCCGGAGGCAGAGCAAAAGGCAAAAACATAATCGGGACAAAGAGTATTGAAGAGCTTATGGACAATCTTGAAAAACCCAGAAAAGTCATGATGATGATTAAAGCGGGGAAGCCGGTGGATGATTTCATTGAAAAACTGCTGCCGCATATGGAAAAAAGGGATATCATTATCGACGGCGGGAACTCACATTATCCCGACACGATAAGGCGGACGAAATATGTTGAGTCGAAAGGGTTTTTATATGTCGGTGCAGGAGTCTCGGGCGGAGAAGAAGGTGCACTTACTGGTCCAAGCATTATGCCGGGAGGCTCATCTGATGCATGGAAGCATATAAAACCAATTTTTCAAGCAATTGCAGCGAAAGTCGATGATGGAGTACCGTGCTGCGATTGGGTAGGCGCGGACGGAGCCGGCCACTATGTCAAAATGGTGCATAACGGTATCGAATACGGCGACATGCAGATTATCTGCGAAGCGTACCATATCATGAAAGTGTATTTGGGAATGAGTGCAGACGAAATGCACGAGGTCTTTTCCGAATGGAACGAAGGTGAACTCGACAGTTACCTAATCGAAATCACAAGGGACATACTTGCGTTTAAGGACGAAGACGGAAAGCCGATAGTCGATAAAGTATTGGACACAGCTGGACAAAAGGGTACAGGGAAATGGACTTCAGTTGCTTCTTTGGACGAAGGAATACCTCTGACTTTGATAAGCCAGGCAGTGTATGCAAGATGCCTTTCTGCATTAAAAGAGGAAAGGGTGGAAGCTTCGAAAGTTTTGGATGGACCAAGTCTGAGTTTTGAAGGGGACAGAAAAGCTTATTTGGAGAACTTAAAAAATTCCGTATATGCTGCAAAAATCGTATCCTATGCACAAGGGTATACGCTCCTGAAAGCAGCAGCGGAAACATTCGATTGGGATTTGAAATATGGTGAAATAGCTATGATGTGGCGAGGCGGATGTATTATCAGGTCTGCTTTTTTGGGCAAAATCAAAGAAGCGTTTGATAAAAATCCGAACTTAAGCAATCTGTTGCTGGACCCGTTCTTTGAGCGAAAAGTCGAGAAATCACAAGAAGATTTAAGAAAAGTCGTGGCTTCAGCTGCGATGAACGGAATCCCGATACCCACCATCTCAGCTTCGCTAAGCTACTTTGACGGATATAGGAGCGAATGGCTTCCTGCTAATCTGCTGCAGGCGCAAAGGGATTATTTCGGGGCACACACTTATGAGAGAATCGACAGACCGCGCGGGGAGTTTTTCCATACGAATTGGACAGGAAAGGGCGGAAGCACGGCTTCGAGCACATATAATGCCTGATCGAAATAGATAAAGATCGTTATCGCGAAAGGAAGGCTATGGACGAAAGAATTATAAAGCTCACAAAGCTCTGTGAGGCGATATATAAAAAAGAAAATGTTCTTGAGCTGTTCGAAAAATATTCTTCGGAAATAAAGAGCATAACGCCAAAGGACTTATTTTTGATTTTCCATGGGCAGTTGAAAAAGGGGTTTTCTTCTGCAGAGATACTCACATTCGTTGACAAGGCAATTAACGTATTTCAGGGCGGCCTTGAGACTTATGCTTGGGAAAAACCGAAAGAGGGGAGCTTTCTATTCTATCTTATTAAGGAAAATGCAGGCCTAATAAAAACTCTTGAAGACTTTAAATCCGTGATAAAGCAAAACAGATTTTCGAAAAACAGGAGCAGGATAAGAGAATTTATTGATAAACTATACGAATATAATGAGCACTTAGTAAAGCTTGAAAACATCTTGTTTCCGTATATGGAAAAGAAGATGGAACGTTATGAAGGGCTGAAAATAATGTGGTCTTTACATGACGCTACACGGAAAAGCTTAAAAAGAAGCGTTGAGATTCTTGAGAATGAAGAATTGGATGAGAAAAAACTGAAAAGAGAACTCGGTTCTCTATATTTCAAACTCTATGGATTGGTTCAAAAACAGGAGCTTATCATGTTCCCTGCTGCGACGGAGATTCTCTCCCAGGATGAGTTTTTTTCTATGCATTTACAGAGCTTTGATTATGAGTTCCCGTATATCGAAAGACCGAAAGAGCCAAAGGGCAGAAAAGAAAGGCAAAAAACCATAATCGATGGAAACGACCTAAGAGGATTATTTATAACGGAGACAGGCAGCATGTCGCTTGAGATTGTGGAGATGCTGATCAATGCACTTCCGGTCGATCTTACTTTTGTGGATGAGAATGATGAAGTCGCATTTTTTTCAAGGCCGAAGGAGAGGATTTTCCCGAGATCGGCGGCAGTTATAGGACGGGATGTACGAAACTGTCACCCGCCGGAAAGCGTTCATGTGGTAGAGAAAATCATCGATTCTTTCAAGGACGGCAGCAAGGATGAGGCGAAGTTCTGGATTCAGATGAAGGGCATGTTTATACTGATACAGTATTTTGCTCTTAGGGATGATGAGGGCAACTACAGAGGAACTCTTGAGGTGAGCCAGGAAGTCAGCGATATCAGAAGTCTCGAAGGCGAGAAAAGACTTCTGGATTAAAGCTTTCTCCAAAGGGAGCTCTTGTTTTTTTGTATAGATTTATGATATTTATATTTTTCAATTGAGTAACCATTTTTTTCTTATTACATGCTATAAATGGTTACTTATTACATTAATTTGTGATATAATTATCACAATGGTTTTTGAAATCGATTAAAATACATGCTTTGATTTTGTGACATAAAGAACAATTTAAAATATGATAAATGCTGGTAGTGTCAAATTTGTGAATGTATCGGCTGATATTGGAGATATCATATGTGCGCTCGATATAGCGTCAAGTGAAGCGGCATCACCATTGGCTAACCAATAAAATATAATCGATGAAACAAACCCTCGGCGGGAGCAGTCGGAGTGTTTGGAATAAAAGAAAAAGAAAGCACATGGGGAAACAGCACCTAAAACACAATAGATCAGTGCGTTTTTGATTAGTGGATTGAACAACTCGTTTTTATTTTGACATGTATATGGTATATTTTTTTACATATAAAGGCAATAAATTTTAAAGATGGTAAATTTTATGACAATATTGAGGGTGAACAAATGAAAAAAAGATTTATTGTGTTTTTGCTAGTGACGTTTTTTCTTTCAATCGCATTACCGTTTCCAGCAATTGCAGCAAGCGGAACAATTTCGTCGAGCGGGTCTCGTGATTTGAATGAATTCGGTGACGATTCAACAATTACAATCAATCCGGGATTAACCGTAACTTTAACGAATACAACGGGGAATACATACTCAAACTTGCAGATTGATTGCGGTAGCGGTGTAAACCTCACTTTGGATTCCGTTAAAATCAGCAATACTGACGACTACAGTTGTGCTTTAGCTTTTGACGGATTTAATAATAAGTTAATTCTATCAGGTGTTTCATATTTGAAGAGCGGATGTTTTGCACCGGGGATAAAGGTTGAAGGTTCGACCAGTCTTGAAATTTCCGGAAGCGGAGAGTTGGAAGTGCTCGGTGATGATTATGGAGCAGGAATAGGGGCTGGCTATTATAAACCAACTGATGAAGGCTATAAGTGCGGTAATATTAAGATAATAAGCGGCGAGATTACTGCAACCGGAGGTTGGTGTGCGGCAGGAATCGGCGGAACTCGTAAAGGCAGCGCTTCGAACAGTATATCTATCGAAGGCGGCACAGTAATCGCAAACGGAGGATATAAAGGCGCGGGAATCGGAAGCGGATCGACATCAAAAATCGCATACGGCGGTGTTACGAATATTCAAAACGCAGATGTTACGGCAAAAGGCGGTGATTTCGCGGCAGGAATCGGCGGCGGAAGCCAAGGCAATTGCGGCTATATAACGATCAGAAGCGGTAGTGTTGTAAAAGCAACAGGCGGCGGAGGGATCGCAAGCGGAGCCGGAATCGGCGGCGGAGCTTTTAATTTTGACCAGGTGCAGGAATCCGGAGGATATGTGCATATTTACGGAGGCGATGTTGAGGCAACCGGAGGACTTTATGGGGCTGGAATCGGTACCGGATACAAAGGACCGGATCTGGTTGGAGAAATTCGGATAACCGGAGGCAACGTAAAAGCAACAGGAGGAGACAGCGGTGCAGGAATCGGCGGCGGATATCTGGGCGTTGGCGGTACAATTGAGTTAAAAGGTGGCGTAATCGCCGCTACAAGACACAGTTCGGCTACTTATGATATCGGAGACTCGAAAAACGGCACGACTCTTTCGATATCCGATACGGCAGCGGTATTTATAAAAAATGATGATATTGTTACACCTACGACTTCGCACACCCCTTACAGAATTACCGATACTGCAGGCGGCGAGAAATTCGGAGTTCCTTATCCATCGGGATGGGCAGCCACCTTTGGTGCATACCTCAAACCCTGCACATTGAGTTATAGCGAAAATCAAGGAACGGGAGCTGTTCCTTCTTCGGTGACCAAGCATGCAGGGTTATCGGCTACGATCGAAGATGGAAGCCACATCACCAGAGATAGATATACAAACAGCGGTAAATGGAATTCGCAGGATGACGGCGGGGGAACTTCATATAACCCCGGAGACAGTTTAAAATTTGTGTCCGATACAGTCATGTACGTTGAGTGGGACGAAATCCCTGTAATCAGTGTATCTTTGAACAGCAATTCGGAGACCATGATTGATAATGATACGCTTACCTTGATTGCGACGGTTAATCCTACAGACGCAACCCATCCGGAGGTGACGTGGTCGAGCGATGATGATACTGTCGCAAAAGTAGACCAAAGCGGAGTAGTTACGGCAGTCGGTGTGGGTAATGCAGTGATCACTGCGGAGGCTGAAGGTAAATCCGATACATGTGCGATTAAGGTTGACCCGAAGAGAGTAACGAGTGTAAGCTTGAACTATAATACAAAAAGGCTGAATAGGGGCAATAGGGTGACATTGATTGCTACGGTAAAGCCTGATGATGCAACATATCCTGATGTAACTTGGACCAGCAGTGATGCGAATATTGCACCAGTGGACCAAAACGGGATTGTGAAAGCGGTAGCGGTTGGGAACGCAACGATAACGGCAGAAGCGGACGGTAAAACCGACACATGTAATGTTACAGTTTATTTGGTTTCTGAATCTGAACCGGACGATCCTTCAGACCCGAATCCTGAACCATCAACAGACCCGGAAGAATCGGCAGGCGGAGGAACTGAATCTACGCAATCACCTGAGCCCACAAAAGGCAGCAGCAGTGAAGAAGAAGCAGAAGAAACGATCTCTTTGATTGGCGATGAAGAAGACGGAACAAATGGAGACGAGGATAAAAAGAAAAAGGGCTGGATTTGGGTTATAGTTATTGCAGGCGGAATAGTTATAGCGGGTGGTATTATAATTATAATAAAGAATCACAAATCCAATGGAGACGGAACGAGAAAACGAAAATTTAAAAATGTTGTCTAAAGCGAAAAGGCTTTTTGAAAATTCGTATTCCCTGTGTGTGAAACTGCTCTGGACATAGAAACATCTCTATCCACATTTGTGGATATACGAGAATCTTTTGCCTTCTTCTGCATCACAGCATCTTTGCTTGTTACGTGCAATGCTATTGATTTGGCTGGAAGGGTATCGAGAGAAGAGCCGTTTTATGAGTTGATAAATAATAAAAGATTAAACTGAACCCTGGTGGAAGTCTGTCGGGGTTTTGTTATATTGGACAAAAATTCACTATAAAAGAGATAAAATGACATATAGTGGCAATATAAAGTAATCGGTTACACTTTTTTTATCAAAAAAGAGCAAATATTTAAATAAATAAAGAAAAAAAGAAGGAAATAGATAAGAAACGTAGAATATTTAGCATATAAGGGTTAAGCGGTTACGCCGATTGGGGGCATCAATGAAAAAAAAGGTAACTATATATGACGTAGCTGAAAAACTGAACATTTCAACAGCTACCGTGAATAGAGCCATAAACGGAAAGCCGAAAGTAAGCGAAGAGACAAGAAGGCTTGTAATTGAAACCGCGAATGAAATGGGTTACAGAGCCAGCAAAGCGGCTTCCAGTCTTTCTCGCAACCCAATTAAGGTTGGAGTTCTGATAAACGCATCGATAAACGATTTTTTGGATAAATTTGAAGCAGGCTGTAAAAAAGCATTAAACGAACTTGTGGATTTCAATGTAATAGGCGAAATTTTTAAAACGAAGAGACAGAATGATGTCGACTCACTAAAAGAGAAGGTTTTTGAATTCATTGAAAAAGGATTTGACGCGCTGATAATTGTTCCGCCGGATCATGAAAATGAGTTTGATGAATTTATTCAGAAAACGGTTCCTAAAGATATTATTGTTACAACGGCGGTTTCGGACATAAATATGGAACACAGACTTTTTTCGGTACGTAATAACGGACGTATAGCGGGAAAGATGGCAGCGGAATTGCTGTACTGGCTGGTTGGGAATAAGCCTGTTGCTATAGTCACCGGAACAAGAGATTCAACGGTCCACAGCGAGACCATAATAGGTTTTAAGGAATTTATGGACGACCACCCGATGAACTTGGTCGGCATATATGAGCACAGAGATGATCCTGAAGTCGCATATCACTTAGCAGGCAGCTTCTTGAATGCGAACCCGAATATAGCCGGAATATACTTCGGTTCAGCAAACTCAGCGACTTTTTGCAGAAGAATTGAGGAGCTGGGATATAAAGGCAGAGTTAAAATAGTGGCGTCGGATATATTTCCAGATTTGATAAAAGGTCTGAAAGACGGATTGATAAACGCTACTATATTTCAGAATCCATACTTACAGGGAAGACAATCAGTTCGGTATGTATATGAAAGTATTGCTGAAGGAAGAACATTTGAGAAAGATACGATATATCTAAACCCACAAATAGTATTACCGTCAA
>Ga0180435_10002225_pt1 | contig 19893 bp, 14 predicted proteins | sample SS_ome_3_FD_132467 | JGI IMG/M metagenome (GOLD analysis project Ga0180435, IMG submission 132467) | Hypersaline lake sediment archaeal communities from the Salton Sea, California, USA - SS_3_S_1 metaG | ecosystem: Environmental > Aquatic > Non-marine Saline and Alkaline > Hypersaline >...
GCCGATCCGGCGACGACGACGGTGACGCCGCTCTCCACCGTGGCACCTTCGGCCGTCACCACCTCGCCATCGCGGGCAAGCGAGATCTTGGGGAGGTGGGTTCCGTTGAGACTCCAGACATCGGCGTCGATTCCGGCGTCGATCTCGACCGTGATCGGGCGGTCGGAAGTCAACGTCCACCGCTGCGCCAGCAGATGCAGGTTGTCGTAGCTGGCGAACCGCTCGACGGTCACGGTAACCCCGGCGGTGTTGAAGCGAGCACCGAACTCACCGGCTCGCATGTCGAGCGAGGTCTGCTGGCTGTCGGCAGTGGCATGCGAAAGCGGCGTGTCGGCGATGCGGGCTGCAACGAATAGAGGATTGGGTGCCGTCGTCAGCTCCGTCCAGTGACCGTCGGCGCAGTCATACGTATCGGTGACAACCAGAGCAACGAAGTCGGCCGCAAGCTGCTCGGGGCTGGTACCGCGGTAGCCGAGATAACCGTTGCCCACCAGGAAGTTAGAACTCGCCGCGACGGCTCGGTCGGCTTCCCAACCGGACTCGACGAGACGCCACGAGTCGTCATGAACCGAAAGGCTGTCGCTCAGTTTCATGCTGCAGCCGGATCGACCATTTCGGGGACTCCCGTCACCTCAACTCCCATCGATTCCTATAACCATCGAGCCCGGAAGGCCCCGGGGCCCAGTACCTCTCGGTGCGTTGGGCGATGATAACGCCGCGCCCGGCCATGCGTTCCAGGTGGAACTCTGGTCTGACGGTACGACCCGACGGCCGTTGGCATTGCGAGGTAGCCTCCCTGTAACTGCGACGCTCGGGACACCAGCCGCGAACGACAGTGTCCGCCGATGGTTAGGCGCCGATCGGTTGACTGGAGCCATGTCTTCCCAGCACCATCGTGCTGTGCCACTTCGCGAGTCGCATGCGGTGGCGGCCGGGGACAACGATCAGGTGGTTGCCGAGCGGAGAATCGAGAAGATCCGCCACGGAGCCATCGTCCAGTTCCACCTCGATCTGGGTTCGGCACAGGGTCGGATCGTTGCCCGTACGGACAATCTGCCCCTCCGCCAACCACAGCTTCTCCATTTCCAATCCGCCGATCCGCACCAGCGTTACGGGCCCCAAAGGGAAGTGCCCTTCGATGCCAACGCCCTGGCCCGACTCGAAATGAGAACGAACAGAGAAGGAATCGATGAGCGAGCGGGGCACGGTGCAGTGAGCCAGCAGCACCCTATTGGCGTCCACGTCGACACGAGCTGGGTTCGCCATCCATGGCAGAGTGCCCAGTAGCCGATCGGCCCAGATCATGCCGACTGTCGAGACCAGATCCCCCTCACAACCGGCGATGATGTGGTCATCGTTGAGATCGGAAAGCGCCACACAACCGGTGGTGCCCAGTGCGGAGATCACATCAAAACACCGGACGGTGACTGCATCCAGGTTCTCGGCGGCGACGATCTCGCGCAGCGCCGCGGTGAACTTCGCGGCATCATCCACAGCGGGAGTGTCGGCCTCGACCACTCGATCCGCTTCTCGGGTGAGACCGACGGCGATTGGCTGCCAATCGGCAGCGTTTCGGAACAGTTCGTACACCGACTCGAGGTCCACATCGACAACCTCGGGCCCCCAGGTTGCCCGCACCGTCTCGGCGGCGGGGCTGCTGGCAACCAGCCAGTCCGAGGGGGGACCAACCGATCCGATCCTGACCTTGTGGAGACCTTCCCAGACTTCGATGTCGGCAATGGCCTGCTCGAGCATGACCATTGCTTCTTTGTCATCAGCGCCATTGAGGAACACGATCCGGCCCGCCGCTCCCAACTGCTGCAGACGCGCCAGGGCCTCGAGGGAGGCCGGGAGGGAGTTGTGCCCTGGGTGTGCCAGCAGTAGCAGCGGCTCACCCTGTCGCTGCTGGCGGCGGCGACTCCAGAGATCGAGGATCATCTGTTCGGTGCCCCCGCTGACTACAAACACTCCGAGCGGCACATCGGCATCGGGTTCGGTCCCCACCCAACGTGTCGCTCCCACCTCCTGCAGTGGGTCGACGTAGTCGGAAATGAGACTCGACATCGTCTCATCGTCGAGGAACTCGGACGCCATTGGTACGTACGCAAAACGGGCTGTCATCTATGGCCCTCCTTCGGTTCGGCATCGGCGCCGGATCGTTGTTGGTCGCAGCGAATTGTCATCTCACAAATGTTGAGCAGAGAGGCGCAATCCCGGCTCGCGATTGCGACGTCCAGTCGAGAAACACCCGTTGCCCGATCTGCTGTCACCGGATTCTCTTGGTCACTCCGTGCCATTGTCGCACAGGTGTGCGACAGCGCCGAAGCAGCCGGGAGGTTGCGATAGTCGGCCGTAATGCCACCACACCGATGCGAGAGGCACATCTCGAGGTTCCAGTCTGCGGTTGCATGATGCCTTCCCAACCGGCTGGGTACGAGCAGGTGCCACCCGGGAAGCGAAGACGCCGATGAGGTTCCAGCTCGAAGTGTGCGCCGTGAATGCCTAGAGCCCCCGAGTCGTTCGACTCAGGGGCTCTTCGTAGCGGGGGTAGGATTTGAACCTACGACCTTCGGGTTATGAGCCCGACGAGCTGACCAGACTGCTCCACCCCGCGTCGATTTGGGCCCCAAAGTGTAGCGCATGTTCGCGCCGGTGCGTCCGCGGAATCCCTTATTCGCATCCTACCTCGGCCGAAAGACCAACTGTGGAGTTCGATCGCATCTAACTCCAAGCTGATTGCATCAGCCCTTGACAGCGAACTGATAGAGAGCTACTTTCGCCGCCGTGAGGAACGTTACGTCCACCCGAATGATGTGCATGGCCAAATACGAGCCGTGCGGATTAGTCGTGTAACGAAACTCACATAGGGAAAGCAACACCCGCACCGGCTCAGCCGGGAGCGGGTTTTTCTTTACCCACTCCCGGTAGCCGGTCGGGCGACCTTCGAGGGAGACGGCCAGGATGAGCGACTACCGATACGAAACACTCCAAGTACACGCCGGGCAGGACCCTGCCCCCGGCACCAACGCCCGTGCAGTGCCCATCTACCAGACGACGTCGTACACATTCGACGATACGGCACACGGGGCCCGCCTCTTTGGTCTCGAAGAGTTCGGCAACATTTACACCCGGATCATGAACCCGACCAGCGATGTGTTCGAACAGCGCATCGCCGCGCTCGAAGGCGGCGTGGCTGCCCTCGCCACCGGGAGCGGGCAGGCCGCTCAGTTCCTGGCGCTCACGACCCTGGCCGAGGCAGGCGACAACATCGTTTCCACGTCCTATCTGTACGGCGGCACCTACAACCAGTTCAAGGTCAGTTTCAAGCGGCTCGGCATCGAGGTGCGCTTCGTCGATGGGGACGATCCGGCCGACTTCGCCGCCGCCATCGATGACAACACGAAGGCGGTCTACGTCGAGAGCATCGGCAACCCCCGCTTCAACGTGCCCGATCTTCCCGCCATCGCCGATGTTGCCCACGCCGCCGGTGTGCCATTCGTTGTCGACAACACGTTCGGCGCTGCCGGCTACCTGTGTCGACCGATCGACCACGGCGCCGACATCGTCGTCCAATCGGCGACGAAGTGGATCGGCGGCCACGGCACGTCGATCGGCGGCGTCATCGTCGACTCGGGCAACTTCGACTGGTCGAGCGGTCGCTTCCCTACCTTCACTGAGCCCTCGCCCGGCTACCACGGCTTGAAGTTCGCCGAGACCTTCGGCCCCGACAGCCCGTTCGGCAACATTGCCTTCATCATCCGGGCCCGGGTGGAGGGACTGCGGGACTACGGCCCGGCGTTGAGCCCGTTCAACTCGTTCCTCTTCCTCCAGGGCCTGGAGACCCTGTCGCTGCGGGTGCAGCGCCACGTCGACAACGCTCAGGAGCTGGCCGAGTGGCTGGAGGCGCACCCCTCGGTTGAATGGGTCAGCTACCCGGGCCTGCCGAGCCACCCCTACCACGAGACCGCCACCCGCATCCTCAACAACGGTTACGGAGCGGTACTCACCTTCGGGATCAGGGGCGGGCTCACTGCCGGACAGCGGTTCATCGATTCAGTCGAACTGGCGTCCCATCTGGCCAATCTCGGCGATGCCAAGACTCTGGTGATCCATCCGGCGTCGACCACCCATCAGCAACTCACCGATGAAGAGCAGATCGCTTCGGGTGTGAGCGAAGACCTGATCCGGGTGTCGGTTGGGATCGAGCACATCGACGACATCAAGGAGGACTTTGAGACTGCCTTCGCCAGGGCCGGGTTGAAGGGAGCGGCCGCATGAGCCTGAAACGCTGGATCTCCGACCAGACCAAGTTCCTGGAGATCGACGGCCCGTTCGAGCTGGAGAATGGAGATGCGCTCCCGCAGATCCGCATCGCATATCGAACGTGGGGTCGGCCCCGGCGGACGGCGACGCTGGTGTGCCACGCGCTAACCGGTTCGGCAGACGCCGATGACTGGTGGTCCGATCTGTTCGGTCCGGGCCGTGCCCTCGACCCCGATCAGGACTACGTCATCTGCGCCAACGTGCTCGGCGGTTGCTACGGCACGACGGGACCGACGAGCCGAGCGTCTGGTGCGTTCGAGCCGTACGGGGCGAGCTTCCCGGAGGTGACCATTCGGGACATCGTCCACAGCCAGTCGTTACTCCTCGACCACCTCGGGGTCGAGTCGCTTGACCTCGTGATCGGCGGTTCGATGGGGGGCATGCAGGTGCTCGAGTGGGCGGCGCTGTACCCCGATCGGGTCGCCGCGATAGCCCCCATCGCAACCGGGCCCACCCAGTCGGCGTGGACCATCGCGCTCAGCGAAGCACAACGGCAGGCAATCAAGGCCGATACGGCCTTCTCCGACGGACGGTATCCGCTCGGGGCCGGGCCGGTTGATGGCCTGACTGCCGCCCGCAGTATCGCCATGATCAGCTACCGCAGCCCGCAGAACTTCGGCGACAGGTTCGGGCGCGATCGCGGTGATGACACCTTCGCGGTGCAGAGCTACCTGCGGTACCAGGGCCAGAAGCTCGTAGACCGATTCGACGCCAACACATACCTCACACTGATCGGGGCAATGGACAGCCATGATCTGGGCCGGGGCCGCGGTTCGGTAGCGGAAGCGCTGCAGTCCATTGAGCAGCCGGCGCTCGTGGTCAGCGTGAGCAGTGACGGCCTCTACCCGGCGACCGAGGTGGCGGCCTTGGCTGAGGAACTACCGAATGCCGACTTCTACGAGATCGATGCCCCGCACGGCCACGATGCCTTTCTGATCCGGGTCGACGAACTGAACGACCGCCTCGTCGAATTCATCGAGAACCACGGACTGCGGAAACGGCTACCCCGGGCAAGTCTGGCGTAGATGCCCCCAACCCCGACCTTCGGTCGGCGGTACGTTCCCCCCAGCTGCGCCGGGGGACTTACGAGCGCTATTGCGCCGCCGGATAAGCCAGATGCGTAGGGGCTAGCCGCCGGCTTGCTCCGCAGCGATGATCGCGGTGGCTCGCTCGACGAAGCCACGGGCTTCTTCGACTTTCTCGCCGTAGGTGCCGAGATCACCGGCCCGGAGGGCCGCGTCTGCCTCGGCCAAGGCTCGCTCGGCGGCCTCGACCAGCGCCGCAACCTCCTCAGGCACCACGACACCGTCGCCGTCACCGCCGTCGCTTGGTGGCGGTTCCTCGCCGGGAGCGGCACCGAAGACGGCATCAAGCGCTGCGTTCAAAGTGCTCCGCATCTGGATGTCACCACCGTAGGAAACGACAACGCGCTTGAACTCGGGAATACCCTGCGCGGCATCGGCCGCCGTGCCACCGAATGGCGACGCTGCAGCCGGCGCGGTCGAGGAGGCCTCTGCCTGAATGTAGATAGGCTGCACATAGACGATCGACTCTTCGATAGGCAGCACCAGCATGCTCCCCTGAATCACCCTCGAGCCGCCTTGACCGAGGAGCGTGAACTCAGCCGAGATATCGGTGTTCTGGTTGATCAGATCACCGACCTGGCCCGGGCCATCAAGGCGAGTACCGGCCGGCAGGCTGTACTCAATCATCTCGCCGTACTCCTCTGGGTCGCTCTTGGCGACCAGGAACGAGACCATGTTGGGGCGCTCCCGTGGGGTGAAGGGCTGCATGATGATGAACGACAGATCATCCTCACCGGGGAGGCTCAGGAGCAGATAGTAAGGCAGCATCGGGCGGGGCTCACCCTCGAACTCGGGCAGGCGCAGCGCGGGACGGCTCGCCGTAGAGGGATCACGGGCAATCTCCCAAGGATCGACCTCCGAGAAGAACTGCCGTGGATCGTCAATGTGATAGAGCGTGTACTGATCAGACTGCACCCGGAACAGGTCCTCCGGATATCGGACATGGGCCCTGATATCTTCCGGCATCTCAGCGCCATCGACGAAGACTCCGGGGAAGATCCTTTGCTGGGTCTTGATCAACGGATCCTCGTCGTCGAACACGTAAAGCGTGACCGTCCCGTCGTACGCGTCGACGGTGGCCTTAACCGAGTTGCGGATGTAGTTGAAACTGTTGGGTAGGTCCGAAGTGGCATTCAGGCGAGCAGTGGGGGCTGCCTCTGAGTAGGGATAGTTGTTGGTGATCGTGTACATGTCGATCATCCAGACGAGCCGCCCGGAATCGGTGATGATCAGGTAAGGATCGGAGTCCGGATATAGGAAGGGAGCGATCTTGGTAACCCGATCAACGATATTGCGCTCCATCAGCACCTTCGAGTCCGGGGTGAGCTGTCCCGAGATCAGGGTGTCGAGATCGGTGAACCTCAGCGCAAACGCAGCGCGGCGGAAGATCCCGCCCAGGTCAACACCGCCGGCACCGTCGTAGTTGTTGTACGCGACGTCGGAGCCTTCTTCGCTGATCGGGAAATCGACCTCGTCTTGCCTACTCCCGACGATGGCAAAGGCGCCGCTGGCCGAATCACCGAAGTAGATGCGGTCCTGACTTGTGGTCAGATCTGCCGAGGCCACCGGCGGGATGTCCCGCACCAGGAACTCGGGCTGACCCTCCGCAGTGACGCTGTTGGCAGGCGAAACGACCGGCCCGAAACCATGCGTGTAAACCAGCTTCTCGTTGACCCACCCGCCGCCGGGGACATTGCCCTCGTCGAGCTCGCGACCCGAGACCATCACCTGGGTCAACTCGCCGTCGATCACATACCGATCGACATCAACGTCGGAGATGTCGTAGTAGGTCTTGATGTTCTGCAGCTGCTTATAGGTAGTGGTCAAGACGCCCGGATCCCATAACCGGATGTTGTCAATGGTTCCTTGGTTGGCCTCGAGATCCTCTCTCTCCAGATCGTTGGATGCAGCAAACGACGTGACTTCGATCTCGTCGAGTCCGTAGGCGGCCAGAGTGGCTTCGATGTTGTACCCGACGTACTCCTCCTCTTTGTTCACCTCATCGGGAACCACCGAGAAGCGCTGGACGAGGGTTGGGTACAGGCCGCCGACCAGGATGGAAGTTCCCAGCCACAGGCTCACTGCCACGATGGGCAGTGTCCAGCCCCGGAATCGGAGGTTCAACAACAGGATCGCGGCAGCGACTACCGAGATGAGAATCAGCAGATTGAGGGCGGGCAACTGTGCATTGACGTCCGTGTAGGAAGCGCCGAACACCTGGCCGCGGTCAGAAAAAAGCAGCTCCCAGCGATTGAGCATGTAGCCGGCTGCCTTGAGTAGCGCCAGGCTGGCGAAAAGCACAGACAGATGCACCTTCACCCCCGCCTCAACCCGACGGTTGAACGAGAACTCGACGGCACCGTTGAGATAGTGGATAGCGGCACTGACAACCGCAATAACCAGGATCAGCTGGAAGAACCACCCAAACAGCACGTTGTAAAACGGTAACTGGAAGACATACAAAGACAGGTCGTTGTTGAAGATGGGGTCGTCGACACCAAAGCTGGTGCCGTTCCGGAAGAGAAGCCACTCCTGCCACCACACAGATCCGCTGAGCCCGAGCAGAATCCCGAAGAACGCACTGATACCGAGTCGCACTTTGCCGACTCGTGGCTCGATCCAATCCTGGAATCGGGCCAGCAACTCTTCCTCGGGGGTTCCCGTGGGAACGCGGCGGCGGGGCGACAGTCTGTCGACCAGCCAGAGGTTGACCCAGAAGAGACCGAAACCGATGAGCGAAGCCACAACGACCAGACCAACGCGAGTGAAGACGAGGGTCCGCCACACGCCGGTTTGGTCTACAGATTGATACCAGAGGTAATCGGTCCAGAGGGTGGCCAGAAAGCGGCCGAACAGCAGAACAGCTAATACGACGACGGCGACGATCGTTGGCCAACGACGGTCGGAACGGCGGGGACGAATGGGGACAGGCTCTCTATTGATCACGTGCTGATTCTATTGCCCTGGACGTTCTTCGATGCCGCCCGCACTGAGTGGGGCAACCAATGCGCGACACGATGGGCCCAGCGGGGGCACAACACCGCCCGGCGGGTCTTCGGTCACAGGCACCCACGACACTCCTGTCTCGGCACCGCACTCGCCACAGGGACGGCCCTGCGCAATCAGTTCCACCGCCGGAACACCCAGCCGGTCATAGCCGGCAAGGAGGCCCTCGTTGAACGCACGCCGCGCAGCAAGGCGCACGTGTCGCTCGGCGTCGTCGGTCCGCCAGCTGCGGAATACCCTCCCGACATCGGAGGAGAGGCGGCGGCTACCGCTCTCGCTGCCCCTATCCAGGACGTGCTGCACATCGCGGTGCAGATCGGCCGCGAACCCGGCAGCCAGCGCCTGACTCGGCCCACCGGTCAGCTGTGGTTCCTCAGCGTCGAGAGATTCCGCAGCCGCAACGTGCCCCGCCCGGTAGCTGTCGCGCAGCACAACATCCAGGTCTTCACCCAACATCTCGGCAACATAATGCTGGCTCAGCCGGTAGTCGCCGGAGGAAGTGCGCAACTCCTCGAGAACCCGGTTCTGCAGTTCGACGATCCGGCGTTTCAGCCCACGCAATCCGGTGTTCTCGATCGGTAACAACATGCGATCGCGCCGTTCGAACTCTTCTCCCCACTCCAGGTCGGGAACCACGCTGAGCATAGGAGCCGGGGGCTCCGGCTCGGGTTCTGGTTGTGGCTGCGGCCGCGGTTCCGACTCGGGCTCTGCCGGTTCGCGCAACTTGGCGAACAAAGCCGCAATGCCCGGGTCGTCATCAACGACGGTGACTTTGTCGGTAGCAATCTCGGCTCCCTCCTTGGCCTCCGGCTCCGGCTCTGACTTCGGCTCCGGTTCTGGTTCTGGCTCCGGCTCCGGTTCTGGTTCTGGCTCCGGCTCCGGCTCCGGTTCTGGCTCCGGCTCCGGCTCTGACTTCGGCTCCGGCTCCAGCGCCGGCTGACGCAGCCGGGCTACCTCTGCAGCCATCTCCTCAGCATCAACCACGGCGGGAAGGTCGTCAGGTTCCTCGGATTCAGGCAGCACCGGAGGCAGGATGCGAATGGCTCCATCATCTTCGGGCCAATGAGTGCGGTCGTCGTTGGGAGTCACCGGTGGGCCAACGGCCGGCCCAGCTTGATTCCGGCTTGATTCGATGTCCTTGATCGCCGACTCAGCGGCTTCCAACTCGCCGAGCAATTCGGCTCGCCGGTTCTCCAGTGCCCGCGCCCGCTCCTGGGCCTTCTCGGCAGACTGCCGAGCGCCCTCGAGTATGGCCTCGCTCTCGGCCTTGGCAACTACGACGATCTTCTCGCCCTCCTCGCGCGACGACCGTATCATCTCGTCGGCTTGCCGCCGTGCCTCTGTTGTGAGCCGCTTTGCATCCTGCTCCGCCTCCGCTCTTATGAAGAGGGCGTCTTCGCGCGCCTGCGCCAGCGTTGCATTCGCAGCTTGCTCAGCCTGGTCGAGCAACTCCGTCCCGGTTGTCCACGCATCACCGCGAGCGGCCGAACTGGTCGCCTCTGCCTCTCCGACCAGCGCGGCGGCGTCTGCCTGTGCCCGGGTGCGAAGCCCTTCCGCAGCCGCCAGGGCGGCGCTGAGGACCTCCTGGATCTCGGTGCTCAGAGCTTCGATCTCGGTCTTGAAATCCGGTAATTCGACAATGCCAAGCTGTCCGAGCCGCTCAGCGATATCCGACAGCTCCGAATCGAGCTGATCCATGCGGCCGGCGACGCGGCCAAGAAACTCGCCAACTTCAGAACGGTCGTAGCCGCGACGCCTAACGCTGAACCTGCGCGCTCGTATTTCTTGGGGACGAAGATCGTCGGCCATCGAGTCACGATACCCCGGGCAATGCCCGAGACGGTGTCTATCCCCGGGACGCCGAGTAGATGATGCCTAAACAGCCGCCGGCGAAGTCAAGATGATCATGGTCTGCTCCTACGGAACAGACCTACGCAGCTGCCAACGACGCCAGGAACGTCATGGCATCCTGGATCGTTTCTACCCGGACGACCTCGATGTCGTCACCGGCGGCGTCAACGGCCTCGTCGTAGTTGCCCGCCGGAACCAGCAGGTACTCGGCACCGACATCGATGGCACCGAACGTTTTCTGCCTCATCCCACCGATGGATCCGACTTCACCCTCGGCATTTATGGTGCCGGTGCCGGCGATGCGGCGGCCGTGGGTGATGTCCTCTTCGGTGAGGGCGTTGATGATCTCGAGCGTGAACATCATGCCGGCAGAAGGACCACCGATGTTCTGACTGTCGATGTCGACGGGCACCGGGAACTTGATATCGACCGGGGCATCCCTAAGCATCACGCCGGCCATGCCGCGATCGGGATCGTCGAGCACATTGCCATCCTCATCGATGAAGCGGTAGGGACCGAGTACCAGCGGGACATCGATTTGGTCGACCCCGCCGTCAGGAGCTGCCCGCTCGATCGTCAAGACGAGGGAATCGCCGGGAGCGCGCCCTCCGATCAGGTCGACGGCATCCGAGGAGAATTCGACCTCTCTACCGTCGACGAACTTGATGATGTCGCCCGCCTGGAGAACTCCCTCGGCCGCAGACTCCTCGATCGTTGCGGTGATCTCCGCCCCCGAGCCGATGTAGGTCACCTCGTAGCCCAGATAGGTAAGGGCAACGAACTTGGCGTTGTCCTTCGAGCGGTTCATCAGAGCGAGGTTCTGCTCGCGCAGCTGCTCCTGAGACACTCCCGCCGGGCGGATGTTCTCGCGGGGGGCAAGGTCAACGCGGCTGTCCAGCTGCGCCCCCACCCACTCGAGGACGTTTACTTCCTGCAAGGAGACGGTGAGAAAGAACAGCTCACCTTCCGTTGTATCACTCGGGTCTTCCACCACGATGTAGTCGCTGACGTCGCTAACCGGACCCGGCGACATCGCGTAGTACGGCATCGAGATCGGGATGGCGACTGCAGCGAATACGAACGCTCCGACGAGCAGCATCGCACCGGCCATTGCGAATGGCCAGATCGGGAGCCGCCGGCGGATTGGCGGCGAAGTCTCCTGTTGCGGTTCGAACTCGTCCATCCCCAGGATGGTACCGCCAGCCGTTCCCTAGGAAGCCGTTTCCATCCCGCCGACAAACGAGTTCACAGACTGTTTACAAATCCCTCGAATGGCTCACACATGCGTTAGCGACATTGAAGGAAAGAGGCAGTAATGCCAACTTCAATCGGCAACCAAGGAGGCTCAGGCAATGAGCACAAGCAAGCGAGCTTTGATCGGGTTCGTTGCGGTGGGATTGCTGATGGCGGCATTCCCGATCGCGGCCCAGGCCCAGAGCGAATACGATCGGCCACAGACCGACGCTACCGACGAGCACCGAGCGGGCTCTCTTGCTGATGCCAAGGCACGCGTCATCAAGCAGGTCGAGCAGCGGCTGCAGATACTCGACCGGCTTGTCCGCAAGGTAACCACCGCAATGTCGGTTACAGATCAGCACGAGGCTGCACTGCTCGGCGACTACGAGAAGGCTTCCAGGATCCTGGTTGCCGGCTTGGATACGGTTGCCGCGACGGAGACGTTGCAGGAGTTGCGGGAGGTCGCCCCGCCTATATTCGAGAGCACCCTGGTCAAAGCCCTGCTGGTCCCCAAGACGAAAGCCGTCGGGGCCTCCGATTACGTCGCCAGCGTCACCGCACGATTCGAGAGAATCGAATCTCGCCTCGGCGAGGCACTCGACCGTCTCGCCGCTGCCGGGATCGATGTCTCAAGAGCAGAGGATGATCTGGCCAAAGCCGAACGTCTCGTCGCGGATGCCGTCACCACTGGGTCGGCAGTTGCCGACAGGGTCATCGCCCTGCAGCCTGGAGACGAAATCCGCAAGCCGCTGAGCGAGGCGAAGTCGGATCTGCAACACAGCCGGCGGTTGCTCGGCGAGGCCAGAGCCTCCGTCAGAGAGGTGATCAGATTCGTCTGGAACACGATGAGCAATCAAGACGGCGAGGGCTGATTCAGGAATCAGACCGATATCCGAACCTCCACCACGCCAAAGCGGTCCGACACAAACGCCGGGCCGGTCAGCGAGGCATTGCCGCCGGGACCGGCGCCGGTTACCTGGAAATCGCGGAACGCCGCCGTCTGCGTGATGTAGAGCCCTCCCGTGAGGTTGAATGCCACGGAGACTCCGGCATCGACGGCAGCGGAAATCACGGAGTTCTTGGTCTCCTCTTCCCCTGTGTAGACCAGCCAACTGCTCGCCCCACCACGAATCGCCGACTCCCTCGCCAGGGCCAGACTCTCTTCGGTGCCGGCGGTTGCAACCACAAACACAATCGGGCCGAACATCTCGCGCATATACACATCCCGGTCGGCGACGGGAACCTTGACAACCACCGGCGTTCGCACCTCTGCGGCCGGGAAGCTGGGGTGAGTGATCTTCCGCGAGTCGAGCAGCACTTCGCCTGAGGCAACAGCATTGTCGATGAGGTTGGAGACATCGTTGCGGCTCTTTATGCAACCCAGGATGTCACCTGCCCGCTGATCGTCGGCAAGCAACCCGGATATCGTGTCCACGAGCCCGGCAACGATGTCGTCGAAAGAGACCTGCTCCTCGCCGACCCTGATCCCCGCTTCTGGAATGTACAGGTTCTGCGGCGTGGTGCTCATCTGACCGGAGAACATCGTCAGCGAGACGGAGAGATTGCGGAGCATCCCCTTGAGGTCGCCGAACGAATCGATGACGACCGAGTTGACCCGCCCTTTCTCGGTGAACACCAGCGCACGGGGCACGTTTTCCTCCAGCCACCGACCCAGGCGGGATCCACCACCACAGTCAATGATCCCCACTGCGGGATGCGAGGCCAGCTTCTGGGCGATGGGTTCATCCAGAGTGTCGACAGCCAGTTGCACTGTATTGGCATCAAAACCGGCCTCAGCAAGCACGCTACGGGCGGTTGCGACAAAGAGAGCAAGGGGCAGGATGGTCGACGGGTGCGGCTTCACTATGACTGGATTGCCCGTGGCAAGACTGGCGAATATCCCGGGATAGCCGTTCAGATTTGGGAAGGTGGAGACACCGATGGCCACGGCAATTCCCCGCGGGCGCAGATACCACTGCCGGTCGATTCGCAGCGGATCGCGCTTCCCCTGAGGTTTTTCCCAGCGCTGCGGACCATCGGGGAGGCGGGTCATCTCGGCGTAGGCATGGGCAACGGCTTCGAGGCCCCGCTCCAGTGCATGAGGACCGCCGGACTGAAATGCCATCAGGAATGGCTGACCCGTCGTCTGCATCACGGCGTGGCCCATCTCAAAGACCCCGTCCTGTAAGCGTGCCAGGATCTCGAGGCAGGCGCCGACCCGTTCCTCGACAGAGATCCTCCCCCATGTGCTCAAAGCAGCTTGTGCGACACCAATGAGCTCATCGATGTCGGTCACCGGATAGGTAATGCCCAGCTCGGTCCCGTAAGGCGAGAATTCACTTCCCGCGGACAGTCCCGTTGCCGGCTGATCAATGGCAAGAGGCTTGCCCAGGCGATCCCGGAAAGCGTGCTCTCCGGCCGATGGCGCATCATCGCCGTAGGCGCGGGGACTCTCCGGATACGGGCTCCAATACTCCCGGCTGGCGACGGCCGCCAGCGCCCGCTTCAGCATCTCCTCGTGCTTAGCAAAGAGCTCCGTCATGCGACGAGCACCGCTCTGCGCCTACTCAGGGCCGTCGATCTGCGAGGCATTCTCGGCATGAGGGAACTCCGATGTCACGATATAGGTGGTGTGCTCACCGACGTTCACCGCGTGATCGGCGATGCGCTCGAGGAATCGCCCCATTCTGGTGAGGGCGATCCCGGCATCGAGACCGATCTGATCGCTCTCCCGGCCGATCTGCTGATAGAACTCGGAGACGATCTCATCGACGACATCGTCCTCTTCGTCCAATGCCTCGCCGGCAACCGCGTCCATCGCATCAAAAACATCCATGGACTTGGCGAATAGTGCGGTGCTTTCGTCCACAAGCCGTTCCAGGAGGTTGCGCAGAGAAGGTGAATCCGGGAACCCACTGATTCGCTCGTAGGAGTTGACCAGATTGACTACCAGGTCTCCGGACCGCTCCAGCTCATAGAGAATCCGGGTGGCGGAGACGAGGAACCGCAGATCGCCGGCAACCGGCTGCTGCCGGGCCATGGTTTCGAACGTGAGTTTCTCGAGGTATGCGTAGCGACTATTGATCGGCTCATCACCCGCAACTACAACCGGTATCAAATCCATCCTGTTTTCCGTGATCGCCAGGCCGGCTCTCCGGGCATTCTCAACGATGAGCGCACCCATCTCGGCTATGCCGTGCCTTATCTCGGCGAGGGTGTCGGTGAAATGATGACGAGTTTCCTCGTGTGGGATCGGCTCCGGGGTCGCCTCGCCTGGGGCATCAGACAGATCGGCGGCCATAGGGACCTCCTGGTTGGGGCTCTACTCGCAGCTTACGTCCTGCCGACAACCATGTCATCGACCCCTCGGCTCGACAATCGCCCGAGAGAAGGAGACCCGGCCCAGCCGAGGGAGGAGCCTCGGCTCGGCCGGGATGCGGGAAGGCCTTTGGACCCGCCACAACAACACACTCGACAACGTAGGGCAACAACATTGCGCCAGGACGACCCCCAGTTGAATTCCCGGTGAATTCTCGCCGTATGTGACAACGAGGAGACCTCCGCCGGACCGCACATACCTATGATCGAAGCGTGTACATTCTTGTGATCTCTCTAAGCCTGCTGGTGATTGCCCTGGGCATTGCGCTGTCGCGACTGACCAGGCAGCGAGAGTCATTTCGACGAACGCTGCAGACCGCGGTCGGATCTTCCTCAGATAGCGAGTCCTCGGTGCTGGCAGCAACCGCTTCCCTACGAAGCCAAGTAAATGCAGGGGAAAAGCGCATCGAGCAACTGAAATTAGCCCTCGACGCATCGCCGATGGGGATCGTACTGGTTGACAACAACGGAACCGAGGTGTTCTCCAACCAGTCGGCATCGCTTTACGCCAACGGACGGGCCGGCGATGCAGTCGTCGGAATGCGGCTGCGCGAACTCATCGACGAGGCAATCATCAGCGGCGAGGAGCGGGAGCACGAGGTCGAGGTATTCACTCCCCCGCCCCGGAAGATCCGCCTCAACGTGTCGCCATTGCATATCGACGGCCGCCCCGCCGGCGCTCTCGCTATAGCCGACGATGTAACCGGCCGATCAGAGATCGACACCATACGGCGCGACTTCGTGGCGAATGCCAGCCACGAACTGAAGACACCGCTCGGAGCATTGCGCCTGCTCGCAGAAGCTCTGACCGCAACAACCGATCGATCGGTGCAGGATGATCTGAGCAACCGTATCCAGACCGAAGCGGCTCGCATGACCAAGCTCGTCGAGGACATCCTCGATCTATCGCTGATCGAAGAGCATCAGACCGTCCGCGGCATTGTCGAGATTGCCGACGTCGTCGACGACGCCGTAAGAACGATTGAGCTTGTCTCCGAGACACAGGGAATCGAGGTGGTTGCCAAATGCGAAGACATTCGCGTCGTCGGCGACCCGCGACGTCTTACGTCTGCGATCGCCAACCTTCTGGAAAACGCAATCAACTACACCGCGGTCAAGGGAGAGGAGAATCCGGCGCCGGTCGAGATTCGAGCCGTCAAGAACGGCCACAATGCCGTAATCGAGGTCGAAGACCACGGCATCGGGATCGCGGAGCGGCATCAACCGCGCGTCTTCGAGAGGTTCTACCGGGTCGACCGGGGCCGAAGCAGGGAAACCGGCGGCACCGGGCTCGGGCTGGCAATTGTTCGGCATGTAGTCCGGAATCACTGGGGTGAGGTCGAGATCGAGTCGACACCCGGCAAGGGCAGCCTCTTCCGCATCACGCTGCCGGCACGAGAGGATTGATTTGCTCAACGTTCTGATCATCGAAGACGAGCCCAGCTACCTCGAGGCACTACAGATAACGCTGGAGCCAGAGGGGTTCGCCATCACCCCCGCCCCCGACGCTCGGTCCGGACTGACGGCGATCGAGGCAAACCTGCCAGACGTGATCCTGCTTGACCTTATGCTTCCCGACCTGAGCGGACTCGACGTGCTGCGGCGCGTTCGTCAGAAGTCGGATGTGCCCGTGATCGTCGTCTCGGCAAAAAGCGCAGAAGCCGACATCGTCACCGCGCTAGAGCTGGGCGCCGACGACTACCTGACCAAGCCATACTCGTCCCGGGAGCTGGTCGCCCGGATCAGGGCTAACACGCGCCGGATAGTCGACCCGGAACAGGAAGTGATCACCGCCGGCAACACGGTGCTCGATCCCAGCCGCTACGAGGTCCGCATCGGCGAGGCTACGTTCTCGCTCCCCCGCAAGGAGTTCGAGCTTGCCGAACTCCTCATGGAAAGGCAGGGCCGCATCGTCACCCGAGAAACCCTGCTCGATCGAATCTGGGGCATCAACTGGGGTGACTCCAAGAGCCTCGATCAGCACATCAGACGACTCCGACGCCGCTTTGAGAAGGTGGAAGGAGCCCCCGTCATCACCACGGTGCGTGGGGTGGGCTACCGCCTCGAGCCATGAGCCAGCGTCTCGATCTCATCCGGATACTCGACGACCCTGAGTCGCGGCTCGACGCAGCTGATCCGGCAGTGCGGCGAATCGCGGTCGGCGCCGTATCGAACCATCCGCACCTTCTCTCCCGCGTCATCGCGATGCTGGCGAGCGATCCGGAACCATCGGTCCGCCGCGAATGCGCAGAGGTCGCAGGGCGGATAGGGACAGCACCGATCGCGGCCTTGGAACGCGCCCTGACCGATCCCAGCCCTGCGGTGCGGGAAGCAGCAACCACCGCACTCGGCGAGATCGCCGCTCCGGATTCGGTCGAGAGGTTGATTGCTCTGGCTGCAGATGAGGATGAAGACCGGTTGGTTCGCGAAGCTGCGGTTGCGTCACTGGGGGCCATCGGCGATGAACGGGCCCGGCCGGTTCTCTTGACACTTGTCGCAGCGGCACCGCCCCAGATCCGGCGACGTTGCGTCCCTGCCCTGTCGGTGTTCGACGGCGCCGAGATCGAAGCCGCGCTCCGGGCGGCGGCCAACGATCGCAATCCGATGGTTCGCGAGGCTGCCGAGATGGTGGTTGGCCGCCAGCGCAGTTGACCGGGGAGTCGTTCCGACCTCGTCACCGAGGAACCTCTAGGCGGACAACCGCTCGTTGCGCTCGAGCCCGGTCAGGGGCGATGCTCTAGATCCTCTCGCACCCACTCGGCACCGCCGGGCCAATGCTCTTTCTTCCAGATGGGGACGCGGCTCTTCAGCTCATCGATCACATATCGCGCTGCTGCAAAGGCTTCGGCGCGATGGCCTGAGCTGACGGCAACCGCAACGCTGCTCTCGCCGACAGCAATCGGCCCGATACGGTGCTGCACTGCGACTCGGTCCAGCGGCCATCTGTCGTGCGCCTCCCTTACTATCTCGGCGATCTTGGCGACAACTACGCCGTCGTAGGCCTCGTATTCCAAATGGGTCACGCCCTCTTTGCCCGCGGAATGGTCCCGCACGGTACCCAGGAACAACGCAACTGCTCCGGACCGAGGTGTACCGACACGGTCGAGCAACACATCGACATCGATTGGGTCTGCGCTCACCAGCAACAGATCATCTCGTCCGGATTGTTCGATCGAGGTCATACAATCACCACCGTGGACAACAATACCCCGGACCCCGCAGAAGCCATCCGCCCGCTGCCACCTTTGCCGCCACCGGAAGAGGAGGTTGTGAGGACACCGGCCGGGATGCCACCTCTTCTTCCGTATGCAACGCCGGAGGAATCAACAGGCCCCGGCCGATCGAGGAAATCCAGCTGGATCTGGCCTCTGCTGAGTGCTCTCCTCGGCGCGGGCATCCTCGCCGTCGTTCTCTGGGCGACCGGCCAATTCGGAGACGGGATCACCGAAGTGCGCGAAGTCGTAACGGAGGGATCCCAGGCCAGCGCAACTGCCGTCGCTCGCAAGGTGGTCCCATCGATCGTCACAGTCGACGTCGGCGCCGCCGTCGGCGAAGACTTTCGGCTCTTCGGCTCCGGATCCGGTGTCGTCCTTTCGAGCGATGGTCTCATCGCAACCAATCATCACGTGGTCAGTGATGCCGATGGCTATCAGGTGGTTTTTGGCGACGGACGTACCTACGAAGCCGAACTGGTCGGCTCCGACCAGCGCACCGACCTTGCCGTGCTCCGGATACCGGCATCCGGACTGGTTCCAATCGAGATCGGGTCCACCACAACCGCCGAGATCGGCCAGGTGACCATCGCCGTCGGCAGCCCTCTCGGCCTGGACGGCGGCCCGTCGGTCACCTCCGGAGTGCTTTCGGCGTTCGGGCGTCGCGTCGTCACGGGTCCGGGAGAACTCGATGTTCTATTTGGGATGCTGCAAACCGATGCACCCATAACGGAGGGATCGAGTGGAGGTGCACTTGTCGACGACGAAGGCCGACTCCTCGGCATAACGACAGCGATCGGCCTCAGCTCTGCCGGCGCAGAAGGCATCGGATTCGCCATCCCCGTCGAGTTGGTGACCCGCATTACCGATGAGATCATCCAAGCCGGGGCTGTGCAGCACCCGTTCATCGGAGTCAGTCTCGATACCGCCTTCGCCGCGAATCCTGATGGATCTCGGGTGCCGGCGGGAGCGGTTGTAGTCGGGTTTGCCGGCAGCCCTTCCGCAGCCGAGGCGGCCGGCGTACTCGAGCAGGATCTCATCACCGCCTACGACGGTCGGCCGGTGCGAATCCCGGAGGATTTGATCAGCGGAATCCGCACCTATCGTGTGGGCGATGCGGTCACGCTTTCCATAACTCGCGGCCAGGAGGACCTGGAAATCACCGTTGTGCTCGGGGTACGACCGGAGGATGTGTGATGACGGAGTCGGTAGCGTTGCAGTGGACAGCCCCCGGGAGGCGACCGTGAGCGACAATCTATTCGACCGGCTCTTCGAACTGCTCCAGACACCCGGGCCCGTCAACTGGCGGCTCGGCAAGGAGATCACCGGCTCTTTGGCCGGACCGGCCGAACCTCTGGAACCAAAGGTCGCTGAGGAATACCAGGAGCTGACGCTTGCTGCGCAACTCCGACTGGCCGATCGCTTGAGCCTCGACGTCTCGACAACGCAGACAATCCATCCGGTAGACCGCCAGATGTGGGCGGATCGCAACGAGCAGAGCTTCCGCTATCTCATCGAGCCGCTGGCCGACAAGTTCTCCGGCACATCAGCACCCGGAATGGCGGGAGCGTTGCTGGGACCGATGACCCCGGTGATCCTTGGGATCCAGGCCGGAACAATGATCGGATTCATGAGCCACCGTGTACTGGGCCAGTTCGACACGGGTCTACCTGCCCTCGACCACGACGACCTCTTCTTGGTCGTGCCGAACGTTGAGGGATTCGCCCGCGACCACAACATCGAACCCCACCAGATTCGAATGTGGGCGGTGCTCCGCGAGGTCACCAACCATGCCATTCTCA
>Ga0180435_10002226_pt1 | contig 19892 bp, 14 predicted proteins | sample SS_ome_3_FD_132467 | JGI IMG/M metagenome (GOLD analysis project Ga0180435, IMG submission 132467) | Hypersaline lake sediment archaeal communities from the Salton Sea, California, USA - SS_3_S_1 metaG | ecosystem: Environmental > Aquatic > Non-marine Saline and Alkaline > Hypersaline >...
ATAATTGTCAGGCAACTATTTTGCCGGGATTATGTCAAAAACCTGACAGGCCTTACCACTGATTCTCTACCATAGGAGGCGCGTTTGACTGCCAGAATTATTTTTATGGGGACGCCCGATTTTGCCGTGCCCTCGCTTGAAGCTCTGCTCGACAGCGATTATCAGGTGGTGGCGGTCGTCACCCAGCCGGACCGGCCCCGCGGCCGCGGCAAAAAAGTAACTCCGCCCCCGGTCAAAGTGACAGCTCAACAGGCCGGCGTGCCCGTACTCCAGCCGGAAACCTTGCGGACGGCAGAGGCAGTGGCCGAATTGACCGCCCTGGCCCCGGATTTGATTGTAGTGGCCGCCTTTGGCCAAATTTTGCGGCCCGATGTCCTCAACCTGCCCCGGCACGGCTGTATCAATGTCCACGCCTCGTTGCTGCCTCGCTGGCGGGGCGCGGCCCCGGTAGCCGCCGCTATCCGGGCCGGCGACGCAGAAACCGGTGTCAGCCTGATGGTGATGGAAGAGGGCCTCGATACCGGGCCGGTCATTGCCCGCCGAGCGATACCCATCTCGGCCACGCACACCCGCGCCACGCTGACCGCAGACCTGGCCGCGCTGGGCGCCCAACTGCTGACCGACACCTTGCCCGCCTGGCTGACCGGACAAATTCAGGCCGAAACGCAGGATGACCGCCTGGCCACCAAAGCCTCGCTGCTCAAAAAAGAAGAAGGGGCTGTAAACTGGCAGCACGCGGCAGCCCAGATTGACCGCCACATCCGGGCCTTTGACCCGTGGCCCGGCGCTTTCACGGAAGGGCCGCGGGGACGCATCAAACTGCTCCAGTCCGGTCCCGCCGCCGATGTGTCGGCTCCGCCTCAGGCTGGTCCCGGTTTCGTTTTCAAACAGGGCAAAGGGGTTTATGTGGTCACCGGTGATGGCGTGTTGAAATTGGAGACGGTTCAACCTGCCGGAAAAAAGGCGATGCCCGCCCTGGCCATGCTCAACGGCCAGCCGGAACTGACTCAATTTTCAAGGAGCCAATGATCAAGTAGCCAGGGCGATAATTCACTGTTCGCTATTTTGCCCCCCTGCGACTTTGTGACTTTAAACCTTGAACCTTGAACCGATATGCTGGATCAAATTTACGATTGTATTAATATAAACGAACACAGCCGGGATTTTTTAACCACGGTGGAACAACAAATGGGCATTGTGGCCGATTTGAGTCGGGCCGATTTTTTACTGTACGGCCGGCTTTCTGAAAATAAGGCTGTGGTTCTGAGCCATGCCCGGCCTCATTCTCTGGCCCACGTCTATTTGAAAAGTCGCGAAGGGACGGTCATCGACCCAAACCGTCGCCCGGAAGTGATGCGAACATTTATCTCTGGCCGGCCCCAGGGTGAGGTGCGCAGCACCATTGTAGAGGGCGCGTTGGTAGTGCGCCAAACCTGGCCGCTGTATTACCCTCACCCGTTTATGTCGGTAGATACAGACAACCCCGATGATGCCTCCGGCAAACCACAGGTAGTGGCCGTGATGGTGGCCGCCATAAATCTGATTGAATATGAACGCCATCGTCTGCGCAGCAAGGTATATCGTCGGGCGCTCAAGCGGTTGCAAACCATGCTGCTTTATGGCCGGCTTTTTGGTGCAGAAAATCTGACTCATTTTGGTGAGCAGGATGGCATCATTTTTACCGACTGTGACGGCATTATCCGGTACGCCAGCGGAATTGGAGCCAATATTTATCGCCGGGTAGGCTATCGCGAGGCGCTGGTAGGCCGGCCCCTGGCCGCCTTTGAAACAGACGATGAAGCGTTGCGTCGGGAAGTCATCGGCCGAAATTACTGTATTGAACGGGAAACCGAAGAAAACGACCGTATCTGGATTCACAAAGCCCTGCCGCTGGTCTCTTATTCGCCCCATTTATCGCCAACATGGTGGCCCTGGGTCAAAAATATAAATCACCTCCTGCCGATTCGAGAAAAACGGTACGGCGTCATCATTGCCATTCACGATGCCACCGAAAGCCGGCGCCAGGATGAAACCATCCGCATCAAAAATGCAATGATTCAAGAGGTGCATCATCGAGTCAAGAACAACCTGCAAACCATCGCCGGTTTATTGCGGATGCAGATGCGGCGGGTCAAATCAGAAGAAGCCCGGCAGTCACTGGATGAGGCTCTGGCCCGTATCCTGAGTGTGGCCGTCATTCACGAATTTCTGAGCAGCGACAGTTCCAATATTATCAACATTAGAGATGTGTGCCAGCGGATTATTGCCCAGTTTCAACAGGGCATGCTTTCACCGGATAAAAACATCCAGTTTAAACTTACAGGTGAATCCATTTATCTGCCGGCCCGGCAGGCAACCGCTTGCTCGCTAATCGTCAACGAACTGCTGCAAAATTCGCTGGAGCACGGCTTTACTCATAAGGCAGAGGGCTTTATCCATCTGAATTTGGCGGATGATGGCGATGAGGTTATTATGAAGGTAATAGATAATGGCGATGGTCTGCCATCGGACTTTAGCCTGGATAAAAACCCCAGTTTGGGGTTGCAAATTATCAAAATATTGGTTGAAGATGACCTTAAAGGACAGATCCATTTTGCCGGACATAATGAATACGGCCAGGGTCTATCGGTAACTATTAAATTTCCAAAATCATTATTTCAAGGAGAAGCAGGGTGGATAGAACACGCATCATCATAGCTGATGACGAATCAATTGTACGAACTGATTTAAAGGAAATGTTGACCAATCTGGGGTATCTGGTCATTGGCGAAGTGGGCGACGGACGCAGTGCCGTTAACCTGGCCCGCGAGTTGCAGCCGGATTTGCTGATTATGGACATCAAAATGCCCGATATGGACGGCATCGAGGCCGCCAAAGTTCTCACCGAAGAACAGATTGCTCCGGTGGTTTTGCTGACGGCTTTTGGTCAGAAAGAACTGGTTGACCGAGCCAAAGAAGCCGGGGTGGTGGGCTACCTGGTCAAACCGTTTCGGGAAGCCGACCTGGCCCCCGCCATCGAAATTGCCGCCTCCCGCTTTAACGAATTTCGGATGATGCGCCAGGAAGTGGAAGATTTGCAGCACGCCCTGGAAACCCGCAAACTGGTAGACCGGGCCAAAGGTATTTTAATGGATACCCAGGACCTGACCGAAGCGGAAGCCTTTCGCCGCATCCAGAAAATGAGTATGAACACCCGTCGTACCATGAAAGATGTGGCCGAAGCCATCATTCTGGCCAGCCAGGCCAACGGTTAAGGTCGCGGCTCATGACAACCCTGCGACTGGCTCTGGCCCAAATCAACCTGACCGTCGGCGACATCACCGGCAACCTGGCCAAGACCCGCGAAAGCCTGGCCCGCGCCCGCGCCGAGCAGGCCCACATTATTCTGCTCCCGGAACTGACCGTGGCCGGCTATCCTCCGGAAGATTTACTACTCAAACCGGATTTTGTGGCCGCCAACTGGACGGCCCTGCAAAGTTTATTACCCGATACCAAAGGAATTACGGCCATTGTTGGCTTTGTGCATCGGCAGGATGACCTGTTCAACGCCGCGGCCGTGCTGCACAACGGCCAATTAGCCGGCATTTACCACAAGTCGTTGCTGCCCAACTATTCTGTCTTTGACGAAGACCGTTACTTTGCCCCCGGCGACAACGACATATTATTTGAGCTGCCGCTGCCCGACGGGCAGCAGGTTTGTTTTGGCGTGAGTGTGTGCGAAGATATTTGGTATCCGGTTAGCCCCCCCGCGGCCCAGGCCGCGGCCGGCGCTGAACTGCTGTTGAATATTTCCGCCTCCCCTTACCAGAGCGGCAAAATTCAGGGGCGGGACCGGATGCTGGCGACCCGGGCCACGGACAACGTGGCGGTGGTGGCTTACTGCAATCTGGTGGGCGGTCAGGATGAGTTGGTGTTCGATGGCTCCAGCGTGGTTGTTGATGAGCGGGGCGGGCTGTTGGCCCGCGGTCACTCGTTTGCCGAAGATTTTTTGGTGGTTGATGTGGACATTACCAATGTGTTCCGCCAACGATTGCGCGACCCCCGCCGTCGCAAGGGTAATCTCGGCAAAAATTATGCCGATAAATTTGAGCGTATCAAGCTTACCCCCATCGAACCGGCCCCGACCCCCGCGCCGCGCCCCCCCGACCCACCCCGCCCTTCGCTCGATTCTCTGGCCGAGGTGTACCAGGCCCTGGTGCTGGGCACCCGTGATTACGTCCACAAAAACGGCTTCCGTCAGGTAACGATGGGCCTGTCCGGCGGTGTTGACAGCTCGCTGGTGGCAGCTATTGCCGCCGATGCCCTCGGCCCGGAAAATGTAACCGGGGTGATTATGCCCTCCCGCTTTTCCTCCGACCACTCTAAAAATGACGCAATTGAGTTGGCCGAGCGGCTGGGTATCCGCTACGAGGTCGTTGCCATTGAAGCGGCCCATCAGGCTTATCTGGGGATGCTGGCCGACCAGTTTGCCGGAACGGAGCCGGGCATCGCCGAGGAGAATCTGCAAAGCCGGGCGCGGGGCAACGTACTGATGGCCCTCAGTAACAAATTTGGCTGGCTGGTGCTGACCACTGGCAACAAAAGCGAAATGGCCGTGGGTTATGCCACCATTTACGGCGATATGGCCGGCGGCTTTGCCGTTATCAAAGATGTGCCTAAAACATTGGTGTACCGCCTGTGCCGCTATCGCAACGAAAAAATCGGCTACGCCATCCCGGAGAGCGTGCTGACTAAACCCCCGTCCGCGGAACTGCGCCCCGACCAAAAAGATACCGATTCCCTGCCGGAGTATGACGTCCTCGACAAAATTCTGACGGTTTATATTGAGGCTGATTACAGCCTGGCTGAGATTGTGGCCCTGGGATTTGACGAGGCCACCGTGCGCCGGATTATCGGCATGGTAGACCGCAGTGAATACAAACGGCGGCAGGCGCCTCCCGGCCCCAAAATCACCTCAAAATCATTCGGCAAAGACCGCCGCCTGCCCATTACCAACCGGTATCGGGCCTAGTTTGATAGGCCGCTTGCCAGTTTTGGGCCATATCCGCCAGGCGGGCCTCAACTTTATGATTGAGGCTGTCTGCCGGAAATTGATCGGTCTCATCCCGCTCGCCGGCGGGCAGGCCGGTCAAAATTTCGAGGCCCTGGTCTATGGTTTCCACGGCGTAAATGTGAAATTGACCCGCTTCGGCGGCTTCAACCACATCGGCCCGCAACATTAAATGTTTGGCGTTTGAGGCCGGAATCAGCACCCCCTGCTCGCCGGTCAGGCCGCGGGCGCGGCACACGTCAAAAAAGCCTTCGATCTTTTCATTCACCCCGCCGATGGCCTGCACCTGCCCAAACTGGTTCACCGAGCCGGTTACGGCCAGTTCCTGCTTGATGGGCACGTCGGCCAGCGCCGAGAGCAGGGCGTACAACTCCGCCGAAGAGGCGCTATCGCCATCAACCCCGCTGTAAGATTGCTCAAAAACCAGGCTGGCGCTGAGCGACAGCGGCTGGTCGGGAATGTAGCGAGCGCTGAGATAGCCGGACAAAATCAACACCCCTTTGGAGTGCAGCGGTCCGCCCAACTCTACCTCCCGTTCAATATCCACCACCTTGCCCCGGCCCAGGCGTACCGTGGCCGTGATGCGGCTGGGCCGGCCAAATGAAAATTGGCCCAAGCTCAACACCGACAGGCCATTGATCTGCCCGATTTTGCCTCCGGCCGTATCAATCAAAACCGTTCCCCGCTGGATTTGCTCCTGCATCCGTTCCCGGATGCGACCGGCCCGGTAAAGCTGGGTGTCGATGGCCTGCTGCACGTCCTCCGCGGCCACAGTTTCCTGACCGGCCTGTCTGGCCCAGTAATCGGCTTCGCGCAAAAGGTCGGCGATGCCCTGCATGCGGGTGGAGAGCTTTTCGCTGTCGCTGACCATGCGGGCGCTGTTTTCGATGACCCGGCCCACCGCGGAGCGGTCAAAATGGAGTAACTCTTCTTTGCGGGCCAGAGTGCCAATCAGCCGGGCGTAGAGCATATTGTTTTCTGCAGTCCGGTCCATATTTTCTTCAAAGTCAACCACTACCTTGAACAACTCATTAAAATCAGGGTCAAGCGAGCTTAACTGGTAATAAAGGTAATGATCGCCCAGCAGGATGATTTTGATGTCCAACGGTACCGCTTCCGGTTCCAGGGCAATGGTGGTTACATTGCCAAACATCTGGCCCAATGATTCAATGTTGATTTCTCCGGCGCGCAGTATTCGTTTAATGGATTCCCACACGTGCGGCTGAACCAGCGCCTTGTGCGCGTCTAAAATAAGATAGCCGCCGTTGGCCTGATGAAACGAACCGCTTTTGATCAGGGTAAAATCGGTGGTCAGCATCCCGGCTTGCGACATCATGTGTTCGATCCGGCCCATCAGGTTTTGGTAGGTGGGGTGATCCTGATAAACCACCGGCGCGCCATGATTGCCGCTGTGGTCAACCAGTACATTAACCTGATACCGTCGAAACGGCGGCGGCATTCGCAGCGAGCGGGGCAGCGGTGTCGCTTCCAGCGCCGGGGCAGCCCCCGATTCATCCTCCTGTCGCCGGAAGTCGTCAACATTTTCGATAACGTCTTCTTCCACCGCATTCAAGTAGGCCGTCACCGCGGGGAACTCCTCGTACCTGGCCCGAAGTTCTTCAATCAGATGTCCACCGGCAAACCGGGCCACCTCCCGATTCAGTTTTTTGATTTTTTCCCGGTGTTCCCGTTCCCACTGCTGAACTTGTTGAATCGTTTTCTCCAGATGAATTTGCAGATCCGAAATATCTTTTTGGATTTTATCCTGTTCTTCGTCCGGCAATTTCTGGAACTCTTCAGTTTTCAGCACCTTGTCGTCTTTGATTGGAGCAAAGGCCAACCCCGAAGGGGTACGAATGACCGCCAACGAATGTTTTTGCGCTCTGGCCTGCAATTCTTTAAAGGCCTGCTCCTGCTGTTCGGAAAATGCTTCGTCCAGTGACTGTTTTTGGGTGCGGTAATCATCCCGTTCAAACGCGGCGGGGATGGTGGTGCGTAGTTCCTGGACCAACTGATCCATATTACGCTGTAAAACAGACCCCTGTCCGGGCGGCAGTTCCAGAATACGGGGTTTGTGCGGGTGTTCAAAGTTGTTTACATAGCACCAGTCGGCCGGGGTAGGCTCGGTGGCGGCTTTTTGTTCCAGGAATTGGCGCACCGCGGTGTATTTGCCGGTGCCGTGGGGGCCCAGCACAAACAGGTTGTACCCTTCTTGCCGGATACCAATCCCAAATTTAACCGCTTCGACGGCCCGGGCCTGGCCAATCAACCCTTCCAGGTCTTCTAATTCGGCGGTGGTGTCAAAAGTGAACTGCTCCAGATTGCAGCGGTGGTACAGTTTTTCAGGGGGTAGCGGTTTAGGTAAAGGCACGGGCAGGCTCCCTTAATTTTTCTTCGATGCGTTGGGCGATGGCCAGAAAATCATCATTAGAGCGGACAAAGTCCAGGTCATCAGCCGGCAGCACCAGAACGGGACACAGGGTGAAATCATCAATCCAGGCGTTGTACAGCTCGTTAAGCTGTTGCAGATACAGGGGCGATACTTCTTGCTCAAAATCCCGGCCCCGGCGACGAATACGCTCCAGCAGGGTGGGAATGCTGGCTTTGAGATAAATGACCAGGTCTGGGGTGGGCAGAAACTGAATATATTCTTCGTATAGCCCGCGATAAACCTGAAAATCGCGGGCCGTCATATTTCCCCGTTCATGTAAGTTGCGGGCAAAAACTTCGGCATCTTCATAAATGGTGCGGTCCTGCACCACCGATTGGGGATGATTGACAATGTGGCGCAGTAACCGCAATCGCCGCGATAGGAAAAATATCTGGGAATGGAAACTCCAGCGCCGCATATCATCATAAAAATCGGCCAGATAGGGGTTGTCGTCTACCGCTTCGTAAAACGGTGTCCAGTTAAAATGGTCGGCAATTAAACGGGTTAACGTGCTTTTTCCCACACCGATGTTTCCGGCAATAGCAACTGAAATTTTTTTAGTCATCCCTGTTTCCTCCTGTTTTTTGTTGGGCTGACGACAGCTAATCTAAAAAAATAGAGACCGCTACAACGCCGTTGTTATAGCGGTCTGAAATGACGATTCAATTGGAACGAACCGTCGCTGGTGAATCGGTTTGTTGGTTGGTTACAGAATTAATCAATTTTTTGGCTCCCCCTCTCAGGTTTAATATAACACAAATCGGTTGGGTTGAGTAGGGTCTAAAAAACGTAAATCTGGAAATCCTCAAAATTTTAAGGATGCGACCCGCTCACCCGGTGCGGTTGTGTCCGTTTTGGGACAACCGCTGCCAACCCTGTTGCAGCGTCGAAAATTGGGCGGTAGTCAGGCCCATGTCACCGGGTTCACCCGGCTCGTACGGCCGGCCGTGGAAATCTGTGCCGCCGGTCTGGAGCAACTGCAATTCCCTGGCCAGCGACTTCAGCCGGTCTGGCCACGACTGTCCGTTATCGGTCGGTTGCGTGTGGCCGTTGTAGGGATAGTGCACCTCAATGCCGTCCAGCCCTTCGGCGCGGGCGTGGCGGATGATGGTGAGCGGGTCAACCCGATTTCTGTACACGCCGGGGTGAGCCAGCACCGCAATGCCGCCCGCTTGTTGAATCAGGGCCACGGCTTCTTTGAGGCGCAGGGCAAAGGGCCGCTGGACGTGCGCTCTGGCTCCGCTGCCCAGGTATTCGTCAAACACCTGCTGCATGGTCTGGAACCGGCCCGGATGACGTTTCATCAGCACCGCGGCAATGTGAGGCCGACCCGGTACCCCGCTGACGGTTGAAAGCACCGCCTTGACCGGAATGTCAAAGCCAAAACTTTGCAGCTTTTTGATTTGGGCGATTTTCTGGGCCAGGCGACCCTGCTGTACCTTTTTAATGGCCTGAACCAGGCCCGGATGTTGGGGGTCAATAAAATAACCCAGCAGATGCAACCCTACAAAGCCTTTATCCGGCTCGGATTTGAGGCTGATTTCCACGCCCGGCACAATGTTGATCCCTAATCTGTCCCCGGCGCTTTGGGCTTCGGCCAGGCCGGCCAGGGTGTCGTGGTCGGCCAGCCCCAGAATTTTTACCCCGCGCCGGGCGGCCCGTTCAACCAGTCCGGTCGGCGAGAGGCGTCCGTCGGAGGCGGTGGTATGGGTATGCAAATCTACCGGATAATAGGCCATTGTTACTGTTTGATCATTCTTCTTTTTTGGGGGCGCCGATGCGCCGTTCGGTGCCTGCTCTGAGGCGGGCAAAGTTGGGCCGCAGGGCGTAGAACATCAGCAGTAAATTCAGCACACCGGCGACGATGTATTCATAGGGGGTATAGCCCAAAAAGGCCGAAATTGTCAAAATGAGCAGGGAGGCCACCGCAATGGTGGTAGACAGCACCGAGGCATACCGGCTGATGCCCAGGGCAACGAGGCCACACGTGGCGGCCATCAGGCCGATGGGAAAATTCAGCCCTCCGACCGCGCCCACGGCGGTACCGGCCCCAACGCCGCCCCGAAAGCGTAGAAATACGGAGTAATTGTGGCCCAACACCGCGGCTGAGGCCGTCAGAGCCGTGGTCAGCGGCATCCCCAGCACGGCGATGAAATAGACCGGAATCAGCCCTTTGAGCACATCGCCCAGGACTGTCAGCCCGGCCGCGCCGGTACCGGCCGCTCGCAAAACATTGGTGCCGCCGATACGGCCGCTGCCTTTGGTGGTCACGTCCACCCCGTACAGGCGGGCCACCAGATAGCCCATCGGAATTGAGCCGAACAGATAGCCAACCAAGATTGCTATAATCGAAATAATGATTTGCACAGTTTACTCCCTACTACGCTTGGATTAGAATGGCTTGAGTATATCAAAAAGAGGATTGGAGTCAAGATGAGTTGGTCTGGCGCGCCTTAATATCGGCCAGTAGTTTTTCCGGTCGGCCCTGATAATCGCTCCAGACCAGGCGGCCTTGCACCAATCCATCCAGTGTTTCGGTTAGAGCCTGGTTAATCGGGGTGGGGATTCCATTTTGCCGGCCGGCCTGCACGATTGCTCCATTCAGGGCCTGGATTTCTGAGCTGCGCCGCCCGCCGGCCAGGTCTATTTGCAGTGAGGGCATTTTTGTGCCTCGTCCGCTTTTCATGGCGGGGCGTAATATGGTCCGCAACAATGGCAGCGGCAGCCAGCGGGCCGTAACCAGCCGGGCCAGCCAGTCGGCCGGATAGCCGGGCAGTTTGACTGCAGAGATTTTCATCGCTCGCATCACTGTGACCGCTTCGCGCAGGGCCAGAATTTCCATATTGAACAGAGCCGGCCGGGCAATGATGTCAACCGGCGGCAGGTTGAGAATGGCGCTGGCGGCATTGTTGACGATATTCAGCAACAACTTTGACCATTTCATGGCCCGGTAATCGGCATAGGTGGGCGTGGTTAATCCGGCCTCGTTCAGCGCCGCGGCCAACCGCTCCACCGGCTGCCCGGCGACCAGCGGAGCCAGGCCCAGCCCGCCTTTAGCTTTGTTAACGGTAATCACCCCCGGTTCCGGCACGCTGATGGGGATGGTGATGGTCCCGGCGATGATATTTTCCGTGCCGAAAGTTTGGGCCAACGTCTCCTCATTGCCCAGGCCGTTTTGCAGCGACACCAACCAGGTTTGCCCCGTCTGCACCGGTAACGACGAGGCCAGTTGTTGGGCTGCCTCAGCCGTGGCCGGGCTTTTGACCGTGACAAAAATGAAATCATAGGGCTGCTCCGGCGGGGCAACCTCAAGCACGGTTTGGGGATTAGTCGTCTGCGGCGGTTGATCCGGCCATTGGATCGTCAAACCGGCCTGGGCGATTTTATTCATCAGCGGCTGGCGGCCCACCAGCGTAACCCGGTGACCGCCAGCCGCCAGACTGCCCCCCACAAAACAACCGATGGCGCCGGCGCCCATAATCAGAATATTCAGCCTGTCGGTTGTGGCGGGCCGGCCGGATTTAATCATCATTGTCTACCCAGTCAAAAGTGCGGGTGACTGCTTTTTTCCAGGCGGCGTACAGTGTGGTTCGGGCGGTGTCATCCTGGGCCGGTTGCCAGGTGTGGTCCACGCCCCAGTTGTTGCGGATATCCTCTTCGCTTTTCCAGAACCCGACGGCCAACCCGGCGGCGTAGGCCGCGCCCAGGGCGGTGGTTTCGGCCACTTTGGGGCGAATAACCGGCACACCCAGTACATCGGCCTGAAATTGCATCAACAGGTTGTTGTAAACCATGCCGCCATCGGCCTTAAGGGTTTTCAGGGCGACGCCGGAATCCGCTTCCATGGCGTCCAGCACTTCGCGGGTCTGGAAGGCGGTGGCCTCCAGGGTGGCCCGGGCAAAATGGCCGCGGTTGACGTAACGGGTCATGCCAACAATCGCGCCACGGGCATCGTTTTTCCAATACGGGGCGAACAGTCCGGAAAAGGCCGGCACAAAATAAATGCCGCCGTTGTCTTCCACGGTTTTGGCCAAATCTTCGATGTCCGGGGCGCTGTCAATTAATTTGAGGTTGTCGCGCAGCCATTGAACCAGCGCGCCGGCAATGGCAATAGAGCCTTCCAGGGCGTAAACCGCGGGTGCATCGCCAAATTTATAGCACATGGTGGTCAACAAGCCATTTTGGGAGGGGACAATATCGGTGCCGGTGTTTAATATCATAAAACAGCCGGTGCCGTAGGTGTTTTTGGCTTCGCCCGGTTTCAGGCAGGCCTGGCCCACGGTGGCGGCTTGCTGGTCGCCCAGGTCGCCGCAAACGGGGATGCGTCCGGCAAAGGGGCCATCTTCGAGCGTGTAGCCGTAGGTGCGGGGGTCGCTGGAGGGGCGAATTTCCGGCAGCATTGATTTGGGAATACCGAAAATATCAATGATGTCGTCATCCCAGGTCAGGGTTTGCAAATCCATCAGCATAGTGCGGGAGGCGTTGGTCACATCGGTAATGTGAGAGCCGCCATTGGGACCGCCGGTCAAATTCCAGATGAGCCAGGTGTCGGTGTTGCCAAAGAGAACCTCTCCTTTTTCGGCATCGGCCCGCAACCCCTCGACATTGTCCAGCAGCCATTTGAGCTTTGGTCCGGAAAAATAGATGGCCAGCGGCAGGCCGGTTTTGGCCCGGAAACGGTCCTGGCCGCCGTTTTGGGCCAGCTCGTTGACAATTTTGTCGGTGCGGGTATCCATCCAGACTACGGCATTGTGGTACGGTTTGCCGGTGTTTTTATTCCACACCACGGTGGTTTCCCGCTGGTTGGTGATGCCCACCGCGGCGATGTCTCTGGCATCGGCGCCGGCTTTTCTCAGCGCGCCTTTGACCACCTTCTGGGTACGTTCCCAAATTTCCATGGGGTCGTGTTCGACCCAACCGGCTTTGGGGTAAATCTGTTCGTGCTCAAGCTGGTCAATCGCTACAGACTCGCCGGCATGGTTAAACAGCATGCAGCGGGTGCTGGTGGTTCCTTGATCTATTGCGGCAACATATTTAGGCATAGATATTTTCCTTTGGTCTGGTTATTTGAGTGCTATTTATTTTGTCTCACATGGTCAGCCGGGGAATAGGCTGGCTGCCGGTTCATAACTACCTCAAGTTTACCATCTATCCGGTTTCCAAGTCAAACAGTAAAAACGGGATTATTGACACACCCTTGCAGGTGGGGTATATTTGGAACAGCTTATATTATTGAATGAGGGAAAAAGACAATGAATTTGGTCCATATTACCGATTACAATTTTGACCCGGAAGTGTTAAAATGCGATATTCCGGTTGTGGCCTGCTTTCAGGCCGAATGGTCTGCCCCGGCCAAACAAGCAGCAGCAATGCTGGCTGAAATTGCCGGCGAATACGCCGACCAGCTCAAGGTGGGCCTGCTTGATATTGATGCCAGCCCCACGGTCACATCCACCTATGCCGTTTTGAAAATCCCCACGGTCATAATATTTAAGCATGGTCAAATTATGGGGCGTCTGGACGACAAAATTTCCAAAGAGGCCATTACAAAACAAGTAGTTCCGTTATTGGATGAGTAAATCCAACTGTTAACTGTTATGCATGTTATTGTGACCCACTCAAATTCAGATTTTGATGCGGTGGCGTCGCTGTTGGGGGCCTGGCATTTGTATCCCGACGCGGTACCGATTTTGCCGAACGCAATCAACCGCAATGTCCGTGATTTTGTGACCCTGTACGAAAATGAATTGCCGTTTATGCGGCAGAATGAACTGGGGCGCGAACCAATTGACCGCGTCACCGTGGTTGATTGCCAGCAGGTGCCCAACTTTAAGGGCATTCACGCCGAGACCCAGATCCACATTATTGACCACCACGATCTGCAATCTCCGCCGGAATCTGCGGTGCTGAGTCTGGCCGATACCGGGGCCAACGCCACCTTGCTGGTGGAGCAGATTCGTAAACAGTCGCTGCGCCTCTCTTCAATTGAAGCCACGCTGCTGCTGTTGGGTATTTACGAGGATACCGGCTCCCTGACCTATGCCGGCACCACCCCCCGCGATTTGCAGGCGGCTTCGTGGCTGTTGGCCACCGGGCGGGCCAGGCTGGATATTGCCCGGGAATACCTGAATTACCCCATGAGCCGGGAACAGCATACCCTGTACGAGCAGCTAGTCAATAATCTGGAAACACACACGGTTCACGGCCATGCGATTGCCATCGGACTGGCCTCGGTTGACCACTACGTTGAAGAGATCAGCAGTTTGGCCCACCGTCTGCGCGACCTTTATCGCCCTGACGCTCTTTTTGTGTTGGTTGATATGCGAGACCACGTTCAATTGGTGGCCCGGTCTACCACCAGCCACATCGACGTGGGGCGGCTGGCCAAATATTTTGGCGGCGGCGGACATCCCCGGGCCGCGGCGGCCCTGGTCAAAGAGCAGAAAATTGAGCAGATAAAAAAAGATTTACTTCGATACCTGCGTCTGCAAGCAACCCCGGCGGTGACCGTGGCCCAGGTGATGTCGCGGGGCGTGCGCACGCTGGCCCCCTCTGATACCGTCCGGCACGCAGCCGACATGATGGACCGCTACGGCCACGAGGGGTTTCCGGTGGTCAGCCCCAAAAGCGGTAAAATTGTGGGCGTGCTGTCTCGTCGCGAAATTGACAAGGCCCGTCGTCATAAACTGGAAGGGGCCGTCATCAGCCAGTTTATGAAAAAAGGGGAGTTCTTTGTGACTCCCACTGATGGGATTGACGCGGTGCAGGGGGTGATGGTCGAACAGCAAATTGGCCAGGTCCCGGTGCTGGACACCAGCCAGGGACGGGTCATCGGCATTGTCACCCGCACCGATTTGATTAATCTGTGGCATGCCACCCGCCATCGTGATGAAGACCGCCCTAATCTGACCCCACAGCTCGAACAAACACTCTCTGACCCATTGCTGGCAATGCTGCATCAGGCCGGACAACTGGCCGCTGCTTATAATGATGCGTTGTATGTGGTCGGCGGATTTGTGCGCGACCTCTGTTTGACTGTTTTTATTGAGAATAATAACACCATGGCCGCCAAAACCAGCCCCCGCTTTGACCTTGATTTGGTGGTTGAGGGCGATGCGATTGCCCTGGCTAATCGCCTGCGCGATGAAAACGGAGGGCGGGTGGTCAGCCACTACCGGTTTGGCACGGCCAAATGGATTCTGACCGATCCTATCCCGTTCAGCCCTGCTCCCGAAAATACCGCCCAATTGGCCTCGCTCGATTTTGTCACGGCCCGTACCGAGTTTTACCAGCATCCTTCGGCCCTGCCGGAAGTAGAGCAAAGCTCCATCCGACAGGATTTGCACCGCCGCGATTTTACCATCAACACCCTGGCTTTGCGGCTGAACCCGGACCGGTTTGGCGAGCTGCTCGATTTTTATGGCGGCCAAAACGACCTTGAAGACCGGTTGATTCGGGTCTTGCACAGCCTCAGTTTTGTCGAAGACCCCACCCGGATGTTGCGGGCGGCCCGGCTGCTGGCCCGGCTTGATTTTAAGCTGGAAGATCGTACGTATGAACTGCTGCGCAATGCTCTGGATTTGCTGGGCCGGGTGAGCGGGGAGCGTATTCTCAATGAGTTGGTGCTTATTTTCAAAGAACGGGCGCCGGAACAGGCCTTGCATCAACTGGACCAGATGGGTATTTTGGCCGCGATTCACCCCGGGTTGATGGCCGATGTTTTGTTAACAGAGCAGATTGTGTTGATGCGGCGCGGTCTCTCGGCCACGCCCTGGGCCAATATTACCCCCGGCCCGATTCACTATTTGGGGTTGATGGCCTTTTCGTTGGCCAGCGACGAACTGGACACATTTATGAAGCGTCTGAACCTGCGTTCAGACCAGCGAGCCATTCTCAAGCAAACGTATAATATTCGCCGTCATTGCCGGAAAATTGTCCAGGCCACAACAAACAGCGAACTTTATCATTTACTGTGCACTACCAGTGATGAGGCGCGCCTGATTGCCTGGGTCGCCCTGGAAAACGAAGAAGCCCGCCGTAAATTGGTTCATTTCCAAACAACATTACGTCACATTGAACCAATTATTGACGGGCATTATCTTAAAGAAGAGCTGGGCGTTCCCACCGGGCCGATTTATCGGGTTGTGCTTGATGCCTTACGCGATGCCCGGCTGGATGGCCGGGTAGATAGCCTGGCCGATGAGCGTATCCTGGCCGAGCAAACCATCGCCCAGTTAGAGGTAGAGAATAACGATTAGGATTGATGCTATCGCGCGGCTGCCGCCGGTTCTACCCGTTTTTCACCGGCCATCATCAGCCCCAATTCTTCCACTGTGGTTGACTCATTATCCACAATCCCCATAATTTCACCGCCAAAAACCACCGCAATGCGGTCTGACAAGGCCCGGATCTCATCCAAATCTTCAGAGATAAGCAGCGTAGCCAGCCCTTCGGCCCGTTGCTGCAAAAGCTGATTGTGAATATATTCCGTGGCGCCAATATCTACGCCGCGGGTGGGTTGGGCCGCAATCAGAACCCGCGGTTTGCGAGCCAGTTCCCGGGCCAAAATCATCTTTTGGATGTTTCCGCCGGACAGATTTTTGGCCGGTGTTTCCTGGCTGGGAGTTTTCACATTAAAACTGCTGATCATCTCTGCCGCGTGTTTGGCAATAAACTTGAAGTCCAGAAAAATACCTTTGCTGAAGGGGGGGCGGTTATGATCCTGCAAAATCAGGTTTTCGGCCACGCTGAAATCCTTGACCGCCCCGTCGTGCATCCGTTCTTCGGGGATGTAAGACAGGCCGGCATCAAACATTTCAGAGGCAGATAAGTTGGTCACATCTTTATTATCCAGCGTTATTTTCCCCTGAAAAACCTCCCGCAGACCGGCAATCACTTTGGCCAGCGAGCGTTGGCCGTTGCCCGAAACGCCGGCAATTCCCACAATTTCGCCGCTGTGTACCTCCAGGCTGGCGTTTTTCAGCCTGAGATGTCCCCGTTCGTTGTAGGCGCTCGCGTTTTCCAGCTTGAGCCGAACCTCACCCAGCGTTGCCGGGGGGCGCACTCGTTCCAGCAGCACTTCGCGGCCAACCATCATCTGGGCCAAATCTTTTTTGGTTACATCGCTGGTGTTACGGGTGCCAACGTTTCTGCCGTCGCGCAGCACCGAGACCCGGTCGGTCAGGGCAAAAATTTCGTGCAATTTATGGGAAATAAAGATGAGGGCGTGACCGTCTTTAGCCATCTGGCGGAGGATGACAAAAATATCGTCAACTTCTTGCGGGGTGAGCACTGCGGTCGGCTCGTCGAGGACCAGCAGGGCGGCGCCCCGGTACAGGGCCTTCATAATTTCGACTCGCTGTTGCTGGCCCACGGCCAGGTCCGAAACAACGGCATTGGGGTCAACCTGCAAGCCGTATTTGTCGGTTAACTCCTGAATACGGGCCGAAACTTTATCCAGATCGAGCTGAGGCTCACGCGATGATTTTAGCCCCAGGGCCACATTTTCGGCCACGGTCAGGTTTGTGACCAGCATAAAGTGCTGGTGAATCATTCCAATCCCATGGTTGATAGAATCTGTGGGTGAATGGATCCGAACCGGTTTCCCATTCAACAAAACCTGACCGGCATCCGGCTGGTACAACCCGTATAAAATTTTCATCAGGGTGCTTTTTCCGGCCCCGTTTTCACCCAGCAGCGCGTGAATTTCGCCGCCCTTTACTTCAAAATTTACATCGTCGTTGGCTAATACCCCGGGAAATCGTTTGGTAATGCCTCGCATTTCCATGCTGTCAATTCGGGGTAACCCGGAGGGGAGCAAATTACTTTTTTCATTCATAGGTTGTGCCTCCTGTGAAAATATACGCTTCAAAAATTCAGTGAGTCAGCGAAATTTTGTGTATCGTTCAGGTGATTAGTTATTCGAGATTGGGAGAGTGAAGTTTTTCGACAATCTCCCAATCTCCAATCTCCAATCTTTCGTCGTCCGGCAGGAGGGTGATCATAGACCATCCTCCTGCCGGATTTTACAGATTAGCGTTTAGCGCGGTTCGGCTACAATTTCAATTGAGCCGTCAATGATACCCGCTTCGGAGGCCTTGGCCGCTTCCACGGCTTCGGCGGGCAGGCTGTCGGCGTAAATCATTTTCTGACCGCCGTTAGCCAGGGTCAGCTGTATCACTTCGCCGCCCATTTTGCCGGCCTGTTGATCGGTAATCATTTTCAGTAAGGTCGGTTTCCAGTCGTACAGCACGGTGGCAATGACAATATCCGGAGCCAGCACGCCCTGGTCGGCCTGAATGCCCATCCAGGGGATACCTTTCTCTTTTGCCACTCCGACCGCACCCACAACCTGCTGTGAGGAACCGGTCAGGACATCGGCGCCGGCCTGCACGTGGGTGTTGGCAGCTTCAGCGGCCAGGGCGGTATCGCCAAAGGAGCCGGTGAAGGAGATGTTGACTTGCACATCCGGGTTGGTATCGCGCACACCGGCTACAAAGCCGTCAACGTGCAGTTTGGCATCGCCGGCATCAACCGGGCCGACCATACCCACTACGCCGGATTCGGTCAGTTCGGCGGCCAGTACGCCGGTGACGTAGCCACCTTCTTCAGCGCGGGGTTCGTAAGCAAAGATGTTGGTGAGGCCTTCTTCTTCGCCGGTGTTGGTGGTGGTTCCCCAGGCAAAGCTGGTGTCGGGGTAGTCCGGCGCAATTTCAAAGAGGCTGGTGCCGTATTGGGCGCCGTGGGCGATGACCAGATTGAAGCCGCTATCGGCGTAATCGCGGATGGCCGCGGCCGCGTCGGTAACGTTGTACATGTTTTCGGTGTAGGCGATTTCGATCATATCTTCGCCATAGGCGGTTTGCAGTTCAACCAGGGAGTCGTACAGCGACTGGCTCCAGGCCAGGTCGGTGGTGGTGCTGGGCATCACAATGGCCACCCGGACCGGGTTGATGTCCGGCATCTCGGTCGCGGCTTCTTCTTCGGCCATGGCGGTGCCTTCACCCAGCGGGGCCATGCCTTCGCCGGTCAGCGGGTCAATGTCGCCGGCGACGATACCGGCCTCGGCGGCCTGAGCCTCGGCGACGGCCTCAGCGGGCAGACCCTCATCATACAGCATGGTCAGTCCGCCATTATCCAGCGTGAGGGCATAGGCGGTGCCGCCCAGTTCGCCGGCTTGATGTTTTTCGATTATATCAATCAAGGTGGCGTACCAGTCGTAATATTGCGTAGCAATCACAATTTCCGGGGCCAGCGAGCTTTGGTCGGCCTGAGATCCCATCCAGGGGATGCCTTTTTCCTGTGCCACGCCAATGGCGCCCACTACTTGCTGGGCCGATCCGGTCAGGATGTCGGCGCCGGCGCTGATGTGGGTGTTGGCGGCTTCGGCGGCCAGGGCGGTGTCACCAAAGGAGCCGGTGTAGGAAACGTTGACTGTAGCGTTGGGCTTGGCGGCTTTCGCGCCGGCCACAAAGCCGTCAATGTACAGTTTGGCGTCGCCGGCTTCAACCGGGCCTACTACGCCGATGACGTTGGATTGTGACAGGGCTGCGGCCAGAACGCCGTTGGCAAACCCGCCTTCTTCGGCCCGGGCCTCATAGGCAAACACGTTGGTTAAGCCTTCGCCTTCGCCGGTATCGGTGGCCGTCCCCCAGGCAAAGCTGGTTTCGGGAAAGTCGGGCGCAATTTCAAAAAGGCTGGTGCCGTATTGCGTGCCGTGGGCAATCACCAGATTGAAGCCATCGGCGGCGTAGTCGCGCAGGGCTGCGGCGGCGTCGGTTACGTTGAACATGCTTTCGGAGTAGGCCAGTTCAACCACGGCATCCCCGCCGGCGTCGGCCTGAATTTGGAGCAACGCATCATAAATTGATTGGCTCCAGGCCAGGTCGGTGATGGGGCTGGGCATGATGATGGCGATGCGAATTGGTTCGATAGCCAGACTGCCGGAAGCCGCCGGGGCTTCTTCTTCTGCGGCTGCTTCCTCTTCCATGGCCTCTTCTTCAGCCGGGGCTTCTTCTTCCATCGCCTCTTCTTCTTCAGCCGGGGCAGCTTCTTCGGCGGGAGCCTCTTCCTGGGGCGGTTCTTCGGCAGCCGGTTCGGCAGCGCCGCCACAAGCAGCTACCATGCTCAATACGATCAATAAGGTTACAATCCATAACAAACGATTTTTCACAGTTTTCTCCTCCACAAAATTAAGAGATTTTACAGATAAAGTTGGTTAGAACCTGTTTTGATGAATATTTTTATTGGCGTTTGGCATCACCTCCTTTGCGTATAAGGATGAAGTAACATCGTTTGCCTTGAAAATAAACGAATGTACGGGACAACGAATTCGCGAGTCAGTGAAAATTTTTCCGACAAGCCAACCTGACAACCCAAACCGGCTAATTTTCGCCCCGTTTGAAGGGGCGG
>Ga0180435_10002227_pt1 | contig 19888 bp, 17 predicted proteins | sample SS_ome_3_FD_132467 | JGI IMG/M metagenome (GOLD analysis project Ga0180435, IMG submission 132467) | Hypersaline lake sediment archaeal communities from the Salton Sea, California, USA - SS_3_S_1 metaG | ecosystem: Environmental > Aquatic > Non-marine Saline and Alkaline > Hypersaline >...
TGTAACAACAGGATGATCTGAATGGAGTCATCAATCATCTTCGAGTCGTTTCTCTGCAAGGCGACATCAAGGCCGACCAGTGAAGCCAGAGAACCCGAAATACGGGCATCTCCGGTTTTCAGGTTGTGACCGAAGGGGACTCCCCTGGCAAACGAGTCATCATACTTGCCGGTAAAATAATCCAGCAGGAAACGCCGGTGGGATACCGGTTCGTAGCCAGCAGCAATGATATCGACATCATCAAAACCAAAACCGATGTCATCATGACAGCGAACATAGTTGAGCCAGGTGGCAAGATTCAATTTGTCCGGCAGGCTTTTAATACCCTGGTTCAGTATCCGCGTGTTTTTGGTGGCAACACTGTCCCACAGCAACGCCATGAAGGTAGCGTTATAGGCAATCTCACACTCCTTGGCGATGACTGCATCTTCTCCAAAATACTTAATGATCTCGGTAGGATTGACGATGGCCTCGGCAATGAATAACACTCCCGGGGCCGTAACCTGGCAGCAATCTTTCATCAACTGAAGAATTAAATGGGCTTCGCGTTCATTTTGTGAAATGGTACCAATGGTTTTCCAGAGAAAGGCTACTGCGTCAAGACGGATAATATCGGCTCCCTGGTTAGCCCAGAATAAAATGATATCCACCATCTCGATGAACACCGCAGGGTTGCTATAGTTCAGATCCCACTGGTATTCATTGAAAACCGTCATTACCCAGCGCTGCATGGCTTCATCGTAGGTAAAGTTACCCGGGGAAGTTTCAGGAAACACTTCCGGCATGGTTTCTTCGAACATGTCGGGAATATCACGATCAGGAAAGGTGTAGTAATAATCCTGATATTTTTTTTCACCTGCTCTGGCCTTTTGCGCCCATAAATGCTGGTCAGAGGTATGATTGACAACCACATCCAGGGTTAACAGGATATTTCGCTTACGCAGATGCGTAGCGAGATCCTGCAAGTCAGCCAGCGAACCAAAACGTGCATCAATATCCTTGAAATCGCTAATGGCATAGCCGCCATCACTGGCACCTTCAGGACACTTCATCATGGGCATGATATGAAGCATATTGATGCCGAGCTCCTGAAAATAGGAACAATGACGTTTCAAGCCATTCAGATTGTCGGCAAAACCATCAGCATACAGGGCCATGGCAACCCAGTTCTGATCCAGAAACCAGTTATGATTAAATTCTCTTTCGATATCCAGCTCTTCAAGTTCATCGTCGCGTTCGATGTAGCGGCTTGCCAGCACCTCAACAAGCTTGACCATTTGCTGCAAAAAGTCCGGTCGGTGACCATAGAGATGGGTGAACAGAGAATGAATCGCATAGAAATTGGCACCCAGACGCGTATAAAAACGCAGCAGGTTACGTTTACGGATTTCCGGTTTTATTTCATCCAGAATCTGGTTTAGCAGTGAATGTGAGACTTGTTCGTACATTGTTGTTTAAAATAGATTCAGGCTAAACCCCAGTCACTCAGGAAATCATTGTAAAAGCTTCTGTCACTAACTGTAGCGCCCCGCTGGCTAACTATAGCGGAAGCAAACTGCTGAGCTCTTTGCATGGTTATCGGCAAGGGCCAATCGTTTTTCAATCCCATTATGATCACAGAGCAAAACGCATCTCCCGCACCAACAGTATCAACAATCTTGGTACCACGCTCAGGCTCAACAAAATGGTGTTCATTGTCAGCTGTAAGGATTTCTGCTCCTTTTGCCCCGTGTGTGAGCACCACACCCTGTAAACCATAGTCACGAATAAAGTTAGCAAGCGCGGCTGGTGATTTCAGTTCCGAGTGATAAATCAGATGCAGCTCCTCAGTATTAAGTTTGACCCAGTGGGCCTGCTGTATTAACGCGAGTATGGATTCCTTTTCCCACCAGGGAGCTCTAAGGTTTACATCAACAAAAACAAGCTCAGGACTGCATCCCAATATCTGCTGCAAAGCCTGTTTCGACTGTTGATTGCGTAATGCCAGACTACCGTGATAAAGAAAACTGCAAGCATCTGACAAATTGATATGATCGATATTATCGTAGGCACTGGGTTCAACAATATCGTAACTTGGCTCACCTTTATTCAAGGTAATGTTAACGATACCTGTCGGCAGATCGTCATCGAGCTGTAATTGCCGGGTATCCATACCCCATTCAAGCATGGTTTTGCGGATTTCTATTCCCTCAGCATCATTGCCCACGCGACTGATAAAAAACGGTGCCTGACCAAATGCCTGTAGATGCCAGGCAACATTAAAAGGTGCACCGCCAAGCACCTGTTCTCCTTCAGGAAAAACATCGAACAATACCTCGCCAAAAACACACAGCTCTTTACTCATGAAGTTTCCAGTTGTTCTTTGGCCAGGATCCAGTCCCTGGTAAAGGGAAAATAATGCACCAGTCCTTCAAGTATCCCGGCACTGTAGTTACCGTTCATACCGGCAAAGCCACCCTTGGCGATAAACAGTTGATCAGCACAGTGTTTTTCATTAGCTAACAATGTAGCAAGTTCCTGTACGTCTGTTTGACTGTTGGCAACAAGCACGGCAGGGATGTGACTGGCCAACACTTCAATATCGTTACCGCTGTCGCCGCTGAAGAAAGTATTGTCATATCCATAACCATGTATTTTCATCAAGGCTTCAATCGCATGAAGTTTTGATGCACTCGCAGGCAGGATATCCAAAAGGCCGACACCGGCTGGTTCATCAACGCTCCAGATCAGGCTGGCCTTAATTCCAGCTTCGGCAAAGCGTTTTTCAATGAGGTTTGTCAAGGCCTGTATATTTGCCTGCAGAGGGACATAAAAGCTCAGCTTGAATTCATTCTGCTTTGATGACTCCTGCAGCCGAAGTGCATGAATGTCCCTTAACAGTTTTTTCAGGTCCGCATGCCCCTTACCGTTCCAGTCACGTGAAATCTGTTGTTCCCATTGACTTTGCTTTTGCCAGGTTCTTCCTTCATTGATGTGATAAATGCTGGTACCCACGTCACCAATGACAAAGTCTGGTGTCGGCAAATTATAAAGAGTAATAGCATCCTGAATAAGCTTTTGATGTCGACCTGTCACGTAAACCAGTTTTACATTCGGGTTTCTGCTCAGCTCAGAAAAATATTGGCGTGCTCGAGGTGATTCTGGTTGTGGGCCATTGGGTATCAGGGTACGGTCCAGGTCAGTACAAATGAGTAATTTTTCAGGCATCAGGTACCCTGCAAGCATCAAAAAAATCGTAGTGATCCAGTGCTTCTATAATACCTGCAGCATGTGGCTGTCCGGCAAAATATATTCGTTCTGCATCGTCGAGCTGGGATAGCTCCTCATGATGACGGTTTTCAACAACCACTGCCAGCGTATTGCCGCGCATCATATCCTCATCCGCGCCAGAGCCTCCGGCAACCAGAGTCTGCTCCAAAGGAATCTCCAGCAGCTGGGCAACATATCGCAAAGCCTGGCCCTTGGAGGCGCGTGACGGAATCACATCGAGAAACTGACCAAAAGAAAAAACAACATTGGCGGTAATTTCTTTTTGGCGAAGAAGGTCAACAATCTCCTGATGGCCTGGCGCATTCGTATCATCGTAGTAATAGGAAATCTTATGAGAGGTCTGTTCAGATTTAGGCTGTCGTTTCAGGCCCGGTATATTGTCCAGCAATTTACTGATGCGTCGTGGTGTCCAGTCATGATCGATGTGATCTGCCCAGAAATCATCTTCAGTGAGTTGCTGTCCGTAATGGATACGTGTACCCAGGCTACTGATTAATATATCCGGCCTGGGAATCGAATGTTTTTTTATCAGCGCCAGTGCAGAATCTATTCGCCTGCCGGTGGAAATACCAAAGGAGACACATTTGCGATTTTCACGGATAAGCTCGCTGAATTTTTCTAGTGCTACCGGATTTCCAATCAGATTCTGGTCCAGGTCAGTGAAAATTGCACGATCACGATAACGTATGGTTTTAGACAGGGGTTTATGTTCCGTAAGCGTTTCATAGCGGGCCTCAAGCTTGCTGATTCTTTCAAGATATTTTTCAGCGTGGGCCTGCCAGGAGTAATGATCCCTCACGCCTTGAATGCCATTATTGGAAATACATTGCCAACTGCTTTCATCGTTCAGGTATTTCAACAAAGCCTGGCTGATCTCTTCTTTATCCAGCGGGTCGACTAACGTGCCACATTTGCAATTGCCAATAATATCCACTGGCCCACCATTTTCCGTGGCGACAACCGGTAATCCGCTTGCTGCAGCTTCTAGAATAGTCAGCCCGAAGGGCTCTGTCAGCGCCGGATTAATGAACACACCTTTACTTACAGCTGCCAGTCGATATATTTCTGGCACTTCATCAGCTTCATGTGACTTGGGGATAGCAATACGACCATAAAGGTCATAGTTGTCTATCAATAACAGAATATTCTTGAACACTCCCCGCGCACCTGAGTCCAGGTCATTTATGTCATCACGGTTACCTGCAACAATTAACAGGTTGGCTTGTTGCTGAAGCGCTTCAGATTCTCCATAGGATTCGATCAGCGTCAGAATGTTTTTTCTTTCATCAGGGCGTGACAAGGCAAGAATCAGCGGCTTGTCAGGCTCTTTAAGAAAATGGTTAAGCTGCTGTTTGAAAGGGATGTCTTCTCCAGGAACTGGCGGATGAAATTGCTCCAGGTTAGTCCCGGGGGGGATAACCGACATGCGATTCGGGTCGTAATAGTTATAAAGACTGTACTGCTCTTCGATTTCATTATGGGTGCTGGTGATAACAAGGTCGGCATTAGCCAGTATCTCTTCTTCAGCATCAATACGACGGGCAATATTATAAGTGTTTTCTATTTCCTCGCGTGACAAACCCTTTGCAAGCAGGCGCTTTCTTTTATCCCGGCCGAGTGAATGGCCGGTGTGAACCAGGGGTATACTGAGCAGGTTGGAAAGCCTGACGCCAACGTATCCGGCATCGGCATAATGACTGTGTATCAGGTCTGGCATGCGCGGTTGTTCATTCAGCCAGTTAACCAGGTTATCCATAAAGCTATCGAGATGGTCCCAAAGCTGCTCTTTAGGAAGATATTCATTCGCTCCAGCTTTAATGCGAACAATACGTGCTTTTTCGGAAATTAATTCGGTGGGGTTGCTATAGTCTGCACTGACGGCAGGATCATCAACCAGGCGTGTAACGAGATCAACCTGTGCAACGTCTTTACGCTCGGCAAGACTTTTTGCCAGGTCAACGACATATTTTGTTTGCCCACCAGTATCTGCATCACGCCCCAGTTCAAGGCCATGACCTCTGATCAAACCATGAATGCTGATCAGCAGTAAATAACGTTTTTCTGACGTTAAGCTCATAGTAATGCACAACATTCTAACAAGTGGGCATTACATTTCAAATTTATCTCAGAATGATTTTATCCTGATTGAGCTCTGAGAATGCGATCCAGGTGGTTGGCGAATGCCTGCCTGTCGGATTGACTCAGTGGCGGAGGACCACCTGATTGCACTCCACTGGAACGCATGGTTTCCAGGAAATCTCTCATATTCAGGCGCGCCTTGACATTTTCAGAAGTAAAAAGCTCACCTCTTGGACTTAAGGCCAAAGCACCTTTGTCGATGACTTCTGACGCCAGGGGGATGTCGCTGGTGATCACCAAATCATCTGACTGGACCTGATTGACAATTGCATTGTCTGCCACGTCAAAACCTGAACTGACTCTTTGCGTTTTGATGTAAGGTGACGGCGGCACAGCCAGCGACTGATTGGCTACCAGTGTCAGCCTGGTTTTTGTGCGTTCGGCTGCACGGAAAAGTATCTCCCGTATAACGACTGGACAAGCATCAGCATCAACCCAAAGATTCATAGGTAGCAATTAGCCGGAGGATGCGATTGCGCCCTGCTCCAACTCTCTCCCGCCCACAACACGAAATTTAAAAAGCCGAACAGAAACCGATCGACATGTAGGGCGTCTTTTTGCTCAGGTGTGGATAGATAAAACCACCGGTGACGTCTGTGTACTGAAAGCGTTTTTTGTTTTGATTGAACAGGAAAGAACTGCCAAATTCGTCCTGGCAGGTAATATAGTATTCATTCTTGTCATTCACGTAATACTTACAGGGTGGAAAGTTCTTGTTTGAACCGTGCTGTTTTACCGTGTAATGACTGGTTCCTGCCTCACTTGTAGTTGAAATGACATACTTTGGATCATCCGCAAATGCGGTGGGTTCCCAGACCTTGGTTTTTTCATCAACCACAAAGCCGATCATGCGCTCGGTAACACACAGCCATTGTTCGGCAGACGCCTGAAACGACAGAAAAACCAGCGAAAGGAACAGAAAAGTTTTCATTACACCCTCCAGGGTTTCAAGACTCTTTGGGAAACAGTCTACCGCCAAACACTTTGGACGTCATCATACCTGCCCACAATCCATCCTCTGCTACCGGCGGTTTTTCCTGACGTTCTACTGATTTTGAAGCTTCCTGGAGTTCCCCCGGTTGCTCAGGCCTGACCTTGCTGTTCATTTTTTTACTCCAATAATTGTGTGCTTGATCCATGGCATAACATATCGACCCTGAGCAACAGAACTTTAACGCTTTATACGAGACAGCCTGATATTTGATTTAAAACCTTTCGTTCCCTAAAAGATGTTTTTGTTGGCTACAATTTACCTTGACCCCTACATACATGAGGGGATAAACCACCGGCTCACGGTAGGCCCCGTACAGATTGAATTCTGGCGGGGCTGTTTAATCCTCGTAGGTTTCTACAGTCACGGCTTGCAGTTGATACCCTGCTGTGGCCAGCTCACTATCGAAAGATTTCGCACTCAAAGTGCCACTGACCCAAACCACATCAAAGGCATTACGAACCTCCGCTTTACCTGATTCCACGCTGACAAAAACCGTCTGGTTGGCCGGTGGTGGCGGCACATGAATACAGGCTCCATAATAGGGAACAAGTAAAAACTCACTGATGGCCTTACCATCGCCCTCAAGCGGTACAACAAAGCCCGGCAACTTTACACGCTTTCCATCCATAGCCTCATTGATAGGAGCGATTTTGTAAGCCGCTTCCAGTTCCTGCATGATTTCCTGAACACGGGGATCATCATCTGCCAGCTCTGAAAAATCACCATATTGATCCAGTATGGCATCGGGCTGGTAACCAGCGGGTACCAGGCTATCCCAGTCGATTTCTTCAAAGTCTTTGGCTTCAAATTGATTTCCTGCTGCAAATGCAACATTTACCATGAAAACCATCAACATTAATTTCAACAAACTGCCCATAACCTTCTCGAGATAGAAAACCTGATAATCGCCTTAATGCATAAGATCATAACAAAATACCATAAACAAAAAGCCCATCACAAAGATGGGCTTTGACATTGAATCACTAAAAAGATTCCAGGCTCTAGGCAGCTGTCTGTTCGCCGTAAAGCACTTCACGCAGCTCTACCGCTTCCAGGTTCCAGACATAGAAATAATGGCCATCATGAATGACTTCGGTGACGATAAAGTCAGCAATCAGACCTTCGGTCAGGAAAGCTTCTTTATCTGTGCATGGAGAAATCTCTGCGGGTCTTTCAGAAAAGAACTTGATACGTGGATATTTACGCACGGCTCCAGGTGAAGAAACTGGCATGAAATAAAATTTCGAGCCATCTGACCATAATTCCGCTTTTTTTGAATTGGCCGCTGAAATGGGCGTAAGAGGGTTGTGTTCCTGTTTTAGCGCATGATGCGGTCGAAACAGGTCATCAGCTTCAATGGTATGAATATCACTCATCGTAGACTCCTGTATTGAAAAAAGGGATGTCACATCTGAGCTTCCTGCCTAGTTTCAACTGTAGTCGCTGCAAACAACCTGTCTACGCGGGTGATTACCTATGTCAATCAGTAGTATCACGGATAAGTATTTTCTTTATTTACAACAACTTACAAAAAACCAGCTGATAATAGTGCGATTTTCCGGATTTTTCAGATTTATCCTACATACAGTATCGGGGAACTGATTTAGACTTTTTTTCAGTCACTAAAGGAATACGGAACCGCAGGTGACAGGGATCAGGGACCAAGGGAAGCAACTCCAAACACCCCGGCTGTAGGTTTTGCCGGGGTTTTCTTTGCCGCCTTTTGCAGGCAGGCTATCACTTCATACCTACCTGGAAACCCGCATTATCATAATCACTGAATTCGTTTATCTGCTTGCCACAAATTGGACAATATCGAAAGAAATTAATCGGTGTATAGGCATCCTTATCTGAAGCATTCAGATATTTTGCATACGAGGCAAACTCATTATCCCTGTCAGACATAAAGACAAGATTGCAGGGTTCATTTTCAAATCCGTCGATGATTCCGACGATATGGTCACAGTTTTTCATCATCTGATATCTAGTCTTGTTCAGATCTTACAATATGCGCTTGCGAAAACTCTTCTATGAGCGATCATCAGAGATTTCTGGATTAAATAAAGACTGCCCCAGGTGTTGACGCATGGTCAGTGAGATATATGAACGAGCTATTTCACTGCAATATTCATAACCGGAGCCCAGGAACATATTTTCAACAACTGTTGCTTGAGTAGCTTTTTCCCTGTCGATCAGTTTTAAAGTCAGTGAATAATTTTCTCCGTTTATCCAGGCAGAATATCTGTACAGAAAATGATTGACCCTGCGGATACGAAAATCCAGCTTTTCCTGCGCAGTTTGCGGGTTGGAGTTTCCCCGGTCACACAACTGTTCGGCTTTATAGGCCTTGGTAGGAAACCACACACCTACATGTCTAAGCGTTTCACTCTGATAGGAAGGAATAGAACCGGAAACAACGTAGTGAACCTGTTCCTGGTCATTTTGCATCCTGCTGAGAATAGAGACAGGCAGGACACCGGTGCCATTTTTTTTCAGTGCATGGGTCCATTTTGTCAAACTGGAAAAATCGCCCGGCTTGAGAGTTAATTCAGGGTGATCAACTGGAAAGCTATCACTTCGGAAATAGATTACTGCCCCTTTCCGGGGGTCTATATCCATCGGCGACTGACACGCAGAAGTAATTTTATGCAGGAAAGCTTCAACCACCGTGTTTTCTATTTCGGCAATGATTTTCCTGAAACTGTAAGTATATTTAAGTCCCGCCATCCAGTGAGCATTATTATCGAATGAATGACTTGAGAATAACCTTACAATCCGACTAAATCAAAAAGAGTCTCCGGGAATGCGTACATTACCTTCCATTAATATTCTGGCACTACGGCTCATGACAACCTTTTCTGCCACCCATTCACCCTCTTTCTCACTGGCCTGAGCCCCGACCTTGAGGGTGCCGGAAGGATGACCAAAGGTAACGCTGTCCCGCTCTCCTCCACCGGCAGCCAGGTTCACCAGGGTTCCCGGGATAGTTGAAGCCGTTCCAATTGCAACGGCAGCGGTTCCCATCATCGCGTGATGAAGTTTGCCCATGGACAGTGCGCGTACATTGAGATCTATCTCATCGGCGTTAATGGTTTTGCCACTGGATGCCTGATAGGTCGCTGGCGGGGCCACAAACGCCACTTTTGGCGTGTGCTGGCGACCTTCTGCTTCGGACACATCGTTGATTAAACCCATGTGTACGGCGCCATGCGCACGAATGGTTTCGAACATGGCCAATGCCTTGTCATCACCGTTAATCGCTTCCTGTAATTCGGTACCCTTGTAGTTGATTTCATCAGCATTGAGAAAAATCGTGGGTATACCGGCATTGATCATGGTCGCCTTGAAGGTCCCTACTCCCGGCACTTCAAGGTCGTCGACCAGGTTACCTGTAGGAAACATGGAGCCTTCTCCATCGGCAGGATTGAGAAACTCAATTTTAACTTCAGCTGCCGGGAAGGTTACACCATCCAGTTCAAAGTCTCCGGTTTCCTGTACCTCGCCATTGGTGATGGGGACATGGGCGATGATGGTTTTCTGGATATTCTTCTGCCAGATACGCACAACAGCCATGCCATTTTCTGGAATCCGCTGCGCATCAACCAGACCGGCATAAATAGCGAAAGAACCCACTGCTGCTGTCAGGTTGCCGCAGTTACCACTCCAGTCGACAAATGCCTTGTCAATGGATACCTGGCCAAACAGGTAATCAACATCATGATCAGGTTTATCGCTTTTATCGAGGATAACCGTTTTACTGGTACTTGATGTTGCTCCACCCATACCGTCGGTTTGTTTACCATAGGGATCAGGACTGCCAATCACTCGCAATAACATGGCATCACGGGCCGGGCCGGGTTCTTTGCAGGACTCGGGCAAATCAGCGCGATTGAAAAACACACCTTTGCTGGTGCCGCCACGGATATAGGTGGCGGGGATTTTGATCTGTGGTTTGTGGGGCATGAGTATTGTCTCTATATCAGTTGATTCAGATATGCAGGAACATGGCAATCTTTACGACGGGACGCTGTGAATACTTCCATGTACGCTCTTCGCAGACACCCCTGTCTGCGAACGCCCGTCTGCAAGACAGCCATATTCCTGCTGATTTTATTTACTAATCGTGTTCAATCTATAAAGGGAATATGGTCCTTATTTTCTATGCCGCAGAAGATTCAAGGAAATCCTGCGCAAACCGCTGTAACACCCCACCTGCCGCATACACAGTCACTTCTTCAGCTGTATCCAGTCGACAAGTCACAGGAATTTCAACCTGCTCACCGCCAGCGCGTGTCATAACTACAGTCAGTTCCGCACGAGGTGCTATATCGCCTTTCACCTCAAAGGTTTCAGTACCATCAATATGATAGGTATTACGGTTTTCACCCTGTTTGAATTCAAGTGGCAGCACACCCATACCAACCAGGTTGGTACGGTGAATACGCTCAAACCCTTCAGCAATTATCGCTTCAACACCCGCCAGGCGCACACCTTTGGCAGCCCAGTCACGTGAAGAACCCTGCCCATAATCAGCACCGGCTACAATACATAAAGGCTGCTTGCGTTCCATGTAGGCTTCTATGGTTTCCCACATACGCATCTGCTTTCCTTCCGGCTCAAGACGTGCCAGCGAGCCCTGGATAATTTCACCGTTATCATCACGGCACATTTCATTCAGCAGTTTGGGGTTGGCAAATGTTGCACGCTGTGCCGTTAAGTGATCACCACGGTGTGTTGCATAAGAGTTAAAGTCTTCTTCGGGCAAACCCATTTTTGCCAGGTACTCACCTGCGGCACTACTGGCCAGAATAGCATTGGATGGTGACAGATGATCTGTGGTGATGTTGTCACCCAGTACTGCCAGCGGGCGCATACCGCTTAAGGTACGCTCTCCTGCCAATGCACCTTCCCAGTAGGGAGGACGCCGGATGTAAGTACTTTGCGGACGCCAGTCATACAGCGGGCTCTTGGCTTCTTCAATAGCACCAAGATCAAACATGGGATTGTACACCTGCTGAAACTGTTCGGGTTTAACAAATTCATTGACAATGGCATCGATCTCTTCATCGGATGGCCAGATATCTTTAAGCGTAATATCGTTGCCATCAGCATCTTTACCCAGCGCATCATTTTCAATATCAAAACGCACCGTACCGGCAATAGCATAAGCAACAACCAGTGGTGGAGAGGCTAAAAATGCCTGCTTGGCATAGGGATGGATTCGACCATCAAAGTTACGGTTACCCGACAATACGGCCGTGGCATAAAGATCACGGTCAATTATTTCCTGCTGGATTTTTGGATCCAGTGCCCCACTCATACCATTACAGGTAGTACAGGCATAAGCCACAATACCAAAACCCAGTTTTTCAAGTTCGGGAAGCAGACCTGATTCTTCCATATACAGTCTTGCAACCTTTGAACCCGGCGCAAATGAAGACTTGACCCATGACTTGCGCACCAGTCCAAGTTCATTGGCTTTGCGGGCCAGCAAACCTGCAGCAACAACATTACGGGGATTGGAAGTATTGGTACAACTGGTGATCGCCGCAATAATCACTGCGCCATCAGGCATTTCGCCTTCTTTCTCTTCCCATGTACCAGCTATACCACGCTCTTTTAATGAAGTGGTTGGCAGTCGACGGTGTGGATTGGAAGGTCCAGCCATGGTGCGATCAACCTGGGAAAGATCAAACTCCAGCACGCGCTCATATTCGGCTTCTTTCAAATCATCAGCCCACAGGCCCGCAGTTTTTGCGTAGTTTTCCACCAGTTCGACCTGCTCCGGTTCCCGACCGGTTAGTTTAAGATAATCCAGTGTCTGCTGGTCGATATAAAACAGGCCCGCAGAAGCGCCAAACTCAGGTGTCATGTTGGAAATGGTTGCACGGTCACCAATAGTGAGGTTGGCAGCACCTTCCCCGAAGAATTCCAGGTAGGCCGAGACCACACGCTCATTACGCAGAAACTCCGTGAGTGCCAATACAATGTCGGTAGCAGTGATGCCCGACTGACGCTGTCCGCTGAGTTTTACACCCACGATTTCGGGCAAACGCATCATCGATGGGCGGCCCAGCATGACAGTTTCTGCTTCAAGACCACCGACACCAATGGCAATAACACCCAGAGAATCGATGTGTGGTGTGTGACTGTCAGTACCTACACAGGTATCAGGATAGGCAATACCATCTCTTGCCTGAACAACCGGCGACATCTTTTCCAGGTTGATCTGGTGCATGATGCCGTTACCGGCAGGGATCACATCGACATTCTTAAAGGCTGTCTTGGTCCACTCGATAAAATGAAAGCGGTCTTCGTTACGACGATCTTCAATCGCACGGTTTTTATCAAACGCTTCCGGATCAAAGCCGGCATATTCAACAGCCAGGGAATGATCAACAATCAATTGCGTTGGCACTACCGGGTTAACCTGTGCTGGATCACCGCCCTTTTCTGCAATGGCATCACGTAAGCCTGCCAGGTCAACCAGTGCAGTCTGGCCGAGGATGTCATGACAAACCACGCGGGCCGGGTACCAGGGGAAGTCCAGGTCACGTTTGGTTTCTATGATCTGGCCAAGCGCATCAGGCAGTAACGCAGGATCACAGCGACGCACTAACTGCTCAGCCAGTACACGTGAGGTATAAGGCAGTTTGGCATAGGCACCGGGCTTTAATGCCTCGATGGCTGACTTTGTATCAAAGTAGTCCAGCTGTGTTCCGGGTAAAGGTTTGCGGTATTCGGTATTCATAGATATCTCATCTTTAATTAATTATCTCGTCAGCATCCGGTTCACCTTTTCAAAAGACGCTGTAAGTGCATCCCTGCAAGCTCTCCTCTCCATCCCTGGCTCGGAGCGCTTTTGATAAGCTGAACCAAGTACTGACCAACAATTATGATCTGGTTCTTTTCAAGACTTCTGGCTAGTTACTGATCCAGATAGAAAAACAGGAGTGAGTGTGGCTGTTAAGAAGTGTTCCGAGACAGGGATGTCGAGGAAAGCCTACATGGATGTATTGATGGCGTCTTCTTAACAGCTGCAGTTGCTCCTGTTTTGAATTAGCTCCTCTGTTCGATAGGAACGAATTCCAGATTCTCAGGCCCGGTGTAATTCGCCGATGGACGAATAATCTTGCCGTCTTCACGTTGCTCAACCACATGCGCTCCCCAACCGGAAGTACGCGCGATAACGAACAGCGGTGTAAACATATCGGTTGGCACACCCATCTGGTTGTAGGAAACCGCAGAGAACCAGTCCAGGTTCGGGAACATTTTCTTGATGTCCCACATCACTGCTTCCAGACGATCAGCTACATCAAACATCAAGGTATCGCCATTTTCTTCCGACAGGCTTTTGGCAACACGTTTGATTACTTCGTTGCGCGGATCACCCACGGTGTAAACCGGATGGCCAAAACCGATGACGATTTCCTTGCGACCGACGCGCTCACGGATATCAGCCTCTGCTTCATCGGCACTGCTATAACGCTGCTGGATTCTGAAAGCAGCTTCATTGGCACCACCATGTTTAGGACCGCGCAATGCGCCGATGGCAGCGGTGATGGCCGAATGCATGTCTGAATTGGTACCTGCAACAACACGCGCGGTAAAGGTCGAGGCATTAAATTCATGTTCTGCATAAAGAATGAGTGAAGTATGCATGGCACGCACCCAGGATTCTCTGGGTTTTTCACCATGCAGCATATGCAGAAAATGGCCACCAATGGAATCATCATCGGTTTCAACTTCAATACGCTTGCCATTGAAGGCAAAGTGATACCAGTAACACAACATGGAACCAAATGAAGCCATCAGGCGGTCAACGATATTGTTGGCCTCTTCCGCCGTGTGGGTTTCACTTTCCGTTTCCACGCAACCTAAAACAGAACAGCCGGTACGCATGACATCCATGGGATGTGTCGTTTTTGGCAATGTTTCCAGTGACTGCTTAACGGCATCAGGTAGCCCACGTAAAGTTTTTAACCTGGCTTTATAGACATCCAGCTCTGCCTGGGTTGGCAATTTGCCGTGCACAATCAGGTAGGCGATTTCTTCAAACTCACAGGTTTCGGAGATATCCAGAATATCGTAACCACGATAATGCAGATCATTGCCGGTACGGCCAACGGTACAGATGGCCGTGTTACCCGCAGCTGTTCCTGACAGAGCCACTGATTTTTTTGCTTTCGGTAATACCTGTTCAGTCATAGGTAAATCCTCTCTGGTTTTTTTGATCCCCGCCTGTGCGGGAATGACTAGCGAATGTTTTAGGTTTTATTAATTTTCGTCTGCAAACAGCGAATCCAGTTTCTGTTCAAAATCGTGATAACCAAGGTAATCGTAAAGATCCATGCGGCTTTGCATGGTATCGACGACATTCTTCTGGCTACCTTCAGCACGTACTGTTTTGTAGACATTCAATGCCGCTGCACTGGCGGAACGAAATGCTGTTAACGGATAGAGGGCAATGCTGACACCGACCGAACCCAACTCCTCAGTGCTAAACAACGGGGTGCTGCCAAATTCGGTAATATTTGCCAATACCGGTACTTTTACCGCGTCAACAAATTCCCTGTACTGCGACAGCTCGGTCATGGCTTCCGGAAAGATCATGTCCGCACCGGCTTCAACACAGGCGCAGGCGCGGTCGATAGCAGACTGCATGCCTTCAACGGCCAGCGCATCGGTACGTGCCATGATGACAAAATCAGGATCAGTCCTGGCATCTACCGCGGCCTTTACACGGTCAACCATTTCCATCTGCGAAACAATGGCTTTATTGGGACGATGCCCACAACGTTTTTGCTGCACCTGGTCTTCCATGTGAATGGCACCGGCACCGCAACGAATCATCGACTTGACCGTGCGGGCAATATTGAATGCTCCGCCCCAGCCGGTGTCGATATCAACCAGTACAGGAAGTTCGGTCACATCTGTCATGCGCTTGAGGTCAACCAGCACATCCTCCATGGTGGTGATGCCCAGGTCAGGAATACCGCATGAACTGGCTGCAACACCGCCACCAGAAATATAAAGAGATTTAAAACCCGAGGCCTCGGCCAGGCGCGCATGATAGGCATTCACCGCTCCAATACACTGTAACGGTTTTTCAGCCTTGACAGCTTCCCTGAATCTCTTACCAGCAGAATAGACAGACATAGATATTTCCTCTTGATTCAAAATTTATCATCAGGCGGCTGTGCTTTCGGCCATCTGACGTTCGACGTTTTCTCTGGATGCGCGAATATGCGCCCGCATCATGTGTTCAGCCATTTCTCCATCGCGTCGCGTAATGGCATCTACGATATTGCAATGCTCATGATAGGCACGTACTGCTCGCTTGCTGCGCATACCAAACTGATAACGATACAGGCGCACCAGCTGATAAAGATCGTTGCATAACAGGTCAAACAAAAAGCCGTTATGACTCGCCTTTACTATGGTGTAATGAAAGTCCACGTCACCTTCTTTCTGAAAGTAATCGTTATTGTCCTCAATATCGTTGGCATGTTTATCAAGCAGCCTGTCGAGCTCCCTGATTTCCTCTTCAGTGATAGCTTCTGCAGCGAGCCTGGCAGCCATACCTTCAAGCGCTTCACGCACGTGAAAGATTTCAATCAGTATTTCATGGCTTAAGGAAACAACCCGCGCGCCCACATTGGTTTTACGTGTCACCAGGCGGCAGGCTTCAAGCCGGGCAATGGCTTCTCTCAAAGCACCGCGACTGACTTCATAATCTCGTGCCAGTTCAGGTTCACTTAACTTCGAGCCGACAGGCAGACGACCTTCAAAAATTGCCCTTTTCAGATCTTCAAACAGCCTGTCTGGAATTGACGTTACCTCAGACATTTTCAAGCGCCCGCATAACCCAGCTTTTTCAGTGCCACAGTAATGTCATCCAGAATAGCTGGATTATCGATGGTGGCAGGCATTTTCCATTCCTGCTGATCGGCTATTTTCACCATGGTGCCACGCAGGATTTTGCCTGAGCGCGTTTTGGGTAATGCTGAAACAACGACCACCTGTTTAAATGCTGCAACAGGGCCAATCAGTTCACGAACACGCTTGATCAGTTCGCCGGCCAGTTCCTGCTCATCACGATCAACCCCCGCCTTGAGTACAACCAGGCCAACAGGTAATTGACCTTTGAGTTGATCGGCAGCTCCAATGACAGCGCATTCAGCCACATCCTCATGCCCAGCCAGTACTTCCTCGATGGCACCGGTAGACAGACGATGGCCGGCCACATTGATAACATCATCGGTGCGGCTCATGATCCACAGGTAACCATCGTCATCTCTGAAACCGGCATCACCACTCAAGTAATACCCGGGGTATTTGGACAGGTAGGAATCAATGAAGCGCTGATCGTTATTCCATAATGTTGGCAAACAGGCTGGAGGTAAAGGCAGTTTAACCACGATATTGCCCATTTCACCATCGGGCATTTCGTCACCTTCTTCAGAGAGGATGCGTACATCGTAGCCGGGCATGGCCACTGTTGGAGAACCCGCCTTGACTTCCATTGGTTCTATACCCAGTGGATTGGCTGCGATACCCCATGAGGTTTCAGTTTGCCACCAATGGTCAACCACCGGTTTCTGCAGTTTGTCTCGCGCCCAGTAAAGCGTATCAGGATCACATCGCTCACCAGCCAGGAACAACGAGTCCATACAGCTGAGATCATATTTTTTCAGGTATTCGCCATCAGGATCTTCTTTCTTGATAGCGCGGAAAGCTGTTGGTGCGGTGAACAGCACTTTGACATTGTGCTCGCTGATAACGCGCCAGAAAGCACCGGGGTCAGGTGTGCCAACCGGTTTACCTTCGTACATGATAGTAGTGCAACCGGCGAGCAACGGTCCGTAAACAATATAACTGTGACCGACAACCCAGCCAACATCGGAAGCTGCCCAGTACACGTCACCTGCTTCCACGTTGTAGATGTTCTTCATGGTCCAGTGAATGGCAACGGCATGCCCGCCATTGTCTCGTACCACCCCCTTGGGTTGTCCCGTGGTACCGGAGGTATAAAGAATGTAGAGAGGATCTGTGGCTTCAACCTGAACACACTCGGCAGCAGCCGCGGCTTCAACCGCCGCATTCCAGTCAAAGTCACGCCCTTCAATCATTGAAGCTTCGGCTTCCGGACGGGCGTAAACGATGGTTGCATCCGGTTTGTGGTCTGACAGATCTATCGCTTCATCCAGTAACGGCTTGTAGGCAATAACTCTTGAAGGTTCGATACCGCAGGAAGCACTGACAATAACCTTTGGTTCGGCATCATTGATACGGGTCGCCAGTTCATTGGCGGCAAAGCCACCAAATACCACGGAATGAATTGCACCCAGACGTGCCGTGGCCAGCATGGCAATGGCCGCCTCAGGAATCATCGGCATATAAATCAGTACGCGATCACCCTTGCCAACACCCCGATCTGCGAGGGCGCCCGCAAATTTTGCTACTGTGTCCGTCAGTTCCGAGTAAGTGTAGGTTTTCTGCTGACCGGTAATCGGTGAATCGTATATCAGTGCCGCCTGCCCGCCACGGCCATTTTTCACATGTCTATCCAGCGCGTTGTAACAGGTATTTAATTCACCACCCTTAAACCAGCGAGGCGCCGGTTTGGCATCCATATCAAGCACCTTGTCCCAGGGCCTGCTCCAGTCAATCCCCTGTGCAGCATCACCCCAGAAACCATCAGGGTCATTAAGTGAACGTTGGTAGATTTCTTTATATGTCGACATAATCTTCTCTGAACTTTTATTAGTTGTTAAATGAAGAAAGTACTAGCTTTGTTATGTTGAGTGCTCAGTATAGCCAAAACCACCAGATTGTCGACAATATTATTTAATACAGTGAATTTAAAAACTATATTAGCGATTATTGATAGTACTTTGTCGACACTATTAGAAAGGTCGCTGATTTGACGGGCAGCGCAAAGCTTAAGACAAGCTATAGAAAAAGAGGATAACTGCCTGTATTGGCAGCAGTTAAACGAAATATCGGGATTCTACTCAGCGATTTTGACTAATGCCCTGCCCCGGTGCGTTCCTGCCAACATCTGCTGAATGGCATCTGGCAGTTGTTCCAGTGAAATGGTGTTAATGGCTCCTGAGATATTTTCGACTTTCCAGTCGGTGGCCATTTTTTCCCACAGTTCCCTGCGCAGTGACATCGGACAACTTTGAGAATCAATGCCCACCAGAGAGACACCACGCAAAATAAACGGGAAAACGGTTAATGACAGTTCTGGTGAACCGACCATACCAAAGCAGGTGACAATACCCAATGGCTGGGTTGATTTAATTGCAGCCGCCAATACATCGCCACCAACAGCATCCACCACACCTGCCCAGCGGGGTTTGGACAAGGGACGCCTGTTCTCTTCGATAAAGGTATTCCTGTCAATGATGGACTCAGCACCCAGGCCTTTGAGGTAAGCTTCGGCGCTGGCTTTACCGGTCAGAGCAGATACCCTGTAACCCAGCTTCGCCAGCATCATCACGGCCATACTGCCAACGCCGCCAGTGGCACCGGTAACCAGAATCTCACCATCCATAGGATCGATTTTCTCGGTAATGGCATGAATTGACTGCGCCGCGGTTAGACCGGCGGTACCCAGCATCATACTTTCTTCCAGTGTCATTGCTTCCGGTAGCGGTACCGCCCATTCAACAGGAACCCGAATGTATTCTGCAAAACCACCATCGGTATTCATACCCAGGTCATAACTGGTGACAATGACCTTGTCGCCTTCATTGAAAATGCCACTGGCATCACTGACGACGATACCCGCTGCATCAATTCCCGGAGTATGTGGATAATTCTGGGTTACTCCTTTGTTACCGCTGGCAGAAAGTGCATCCTTGTAATTGAGCGATGAATAACTGACACGAACCAGAAGATCACCTTTTGGCAACTCGCCAATGTCACGCTGCCTGATCGCTGATTCATATTTTCCATCGTTTTCTTCAACAACAAGTGCTTTGAATTGATTGTCAGTCATATTGATATCCGTGCAAGGGGATTTAATGGCTCTACTTTAAGGAGCCGGATTAAAATAAACAAGTCGTATCGCCTCGATCTCTGCCTCAAGCTCTTCGGACCAGTCAAGTTCATAGGCACCGACATTTTCTTGCAGTTGCTCCATAGTCGTCGCACCAATAATAGTACTGGCAATAAACCAGCGGCTATACATGAAGGCCAGCGCCATCTGTGTCGGTGTCATGCCATGCTTTACTGCCAGGTCTGCATAGGCGCTAACAGCAGGAATAACGTTGGGCTTTTCATAGCGCTGCGCGAAACCATCAAAATCATTGACACGTCCTCTTGCGGCCGGGTCATTAATATACTTGCCAGTCAGATGCCCGAAAGCCAGGGGTGAATAAGGTATCAGCGAAATATTTTCCCGGTAACACATTTCCAGCAGGGCCGTTTCATAGGTGCGGTTAATCAGGTTGTAGGCATTTTGCATACTCACAA
>Ga0180435_10002229_pt1 | contig 19884 bp, 12 predicted proteins | sample SS_ome_3_FD_132467 | JGI IMG/M metagenome (GOLD analysis project Ga0180435, IMG submission 132467) | Hypersaline lake sediment archaeal communities from the Salton Sea, California, USA - SS_3_S_1 metaG | ecosystem: Environmental > Aquatic > Non-marine Saline and Alkaline > Hypersaline >...
CCAGGTGGCGGAAAGTGCCAAGAAGGTCGGCGAACTGGTGGGAGAAATATCCGCCGCGTCTAACGAACAGGCGGACGGCATAGAGCAGATCAATAAGGCGGTTACTGAAATGGACAAAGTGGTTCAACAGAATGCAGCCAATGCCGAAGAATCGGCATCTGCTTCTGAGGAAATGAATGCCCAGGCCGAGCAGATGAAGCAGTCGGTAAATGAGTTGATGAAACTAGTGGGTGGAGCCCAAAACGGCAAGGGCAGGGAAGCAAATCAATCCGTAGAAACCGTTTTTCATAAATCCCATCATCCGGTTGCGCATATAGCATCTGGTCAAAAAAAAGAAGGCAAAAACATGATGCTCCAGAAAGAAAAGAAAAAGGTAGAAGAGGAGATACTTCCAATGGATAATGACTTCTCAGAGTTCTAATCAGTTATATTGACAAAGCGGGTCATGAATTCAACGACTGAATCCATGACCCGCTTTATATTATCATTAACTACGGAGCAGCCGATGACACTTGCGATCAATAAATTCGATGTTTCTGACCCTGGTTTTTATGATGCTCTTATATCTGATCAGCAAAAAAAGGTACGAAACGATCCGCGCAATCCTGAATTATGGCTGGAACTCGGACGCCTTCAGGAGGCGAAGGTTCAAATGATTAAATGTTTTACAGAAAAAAGTCTTGCAATCCGCTGGATCCCCACTGCCACATTTGTGCTATTTCTGACGACTTCGTTAGGCCTGTTGATTATTCATCCATTTTTCTTTAATTCCCTGACAAGACTACTACATATACCGGCTTTTATTCTATTCGGCATCATAACGATATGTATGGCGAGACTCAGATATCCGCACTCAGGCAGTCGATATTTCCGAAAAGCCCTTGCACTCGACTCGGAATGCGCAGATGCCTATGAACAGCTAGGATTGATTGCGCTTCGAAACCGCAAGATTAAAAGGGCCTTTTCCCTTATGGAGCAGGCATGGAAAATAAGCGGTTCAAATAGAATAAAACGTGAACTGAAAAATGTTTATGAAAAAGAGTTGGCGGCTTTTTTTGAAAAAAAGTCAAAAAAGGAAAAAGAATTGAAAAAGGCCAATGACCGGCTTCACAGGGAAATCACAACACTGCAATCAGAAATTAAGACCATAAAAAGCAAGAATACCGCTATTATAAAAAAAGCGCATTCTTCCAAGTTGCTGGCAAGTCGCATGGTAAAGGAAGCAAAGTGCGATATGTCAGAGAAATTGGACAAGATGAGGCAGGGTTATGAAAAGCAAATTGCGGAACTTGAGCGAGCTATGGAAGATATAGAAGAGCAAAATGAAACTGCCAAGCGAAATTTTTCCAATTTGACCCTGGAAATAATGGAGGCAAAGGCCGCAAACGATAAATATTCTTTCGAGCAGGCCGCAAAGCAGCTCCAAAACAAGATGGGGATAAGCTTATGGCGGTCTCTATCCGATCAAACAAAATACTGCCTGACTACCGCCGAACATGCCTTTTCTCTGTTGGATAAGAATTCGGTTCATACAGACTTCAGCCTTGTTGGTATGGAGCTTTGCAAGGCGTTAGAGACCGAAATTAATAACGTCCTGGTGGAACCATTTGTAAACTATCTGGATGGATGCAGAGAGGAATTTTTGCGCGTCAATCAGACAGGCAGGAAAAACGATATTCCTACATATTTTACATATCTTGCCAAAGTAGTTGATAATAAGCATTATCCCGGGATGAAATCCCTAACCCTCGGCCAATATCTTTTTGTATTAAAGAAAACGCTTGAAGGGGATTATGCCCTGGATGAATATGGCAATTTCTTGGACAGCATATCTAAAACCGGGGGTGTCAAAGAGTGGCGAAACTTTCTTCAGAAATTAAGAATTGTTACGAATGAATATCGCAACTCGATTGTTCACAATACACATATGACCCATCTACAGTATGAGCAGCTGCGGAATCTTATTTTTAACAGAAAAGATTCAGTTTTGAAGCAGTTTGAGAACCTGTCAACATGCTGTTCCCTTGGTAATTTATACAACTGATTCTTAACTATTATATGAAGAACCGGACATTATTAGGTTGCGTAATGGAGAATGAACCACTTAAGATGATGAGAGGGGGATTTGCATTATACGGTATCGGCATACTGTTTAATAAAAGATAACAAATTATTTTTAAAATAAAGAAAACAATTAAATCATCTGCAGCCCCTTCAAAAATGATATGAAAAACTATATGAAAACCGGAACCTCACGATTGCTTTGCATGACTACCGCCTATCAATCTCTCCTGGCTCTCCTGGTATTGCTTTTCTCATTTGCCCTTGGCTTTATTTCCGGGTGTGAAACCAAAGATCCTCTTGCGCCGGAAGAAAGGTCCTGGTTAATGCAAAACAATGGGAACATCATAGTCAACAATGAATCCGGCTGGCCGCCGATCATCGATACGGACAAAGATGGGAATCCTTATGGAATTGTAATGGATTTTCAACGCCTGCTTGAAAAGAAGCTGAACTTCAAGTTCAAGATGGACAAGCCTGACAGCTGGAAGAATTTCATGGAACGGTTTAAACGCGGTGAAATCGACGTCAATAACAATTTGCAAAAGACTCCCCGGCGTTCCGAATTTGCACTCTTTACCGAACCGTACATTGACATTCCAAATGCCATCATCGTCAGGAAAGAGATAGAGGACGCATTAGCTCTAAATAAGATGCATGGGATGAAAATTGCCGTAACCAACAATTTTGCTATTCACAAACACATAGAAAAAAATTATGACGATCTGAATCTGATACCAATGGAGGACGATCTGAAGTGTCTGCTCGAAACGTCAACACGAGATGTCGATGCTGCCGTTGTCAATCTTGCCGTCGCTTCTTTCCTCATTGAAAAGCACGGTATTGCCAATCTGCATGTTGCCGGATATGCGGACTATGCCAATTCATTATGTTTTGCTTCCCGAAAAGATGTGCCGATATTAAACAGTATACTTGAAAAAGGGCTCTCTCTTATTACCCAGAACGAACGGGACACAATTTATAATAAGTGGATTTCGCTTGGGGGCGCCCCCTTATACAAAAGCGCCAAGTTCTGGATGATATCGGGTATTATCGCGGCAATTACAGTGGGCATTTTCGTGCTGGTGATGATATGGAATCAGAGCTTGAAACACCAGGTCCGGGCCCGAACTAAATCTCTTGCTGATACAAACGAACAGTTAAAAAGTGAAATACAGGAACGGAAGAAAGCTGAAACTTCCTTGCGGCATAGTGAAGAGCAATACCGCCGTCTTGCAGAAAATTCCCCCGATATGATATTCCGGCTGTCTCTTCCCAAAGGTGTTTTTGAATATATGAGTCCGGCAGCAGAAAAAGTCACCGGATTTTCTCTTGATGATTTTTATCAAAATCCAATCATGATCCGGCAAAGTCTTCATCCCGACTGGAAGGATTATTTTAAAACAGAATGGGGTAAGTTCCTGAAGGGTCGGCTTGCCCCGACATATGAATATCAAATTATCCATAAAGACAAGAGCATTCGCTGGCTGAATCAGCGCAATATAGATGTCAGAGACCGGAATGGAAAACTGGTTGCTATTGAAGGAATTGTTACCGACATCACGGAAAGAAAGCAGGCTGAGGAAGCTTTGATAACATCCCACATAAGATTCTTAAATGTATTGGATAGTATTGATGCTACTATATATGTGGCTGATATGGAAACATACGAGATTCTCTTTATGAACAAATATATGGTTGACAGTTTCGGAAGGGACATGACCGGAGAAATCTGCTGGAAAGTTTTTCGTAATGAGGACAAACCATGTAATCATTGCACAAACGACCAGTTGGTGAATGCCGATGGTAATCCGAGTGGTGTTTGTGTTTGGAAAGACAAAAACCCGGTGAACGGAAAATTCTATGTGAATCACGATAGGGCCATTGAGTGGAGTGACGGTCGACTGGTTCGTTTGCAAATAGCAACAGATGTTACAGACTTAACTAAGATGGAGGAGCGGCTCAAGCAAGCCCAAAAGATGGAGGCCGTCGGACGCCTTGCCGGAGGAGTCGCTCACGATTTCAACAATATGCTGAGCATCATTTCCGGAAACATTGAAATGGTCTTAGAGGATATCAACCCCCAATCGCCGGTAATCGGCAACCTCAGGGAGATTCACAAAGCGGCACAGCGTTCAACCGATCTTACCCGGCAATTGTTAGCCTTTGCCCGGAAACAGACGATTTCTCCAAAAGTAATAAATTTAAATAATGCGATTGACTCAATGTTAAATATGCTAAGAAGATTAATCGGAGAAGATATTGACCTCGCCTGGGTTCCCTGTAACGACCTTTGGTTGGCCAAAATAGACCCATCACAGATAGATCAAGTATTGGCAAACCTTTGCGTCAACGCACGTGATTCTATCGACGGCGTGGGGAAAGTTACGATCGAAACAGGCAATGTTAAGTTTGATGAAAATTACTGCCGTGTACATGAAGGATTCAAGCCGGGTGAATATGTTATGATTGCAGTATCCGACAGTGGCAGCGGTATGGACAGGGGAACCCTCGACAAAATATTTGAGCCGTTTTTTTCCACTAAAGATATTGGCAGAGGAACGGGTTTGGGCCTGTCCACTGTTTATGGCATCGCGAAACAAAACGATGGATTTATCAATGCTTACAGTGAATTGGGGGAAGGCACAACAATCAAGCTGTATTTCCCACGACATGACATCACCGATGCGAAACGTCATATTGAGAAAGGTGGGATTGAATATGCAGGCGGTACTGAAACGATTCTGCTGGTTGAGGATGAAAAGGGAATTCTCCGAATGACAACCACGATGCTTGAGCGCCTTGGTTATAAAGTCCTTCCTGCTTCTAACGCAGATGACGCCATTCATATTAGTCAAACCTATTCTAGTGGAATTGATTTACTAATGACCGATGTAATTATGCCGGCCATGAACGGTAGAGAGTTAGCCGGGGAAATATTACAAGATTACCCCGATCTAAAGTGCCTGTTCATGTCCGGCTATACTGCAAATGTAATCGCTCATCACGGGGTCTTGGATGAAGGGATTCATTTCATCAACAAGCCATTTTCAAAACATGACCTCGTTGAGAAATTAAGAAAAGTTTTTGAGACCGAAGATTAGAGAGGGTTTTTGTTTCCTTGTGAAACACTTTTTAATAACGAAAGGGGAAAACTCTCACTCTTATTTTTTCAATCCGTTTCCGTGGCACCTCAAATTCCAGTTCATAAGACTAATATTGAGCCCCTTGCCGATTCTCAACTTTATGTATTTAATTAAAATATTTTTATCTTGACATATTTCTCCATGCGGCATAACTTCAAAACGTTCAAAACGTTCAAGACGTTCAAAACGTTCAATACGTTCCGTTCTTTTTTTATAAGCCGGGTCTTGTGAACATGAAAGAAGAAATGATCAGTTTGGGTAAAGCCGCAGATATTTGCGCCATAACCAGGGGTACGCTGTGGTCCTATGTTAAATCCGGTGAATTAAAAGCATCCCGCACACCAGGAGGGCATTACCGTGTCAATCAAAAAGATCTAGATGAATTTATCCTGCAAAAAGGAATGAAATTAAAAAACAAACGGCAGGTATCCACCAGTAAGATTTTGATTGTTGATGATGAAGCGCCCGTTCGCAGAACCTTAAAACAAAGATTGGTTCGTGAAGGATTTGCAGTTGAAACAGCGCCTGATGGATTTAAGGCAGGCCTGAAGGCCAGAGATATCAAACCGGGACTCATCATCCTGGATCTTATGATGAATGGAATCGACGGCTTTGAGGTATGCAAAACGATAAAAAACAATAGCGCCTTGAAGGGAACTAAAATTCTTATCATGACTGGTTTTGACACCCCGGAGAATCGGGAAAGAGCCATGCGGGAAGGGGCCGATGCTTATCTGCCCAAAGGAAGTTCTTTTAAAAATATTTTAAAATGCATTAATGATTTAATATTCACATGACACCGGAATCAAGAGTCGGCGCAACGCTTTTGAAATAACTTTCTAAATATCCAATTATACTGAAATTTATCATCAAACCGTTTGCCGGCAAGCTGCCAAAAGAAGACAAATTCTTAGGGAGGCGCATTGAGCGATACGGGTCTAAAAAATGATCTTATCCAGAAGGATTTAATCCAAAGGGCGCTATTTGGAATTGGTATTTTGGCTGCTTTGTACATGGTAAGCCGACACAACTACCTTGTATTCCACACACTGGCGGAGTTTTTTTCCATTGCCGTAGCCTGGAGCCTTTTTCTTATATTTTGGAACACCAGGGAAGTTATCGAAAACAAGCCCTTGATACTTTTGGGTGTCAGCTACCTGTTCGTTGGCTCCATCGACCTGATGCACACCCTAAGCTACAAGGGGATGGGGGTTTTGGGTCCGGAAACGGGCGCCAACCCGGCGACCCAGTTATGGATCTTTGCAAGATACCTGGAAAGTTTGACGCTATTCGTATTTGCGTCGATGAGGATAAAAGAGGTAAATGCCGGCCGGGCAATTCTTTTTTTTAGCGCCGTTGTTTTACTGGGACTCCTGTCGATATTCTATTGGGAGACCTTTCCATTATGTTACGTCGACGGAATCGGCCTTACGAAGTTCAAGATATTCAGTGAGTACCTGATCTGCGGAATTCTGATCCTTGCATTACTGCTTTTAAAAACAAACAAGGCCTTTTTAGATGAAGCCGTCTACCGCAATATGGTTGCAGCCATTATCCTGACCATATCTGCGGAATTGGCGTTCACTTTCTACGTGAGCGTTTACGGCCTTTCAAACCTGCTCGGCCATTTCTTCAAAATTGCATCGTTTTACTTTGTTTACCGGGCATTGGTCCGGTCAGGCTTGAGCAGACCCTATGCAACGCTTTTTCGAAATATTGAGATGGAAAAGGAGGCCCTGAGGATAAGCGAAAAAAAACATCGGGAAATACTCAAAACAGCCATCGACGGATTCTGGTTGACGGACAGAAATGGACGCATCCGGCAGGTCAACGAAAGTTACTGCCTAATGAGCGGCTACGGAGAGCAGGAACTTCTCGGCATGACGATTTCGGACATCGAGGCTCTTGAGACATCCGCCGATGTCGACGCGCATATGGAAAAGGTCGTGGCTGAGAGTGGGGATCGATTCGAAACCCGCCACAGACGAAAGGACGGCACGGAGTTCGATGTGGAAATCAGCGTCCAGTACCAGTCGATGACCGGGGAGGTTTTTGCTTTCATAAGGGATATAACGGATCAAAAAAAGGACACCGCCAAACTCGAGCGTGCGACGGATCTATTAGGACAGATCTCCGGGGTACAATCCTCGTTCATTGCGACCGGTTCCGTTCAAGATACATTCGACAGACTGCTCGAGTCTTTGGTGTCGATGACGGGCAGTGAATTCGGGTTCCTGGACGAGGTGCTGACAGACAGCGACGGTTCGCTGTACAAGCAGAGTTTAGCCTTTTCGAATATCGCGTGGGATGAGAAGTCGTTAAAGTTGTACGAAGGCCTGCGCGCCAAAAATCTGGAGTTTCGAAATTTAAAGAATCTGTCCGGGCTACCTGCGCTCACCGGAGAGCGTCTCATCTCGAACGATGCCGAAAACGATCCGAAATCCGGCGGCAGACCTGATGGCCACCCCCCCATACGGACGTTCATGGGAATGCCGCTTTATTTTGCCGATAAGCTCGTCGGGGTTGCCGGCGTTGCAAACCGACCCGCCGGCTACAATGAGGAAATGGCGGACTTTCTTGAGCCGTTTTTGTCGGCATGCGGCAGCATCATTCACGCTTCCCGCCAGCAGGCCAAGGAAGAAGCAGCGGTATCCGCGTTGCGGGAGAGCGAAAATTTCTTGGAAACTGTCATAGAAAATATTCCGCACATGATTTTCGTAAAAGACGCCAAAGATTTGCGATTCATACGCTTTAATCGATCCGGAGAGCGACTTCTTGGATATGACAGAAAAGAGATGATTGGTAAAAACGGCTACGATATTTTTTCCAAGAATGATGCCGACTTTTTTACCAGGACTGACAGGGATGCTATAAAGCAGGGAGTTTTGTGCGAAATTGCGGAGGAGGAAGTGCATACCAGGCAAAAAGGTAGAAGGGTTCTCCACACCAAAAAGATTCCTTTAATGGATGAATCGGGTGAACCGAGGTATTTGATAGGCATATCGGAAGACATCACCGAACGAAAAAGAACGGAAGCTCAACTCCGGCAAGCACAAAAAATGGAGTCCGTCGGAACTCTTGCCGGCGGCATTGCCCATGATTTTAATAACATTCTGTTTCCCATCATCGGCATGTCCGAAATACTGACCGAGGATCTTTCCAAAGGCAGCCTCGAACACGAAAACGCCCAGGAAATTTTAAAGGCTGGAAAAAGGGGCCGTAATCTGGTAAATCAGATACTGGCCTTTAGCCGCCGGTCCGAAACTAAAATAATACCGCTGCACATTCAGACAATCCTGCAAGATGTGCTTAAACTAATGCGCTCAACGATACCGGCCAATATCAAGATCACCCAGCACATAAAGAGTGATTGCGGTCTGGTCAACGCAAACTCCACCCAAATTCATCAGATCGCCATGAACCTGATCACCAATGCTTATCACGCCGTGGAGTCGACCAATGGTAAGATATCTGTAACACTGGAAGAAACGATGCTGGAAAAAGAGGACATGCCGGTCGATGACCTCCTGCCGGGGATGTATGCCACGTTATCGGTTTCCGATACCGGAGAAGGTATTGACCCTGAAGCTCTGAATAAGATATTCGAACCCTATTTTACCACCAAGGAGCAGGGAAAAGGGACGGGACTGGGGCTGGCGGTTGTTTATGGCATCATTAAGGAATATGGAGGGAGAATAAAGGTCGACAGTCAGGTCGGGGTCGGGACGACGTTCAAGGTTTATTTCCCATTGATGGAAAAGAACACTAAGCCGTTATCCACGGAGACGCTGAAAACCTCCCCGACCGGTTCTGAAAGGATCCTGTTGGTTGATGATGAAGAAGCAATCCTAAAGGTGGAAAAACAAATGCTGGAACGCCTCGGTTACCGGGTTACAGAACTGAATAACGGTCTTGAGGCTTTAAAAATATTTACGGCCACGCCATTCGCCTTTGACTTGGTTGTCTCCGACATGAACATGCCGCATATGACCGGCGACCGGTTGGCCCGCAACTTGATTACAATCCGGCCGGACATCCCCATCATCATATGCACCGGGTACAGTGAAGGATTTGATCAGGGGAAGGCTGAGAGCGTCGGGGCAAAAGGTTTTCTGATGAAACCGATTATTAAATCGGAGATGGCCACAATGGTCAGAAAGGTGCTGGATGAGTCCAACCTGAAAATCAAGGTTAATGGTGCCCCATGGAAATCGAAAAAAACGGGATGAGATGCAGGTACCGAACATCGCGGCCGACGGCTGCACGATAAAACTGTTGTCTGGGAGAGGTAAGTCGATTCTCCATGTTTTGATCGAGGGAGAGGCACCGCTGCCGGTCCATTGCGGCGGACTCGGCATATGCGGAAATTGCCGGATCCTTTTCGGGGGTGAACCCGGTCCGCCATTGACCACCGTTGAAAAGCGCCACCTGGTTAAAGAAGAGATCCGTGCCGGTGTTCGTCTCGCCTGCCAGGTCAAGCCGAAAAATGGCCGGCAGATCCGGATCATCAAGCCTCCATCCATCACGAAATGGCGAACAATCGACGAGCAAGAGTTGCCCCTGATGCCCTTCCCGAACATGGCAACCGGTAAGTTTCCAGGGGCCGGTCGATACGGTCTTTCCATCGATTTGGGAACCACTCATATCCGAGCCGCCCTCTGGGACTTGGCAAAACAGGTCAGGCTTGCGGGCAAATCATGCCTGAACCCCCATAACCGGTTCGGGGCCGATATCCTTCAGCGCCTGGACGCCTCTGTCCGCTCTGCCGGATCCGAACACAGGATGAAACAGCTGATGGCGGGCATCGTGTCCGAACTTGTCGAAGATCTTCGAAGTGACGGGCACCTTCAAAACGGAATAATCGGGTCGGTCGTAGTGGTTGGCAACACCGCGATGCTGACCCTTCTGGCAGGCAACAACCAGGGGCTTCTGCTGAACCCTTTGAATTGGACCAGGGAAATCGACGTCCAACCCCAATGCCCTGACAGGTTGAAATCGGCCATGGGAATCCCCTGCGAGGCATCGCTGCACCTGGTGCCCGCCATTGCTGGTTTCATCGGGTCGGATCTTCCGGCGGCCATCATTTACACCGGCATGTGCCGGGATGCGCGGCGCACCCTTCTAATCGATTTCGGCACCAATTCCGAAATCGCATTTTGGGACGGCGAATCACTATGGGTCACTTCGGCGGCCGGGGGCCCCGCTTTCGACGGCTGCGGCATCAGCTGCGGCATGCCCGCGGCACCGGGGGCGATTTCCCGAATACAAAAGGGAACCGACGGGTCCACATTCGCCTGCGACGTCATCGGCAACGACGATCCCAAGGGGATATGCGGATCCGGCATTGTTGATGCCATCGCTTTGCTGCTGGAAGGCGGTGCATTGCGCCCTTCCGGAAAATTCAACCCCGGGTTCCACATGCGCGGATTCCGCTTTCAATTCAAGAAGCGGGACATGGTGTTGAAACCTATCGATGTGGACGTCTTTCAACGGGCCAAAGCCGCAATCGCTGCCGGCGTCTCGACGGTGCTGCATCAGGCAATGATCGACCCCGGTGACATCGAACGGATTCATGTCTGTGGTGCGTTCGGGCGCCATTTAAGTCTCGTTAACGCCAAAGCTGTCGGTTTGCTGCCCGACCTGACCGACGATCGTTTCGTCATATCCGGCAATGCAGCACTGGGAGGCTGCGAGCGTCTCCTCACGGCGGAACACCGGCAATTTCTCATCGATGATATACGTGACCGCGTTCGCACGGTCGATCTGGCCCGGAGCACGTTTTTTGCCGATGCCTTTGCTGCGCATTTGTTTTTGAGGGCTGCCGGTTTTGGTATTGAACAGCAACATTTCCATCAAAAGTCAAAGGAGTAAGAAATGCTGACGGAGCTAGTCAATAACTACAACGAGGCAATTTACGATACGGATCGGGCAAAAGCCATGCAGGTGGTGGAGACCGCCCTTGAAAAAGGGGCAACCCCTGAAATGGTGATTTTTGATCTTGTTGTCCCGGCGATGCAGCAAATGATAAAGGGGATCAGCGAGGATTACGATGCGAATCTGGCCCAACACTTCCTGACGGCCCAGATCGCCGGCGAAGTGACCGACGCCATGCTCGAAAAAATTGAATCGCCGCCGGAACCCATTGGCATGATCGTCATCGGGACGGCCGATGGAGACATTCATTCCTTAGGAAAAAGGATCGTCATGGGTTGCTTGAAGGCCAACCTGGTCGAGTCTATTGATCTGGGAGTGAATGTGCCGCCCGAAAGATTCGTTGACGAAGCGTCAGCCGCCGGTGCATCTGTCATCGGCATTTCCGCGATGATGGTCCACACGGCCACGGGCGAGAACGGTCCGAGGGCCGTTCGCCGTTTACTGCGGGAAAGGGGCCTCGAAGAAAAAATCAAATTGATCGTCGGCGGCGCACCGTTTCGATTCAGTCCTGATATAGCCAAATCGGTCGGGGCTGATGCCGTTGCGGACAACGGCATCGCTGCGTGCCGGGTCGTGAAGAACTGTCTCAAAAAGGGACGGTCATGATCACGGGAATGGAGCGCCTCGCAGCCGCAATCAATGGGGAAAAGAGTGATCGCATACCCGTTTTCTGCAACCTCATCGACCAAGGCGCAAAGGAATTGGGACTGCCCATCAAAGAATATTTTTCAGATGGGGCCCACGTGGCGGAAGCTCAGATCCGAATGCGTGAAAAATACGGATTCGACAATGTCTGGAGCCTTTTCTATGTCGGCAGAGAAGCCGAGTTGTTCGGTTGCGACAACGTCATTTACGCCACGGACGGCCCCCCGAATGTCGGAAGCTTTATCATCAAAAACTTCAGGGAGATAGAAAACTTGCCGGTGCCGGACAACCTGACGTCGCATCCGGTATTCGAGGAGCAGAAAAAGTGTTTGGACATGCTGAAAAAAGAGGTGGGCGGCCGTTATCCGATTTGCGCCTATATCACTTCGTCCATGAGCCTGCCGGTCATGCTGATGGGAATGGAGCGCTGGATGGAACTGCTGTTTCTCGGCCCGGCCGACCTTCGTGAATTGCTGTTGGAAAAATGCTTTACCTTTTTTGTAAGGGAGGTGGAGGCCTATCGCCAATTGGGTGCCGACGTCCTCGTTTACTCCAACCCCTTCGGCTCGACCGACACGGTGCCCTTAACATATTTTACCGACCACTCGCTGCCATTGATCATTAAGGAGATGGAAGCAGTCGGAGCGCAAGGCATGGTTTATTACTGCGGTATGTCCCGATTCAATCAAGTCATTGACATCATCATCGAAAAGACCGATTTCAGAGCCTTCTATATCAGTCCCCTGGACGATCTGGCCGGGGCCAAGGCCATCGTTGCGGGGCGGGGTCTGACCTGCGGGGTGGTCAATGACATCAAATTGCTGGAATGGTCGCAGGATCAAATCCGAAGCCATGTACGGCAGTTGATTCAGGACGGAATGCCCGGCGGCCGGTTTCTTATCGGGACCGGAGTGATGCCGTACAATATCCCGGAAACAAGCATCCGATCCATGCTGGAGGCGGCTTATGAATTCGGACAATTTGACTAAACGGTCATCGGGCGTTCCCCCTGAAAGGCCGACGGTCATCGGGTGCGGAATCCTGCACAAAGAGGTCAATTTCCTTATCCGGAAGAATGATTGGCCGCTGGACACCTGTTTTCTGGATTCCACACTTCATAACAATCTCTCTCTTCTGTCCGAATCGCTGGAAAAAGCAATCATCGAAAAAAAAAAGCAGGACCTCTTTATTCTCTACGGGGCCTGCCATCCCCTGATGGACCGAATCCTGGAACGGCATCATATTTTCAGGACGGAAGGCCAAAATTGCATCGAGATGCTGCTGGGCGTCGAGCTGTTCCGGTCCGAAGTCGAGAGGGGGGCTTTTTTCCTCCTGGAAGACTGGGCGACTCACTGGTCGGAAGTGATGAAGACAGCTTATGGAAATGCCAGGCCCGAAGTCATAAGAGAAATCTTTGTAAGCGATCGAAAATATTTTTTAGGGGTTCGAACACCCTGTTCCGGTGACTTTCAATCCCCGGCACTTGATATCTCAATCGATTTTGATGTCCCTCTGCGCTGGATAGACATCGACCTCGATCATTTCGAGTCGGTTTTGAAAAAGGCGGTCCATAGAGTAGTGGAGCAAAAGTGATGAATAACCAGGATAAACGCCTAAAACCATTCGGTTCTTCGAAAAAAAGAATCGAGGCCCTCGCATCTGAAAAGGCGCGGCTCGAACTTCTCGTAGTCTTGATGAGCAAACTGAGCCGGGAAAAGGACCTATACCGCGTTGTGAAAGGGTCCCTGGATATTCTGACCCATGTGATCGGCTCGACGAACACGTCTATTCACTATCAAAATGATAATGTCTTTCACTATGTAGATCTTTTCAACAACGAGAAAACACTGCATCATCTCCAAGATCCCGCCGTTATCTCGGTCTGGCAAAGTCGTCAGCCGGTGCAGATCGAAAGTGATTTCGAGCACACCAAAATGACGTATACGACGGAAGACAATCGGGCCTTTACCTGGGTGTACCCCATCGATACCGGTGACGAGATGATCGGCGTTGTCAAATTCGAAAACACGGCCTACAGCATGAAGCGGGCCGGTAGCCAACTCGATGTGTTTTTCAGGTTTCTGGCCTACCTGTTGAAAAACGAAATCCAGAAAACCAACAAGCTTCAAGTCGCTTACAAAAAACTTCAAACACTGAACGCTGAACTGGAAAATCGTGTCAAAGAACGGACCTTCGAACTTGAAAGGATAAATCAACACCTGAGAGAAAGCGAGGCAAAATATTCGTTGGCTTTTCGCGGCGCACCGCTTCTCATGACCATCAGTTCCCTCGAAGACGGTCGTTACATCGAGGTCAACGACACCTTCGTCAAGACCACCGGATACACCCGGGAAGAGGCAATCGGCTCGACATCGGTCGAGATCGGCTTTATTTCGAAAGCGGGGCGGCAAAAAATTATCGATGAGCTGAGTGCGAAGGGGCACGTGCATGAACTCGAACTTGAATTGACCAAGGCAGACGGCTCAACACTCAAGTGCCAATATTCCGGAGACATCATTGACGTTAATGGTAGTCCGAAGCTGCTCTCCATTGCCGTAGATATCACCCACCGGAAAATGATGGAGGAGCAGATTCAGAAGTCTCAGAAAATGGAATCCATCGGCAACCTGGCGGGTGGCATCGCCCACGATTTCAACAACATACTTTTTCCGGTTGTCGGGATGGCCGAACTGTTGATGGAAGACCTCCCCTCGAACAGTCTGGAATACGAAAACGCCCAGGTAATTCTCAAGGCCGGGAAAAGGGGCATTGAACTGGTCAACCAAATTCTGACTTTCAGCCGTCAGTCAGACCACAAGCTCATTCCGGTTCATGCCCAGAAAATCGTCAAGGATGTGTTGAAGCTGTTGCGTGCGACGATCCCGACCAGCATCGAAATCAACGTAAACATCCAGCATGACTGCGGTCTGGTGATGGCGGATCCGACCAAGATTCAGCAGGTTGTCATGAACTTGATTACCAACGCATTTCACGCTGTGGAATTGGGGGGCGGTCACATAACCATCGCGCTGGAGGAAACCGTTTTGAAGCCATCGGATCGGGGCCCTTCTGATCCGGATCCCGGCAATTACATAACCCTTTCTGTATCCGATAATGGCCACGGCATACCGGAGGAACTTAAGAAAAATATTTTTGACCCCTATTTCACGACCAAGGGGCAGGGAAAAGGGACCGGGCTCGGCCTCGCCATCGTGTATGGCATCGTTAAGGAACATAACGGCGATATTAGAGTGTTTAGCGAAATCGGAAAAGGTACGACCTTTACAGTTTTTCTACCGCTCCTTAAAAAGCCGGATGAGGCGGATTCGGTCGTCAACGTAGAAGATGGCCATGCCGGAAACGAAAGAATTCTGCTGGTCGATGATGAAGAGTCGGTTGTAAATATTGAACGGCAGATGCTCGAACGAATGGGTTACCGGGTTACGACACAACTGCACAGCGTGGATGCGTATCAGGCATTCAAGGCCAACCCGGACGATTTCGACCTGGTTGTCACTGACATGACCATGCCCTCCATGACCGGCTCCCAGCTTGCTGAAAAGATATTGGCCATAAGGCCGGAGATGCCGATCATCGTCTGTACAGGCTTCAGCGAAGTGATTGATAAGGACACGGCTGAGGCCATCGGCATTAAAGGGTTTCTACTGAAACCTGTTGTACGGTCAAAAATGGCCGAAGCCGTCAGGAAAGTGCTGGATGACCGATGCTCAGCGCAGTAATAAAATGCCGGATGAACACCCATTGAATGTCTAAAATTACCCACAGTGTACATGGTCTAGTATTTAAGTTTTGAATATGCGAGTGATGTATTGGTTTCGTAAAGGAGAAGCATGAAGCTGCATACAATTTTATTACTTTTAGGCTTGTTGGCTCTTTTCTCGGTTGTGGCAAGTGGTTTTCTGTACTATTCCTCTTTACGCACATCTCTGTTAAAAAATACTGAAACCCAGACCAGATATCACGCTGAGAAAATAAAAAGCCTTATTTCATCTTACCTGGAAGATAATCAAAAAGCATTACGTGCTTTGGCCGGACTGAAAGAGTTGCAAAACGCTCTCGTAGACCCTAATGAAGGCAACTTATCGGATGCGAACCTTATTTTAGACCATTTTAACGATTCATTAAAGACAAGCGTGTCATACCTGATGGATCGAGATGGAACAACCATGGCATCAAGCAATCGGAATGATCCGGAAAGTTTTGTCGGTAAAAATTATTCATTCCGTCCGTATTTTAAAGAGGCCATTCATAAAAATCCTTCAATATATTTAGCATTAGGTCTAACTTCAAAAAAACGAGGTGTTTATTACAGCCATCCGGTTTATGACGACCGTCAAGGTTCTCCAATTGGGGTTGTAGTGCTGAAAGCCGATGTCGATACGATTGAAAGAGAATTTATAAACCTCCAGAACTACAGAGCGGAAATATTTACCTTTATTACAGGGCCCCATGGCATTGTTTTCATGTCAGACCATAGCAAATTCCTTTATAGCTTGCTATGGCAAGCTTCTGATCAAAAACCGGCCGACATTTTAAATTCGAAACAATTTGGAAACGGACCTTGGGAATGGGCGGGATTTAAACGAAAAAGCGAAAACCGAGCTGTAGATAAAGCGGGTAACGAATATATGATGTTTCAAAGATCTATAGAATCTTTGCCCGGCTGGAATGTTGTTCATTTAAACGATATCAGAGCGCTTTCAACGACTATTGCTGATTCGTTTATAGGAACGAGTGGCTATATCATACTGGTATTATGTTTCCTTATCGGGCTGTCTGTTTATATTCTGTACAATATAGGAAAGTCCGATATTATCAAGCGGTTGGAGGCGGAAGAGGCTCTTATGGACCGTACGTCGGCACTGACCGAGGCCAACGAACAGCTAACAGAAGAAATCGAACGGCGACAAAGGGCGGAACAAACCCTGCGAGAAAGCCATGAAGATATGGAGGAAATATTATTTTCAATGCCGGCAGGAATCATGATCATAGATCAAAAGACTCACAAAATTCTTGAAGCAAACTCGCAGGCGGTAGCCTTGATCGGCAAAAGCTATGACCAAATAATCGGCGCCACATGTCACGGCTTTGTATGTCCATCAGAAGAGTGTCAATGTCCTATCACCGACCTCAATCAAACCATAGACAAATCAGAACGTAAATTGCTGACATCAGACGGTAAGGCGATACCAATCATTAAGTCCGTTGTTAAGTCGACAATGGGTGGTCGGGAGTGCTTCATCGAGTGTTTCACAGATATTACCGAACAGAAGGATTTAGAACAAGAACGGTTAAAAAAAGAGAAGCTGCAGGGCGTTATTGAAACTGCAGGTGCTGTATGTCACGAATTAAATCAGCCTCTGCAGACAATTTTAGGAAGTGCGGAATTGATCATGATGAATAGTGAAGACGATAATTTCAATTTCAATAAACTTAAAACAATAAAAGACCAAGTGGACAGGATGGGAAAAATAACCAAAAAGCTGATGGGTATTACTGAGTATGAAACCATGGGATATCTCGATGGTAAGATAATAGATATCAATAAAGCTTCTGAAAGAAACGAAGATATAAAATATTATAGGAGGCAATAATATGGTGAAAAAGATACTGGTTGTTGATGATGAGGAATCAATTCGGACTGTGTTAATGGAAGCGTTTAAAAAAGCCGGTTATGTGGTTAAGGCGGCGGAAAGTGCGGAGCATGCCCTGGCTATTTTAAAACAGGAAAGTATCATGGTTAATTATTTTGACCTTAAACTTCCCGGGATGAGCGGTAAGGAACTTTGCCGGCAGGTTCGAATGCAAAATCCACTGGCTTATATCTGTGCTATTACCGGATATACTGATCTTTTTGGTCTGTTGGAATGTCGAAAAGCCGGGGTTGACGACTTTTTTCAAAAGCCGGTGACGCTATCATTGCTCCTGTTGTCTGCCCAGGAAGCCTTTAAAAGGCTGGAAAGATGGAAAGTGGATGACTATGAACCGGTGTAAAACCTCATAAGAATAGCTTGCACTCCGTCAATTTTTATGTTATGTCTCATTTATCCCATTTATCTTAATTGTCCCATAAAAAATATAATCAGGCAGAGAAATTTCATTATGTCAAATCCCGCCAAGTTTTACAGAGCATCGGAAGCCGCAGATAGATTTGGTGTTGATCGAAGAACTATCAACAGGTGGGTCAAATCCGGAAAAATCAAGGCCATAGTAACTCCGGGTGGTCATAGTCGGATTTTTAGTTCGGAACTAAACGACGACATCAAAAAGAATATTAAGTTCAAACCAACTTCAAAGGCTCAAACGACCATTTTAATTGTTGATGATGAAGCATCCGTCAGAAATACGCTAAAACAGAAACTGACCCGCCGGGGGTATGTCGTAGAAACAGCCTCAGACGGATTTAAAGCAGGCCTGAAGGCTCGCGACAGCAAACCGGATCTGATTATCCTTGACCTTATGATGAGCGGAATTGATGGCTTTGAAGTCTGCAAAACAATAAAAAGCAATAACCTTTTAAAAAATACGAAAATATTAATTATGACCGGTTTCGATAACTCAAAGAATCGAGAAAGGGCCAACCGGGAAGGCGCAGATGATTACCTGGTAAAAGGTGTCGATTTTTCGATTGTTTTAAAACGGATCAAGGATCTGTTGCCAAGGTGAAACCGCCGTGCGCCGTCAATATTAAAACAGCGCTCAACGCGATTGATGCATGCAATACAATTATATTTTCAGCAAACAGCAACAAGTTAACCCGTAAAAATTAAAACCGTAAGTCCGGCTCAGGCAATAATTGAGAGAAATCATCCGACTTTTCACGACAGCAAAGGCCGATAAAATGGGAGATGCCTCAGTGACGATAATTAAAAAGGCACTATGGTTTCTTTTAGGCGGAATGATACTTTGTCTCTTTTCTACGCTTCAAAAACTGGCGATAAATGCGCCGCTTGCGTTAAGAGGTTATGTGGTTCCGTGGTTATTCGGGGGAACAACCGGTTTGATTTTGGGGGTATATATATACAAGTTAAAGGACACTAAAAATAAACTGCAAATATTAACGGACTGTCTTGAAAAGAGAGTTAAGGAAAGTACGGAGAAATTAGAAAAAAGTGAAAAAAAATTTCGTGTGCTGATCGAATCCGCCCCAATGTCCATTCTCCTGCTGCGAGATGGAAAATATATTTATGGCAATCCAGCCAGCATCAAATCTCTTGGCTATGAAAAAGCATCGGATATCATCGGGTTGGACGCACTTGACCCGATTGCACCAGAGTTCCATGATATCATTTTAGCCCGCATGAACGATATCCATCAGGGAAAAGACAACCCGTCCATTGAAGTGAGGATCATAAAACCCAACGGTGAGTTCACCTGGTCCATTTCAACCTCTGTTTCGGTTCTGATAGATGATAAACCTGCGGCGATCGTTGTCGGGCAGGACATCACCGACCGCAAAATTGCCGAAGAGGAAATGAAACTTCAATCACTCCTGCTCGAACAGATTCAGGACCATATCGTCGCAACGGATTTGAATGGCAACGTTGTTTATGTGAATAACGCGGTAACGAACAGCCTGAAGTGCCGCCGCGAAGATTTGTTGGGCAGCTCGGTCGAGTCTTTTGGTGAAGATTCCGGTAAAGGGGCAACTCAGAAGGAGATCATCCGGGAGACCTTGCGCCATGGCGAATGGCGTGGTGAAATCGTGAACTATTCAGCAGACGGCAAAGAACTTGTTATGGATTGTCGCACCCGGCTGATACTAGATCCAAACGGCAAACCGGAATCCATGGTGGGGGTATCGACGGATATAACCGAACGAAAAAATACAGAGCGGGAGCTTTCGGAAAGCGAGGAAAAGTTTTATAAAGCGTTTCATGCCAGCCCGGTGGTCATGTCCATAACAACATTGGAGGATGGTGTGTTTATGGAAGTGAACGAGCCGTTCTTGCGCCTGGTGGGACTTCCTAAAGAAAAAGTCATTGGTAAAAAATCATCTGACTTGGACCTGTGGAAACGATCCAACAGGCAGGAAATCGTTTCCGAAATTAATCGTTTTGGGTTTTCACATGGCAAA
>Ga0180435_10002230_pt1 | contig 19882 bp, 19 predicted proteins | sample SS_ome_3_FD_132467 | JGI IMG/M metagenome (GOLD analysis project Ga0180435, IMG submission 132467) | Hypersaline lake sediment archaeal communities from the Salton Sea, California, USA - SS_3_S_1 metaG | ecosystem: Environmental > Aquatic > Non-marine Saline and Alkaline > Hypersaline >...
AGGACCATCCTGGTACTTTTGAAACATCAATACAGCATTAAACAGTCATTTTCCTACGAAAAAGAGATCAACCTGGTCTGGCTCAAAAGAATTGCCTATGGATTTTTCGCTTTGATTGTATTGAGCTTTTTCGGCTACGGTCTGGTCTCTGCAAGGCTCATTAGTATTTTCTGGATGGATTATATTCTAATCATGGGCAACATGCTCTTGTTTTTCTATATCGTCTATTCCGGCTATAAACAGAGAGCCATCCAGACCATGGTTGCTGATCCTGTGGCTTCGGGAAAGCCCAAACAGCCACAAGAAATAAAGCTCGGCAGGTCCCATAAAGTAAAACCGGTTCAGGAGGATAATCTGGATCCAGTCATACAGGAACTTCTCACTATAATGAAAGAGGAAAAACTCTATCTGGAGCCTGAATTGAATATAGGGGATATCGCCAATCTGCTGAAAATTCATTCCCATCAACTCTCCAAACTAATCAACTCGGGATTGGAAAGGAATTTCTTTGAATTCGTGAATGAATACAGGGTGGAAGAATTCAAAATACTTGTGGCAGATCCCAGGAATAAACATATTTCCATTCTGGGACTTGCCATGGATGCCGGATTTAATTCGAAAGCCACCTTCAACCGGATTTTTAAGAAAAATACCGGATTAACGCCTTCCAGGTTCCGGGACAGCTACAAATTCTGACAGGTCCCAATTTCTCATTTCCCTGCATTTTATATGCCTGATAATCTACATTATATGGATTGTTGAGACATCTTGTGGTCTCAGCATCGAATAGTGGAACGATGCGTCCTATGAGCCGCTGTACATTTGATCTGAAACTTAAAAATTACAATCATGAAAGTAGAAGAATTAGCCATGTACGGCAAAGCATTAGAAATGCCTAAAGAAGGCGTTAAGAAACAAATGAAAATCATGTTTAAGCTCCTGAGAAAGGAATTTGGAATAGCAGGACTTATAGGAATTATCCCGGGTGTAATCAGGCACTCCAAAAGAATTCGCAGAGATTACCCTGAAGCCATGGAAAAAGCAAAAAATATCTCCAAGGTGTTTGAGCAGGAATTACATATAATGGGCGGAATGTTTTCGGCTATAGCCGATCGAAAAGGAAGAGTGTATGCCAAAGAGTTTATGACCCGCATGATGCAAAATGTGGCAACTGTATCCATGCCTGCCATATACCAGGTTCACGACCTGGTAAAATGTGAAGGGGATGTATTCGATAACTATAAAAAATTTAATCGCGCCCTGTTTACCGAAATTGACCGGATCGGATCCTGGAAAAACAGTGGATTCCATGAAACTGAAGATTTGCTGGAGTTTAAAGTTACATCCTGTGTTAATGTGGAACTTTTTGAAGCCATCGAATGCCCGGAATTAAATACCCTTGGATGCGACCACGATTTAGCAGCTTATCCCCTAATGGAAAACGCTGTCCAAAGCGAATTCAGGAGGCCCTGTACTCTCGCCAAGGGTGGTGATTGCTGCCATTTCCACTTTTACAGAAAAGGCAAGGCTCCGGATACTGCCCATCTGAATCAATAGAATGAAGGTGAAGAATGCAGGATTGGCACGGTGATCCTGCAATCACCATTCATCCCAGATCTAACCATCCGTCCCAAATAAAATACCATTCATAACAATTCCTATCCCAGGTATTACAGAAACTGGACCAGGTAAGCATATTCCTGTAAAATTGAATTGAAATTCCAAAACAACTGAAACGAAACCCAATATCATGCAATCCCAACAGCTAATTACACTCTTTGTTTTAGCCTTCTCAGCCTGCAGTATATTTGGCCAGGAAAGCAACAACTCAGGTTCTGAATCCACAGCAAAAGTTAATACGGAGGTCGCTTATAAACATTCCATAGGTGCATCCCTTTTTATGGTGACCAATTTTTTCGCAGAACCTGCCGATTACTATTTATTGACCTATGGATACCAAAGCAGTCAAAAGAACAGGTTTTTTATAGAATTTAATACCTGGAAGTATTCCGAACCCATCGGTACCTATGAGAATTCCGATGACTTCTACCCCGGATATACCCGGAACTATGGCATTGGCCTGGGTTATCAGCGCTTTCACTGGAAAGGTGCATTCAGCACGGTACAGGCAACACCCTTTTTGAAAGGTTATTTTGATGAGGAAAACAACAAGCTGCAAAACGGTTTTCAGCTCTACCTTCAGTTTGTACTGGGATACCGCTTTGAATTTTTCAAAAAACGCCTGTATTTCGAACCTGCCTATGCCCTCAAATACTGGCCCGTCGATACCAATTTTCCCGATGCTTTTGCCCGGGTGGAAGAGGGAGCTCCCAAACACATATTTGAGCCAAGTCTGAACTTTGGTTTTAAGTTCTGAGTTTGCCAACAAATCGATCATACAAGATCTTCGATGAACAAGTTAATCCCGTGAAATCATGAAACCCTCAGCAGAAAATAAACGGATTGATACCCAGGCATCTCATACTGCTTTGATGGCCGCCATCTACCGTTACCTGGCTAGCAAGGAGAGCAGAACCGGGTTTAAGGGTCCCGATCATATGGCCCATATGTTTCTACCCGCCAAGGCAAGATTCTTTTTATCACTTGCCTATTTCCGCAAACTTTTTAAACGAAAGCTGGAAGAAAGAGGACCAGGCTCCTATGCCTATGTCAGCGCCCGGACCCGGTTTTTCGATGAGCTTCTTATGCAGGCCGCCCTGAACAGCATTCCACAAATTGTTTTTCTGGGGGCTGGCTATGATACCCGGGCAATCAGGTTCCAGGAGCTATTAAGCGGAACAGAGATATTTGAGCTGGATGCACCCAGCACCCAAAGTGAAAAAGTCAAACTGCTTGCAAAGCATAAAATTGATATACCTGAGAACCTGCATTTCGTCCCGATTAACTTTGACAGGGATGACATGAAGCAAATTCTCTTCAGGGCTGGATATGACCCAACCAGGCTATGTCTCTTCGTCTGGGAAGGGGTTAGTATGTATGTCAGCGACCAGGCAGTAGATGCTACCCTGGCCTTTGTTAAAGCCAATTCAGCTCCCGGAAGTACCATTGCCTTTGATTACCTGTACAAGTCGGTGATCACAGGAAATTGCGACTATTTCGGTGCCCGGGAATTGTCAGAGATCGTAAAGGAAAAAGGTGAAGCTTTCAGTTTTGGCATTGAAGAAGGAGAGATAGTAGAATTTCTGGAAGGAAAAGGATTTTCTCCCATAGTACACTATTCGCCAAAACTATTTGAAACGAAGTATTTGTTCAATGCAGAAGGAGAGTTTTTCGGGCATATGTACGGATTTGCATGTCACGTGCATGCAAAAACACTAGATAAATGAGACTTCCCATGATGATGCTATTCCTGAAGTACCTGCTGATCACCGTGAAAAGTATTCTAATTGGGGTGATAGTATTAATGTTTAAACTGCTCAACAATGATTTCTAAAAAACACCTTCCCATCATATACTTCATACTGGGTTTTGGCATTTTTATGTTTACCCGGCTAAGCAAATTGGTGCCGTCCATAGATATTGCCTTTCTCCTTGCCCCCATCTTCATCCTCCGGTTTATCCGGACCCAACCGGCAAAGAGAGGTATCTGGCTCACCCTGCTCGGATTTATGCTGAGTATGAATATTGCTCTATGGGGTTTGTTTGAGTTCGATGAAAAATGGATGACCGTGGTATTTGGTATGATCAGAAGCAGCGTCTTAGCCCTGATCTGGTTCCTGCCTTATATGTTCGATAGTCTGATCTATCCAAAATTTAAACACTGGGGTCCCTGGTCTACCCTCATATTTCCGATCATAAGTACAGCCCTGTTTTTTCTTTCATCGCTGGAAGGTCCCTTTGATGACGGATCGGGAACCCTGAGTTCCTTTGGCTTTGGATACAGATCTTTTGCTTTCATACAGCTGCGTTCCCTCTTTGGCATTTGGATACTGGTCTTCATTCATTCCTGGCTGTTTTCCACTGTTAATTATCTCTGGGAGAATCAGTTTACATGTAAAAAGATCAGAAGTTTATCCATTATATATCCGGTGGTTTTGCTGAGCATCTTTGTTTTTGGATGGCTAAAAAGCTCCTCCCCTGCAAAAAGCGAAACAGATACCGTTAAAATTGCCGCAGTTGTACTTATTCCGGAAGATGGACAGGCCGTCCCCATGTCACAAATATTTGAGTCAAAATCGACTTCACCCTTTGAGCAAAACCTTTCGAGGATTGAGAAATTAACAGCCAAAGCTGTAAATGGGGGAGCAAAAATTGTTTCGTTTCAGGAGTATGCCATGGTCATCAAGCAGGAAGATGAAGGCCGCCTGATACAGCGTTACCAGGGAATTGCTAAAGAGAACAACACTTATTTAAGTATCACCTATGCCTATTTCGGAAATAAGGAAAAAGGTGAAAACAAACATCTGTTTATTGACAAAAACGGAGACATCCTGCTGGATTACACCAAAAGATATCTGCTGGGACTGGGACCATTCGGGGAAGCAAGTGTTTTTAAGAAAGGCCCTGAGATTATCCAGTCGGTTGCTACCCCTTACGGAAACATCGGCATAAGTATTTGCAGGGATATGAGCTTCCCAACTTTTTTAAGACAGGCTGCCAAATCCCGGGTGGACATCATGCTCTCACCCTCCTACGATTGGCCCAAAAGTCCGTCAGCCTGGTATCTGACCAGCACCATCGAAAATGGATTTTCCTTCGTCAGACCTACCTACAATGGATATTCCTATGCAGCAGACTATCACGGAAAAGAACTTGCCCATATGGATTCGGACCTCTCGGTAGATGGGATCATGTATGCTGAGGTTCCGGTCGAAGGAATTCAAGTTCTCTACCCCCGCATTGGGGATCTGCTCGGGTGGATCAACCTCCTGGCTCTGGCCCTGCTAATCGTCCTGATCCCGCTGCGAAAAAAAACTGAACAGATCTAGCAGAATGGAACAGCTCATGAAAAAATCCATGGCTATGAAACAATCACTGCATTTTGCTTCCATCCTTGTGCTTGTCCTTTTTTCGGCCCTTATTGGATGGCTGTCCGAATCTCTTTATGCAAATAACCCCCCTGAACTGCTTGTAAAACTGGTCTATTATGATTTATCCCTACTGACAGTTGCCTTGCCGATTGGTCTGATCGCATTCATCTTTTCCCTTTTCAATAATCAAGGCGCCAGGCTTTTTACCCTGGGATGGACAATTTACATCGTTTTCTCCTTTGTGGTAACCCTGTTTACCTCCTACCAAAACAATCTATTCCTGGTATATATCGCCATTATCACCCTGGGAGGATTTTACTTCATCCATGGACTATCAGACTTTAAGCTTAGGCTATCCGGGATCCTGCATAGAAAAGCCGCAAAACTTATCTCCATCGCTCTATTATTCAGCGCCGTAATAGGAATGGGATTTTGGATGAGCGATGCCATCAATGCACTATCCCATCCCGATAAAAACCTGCACGTAAAAACACCCCAGGTTCTGGATATGGCATTTATCTTACCCTTCACAGTATATGGCGCCATAAAGCTGTGGCAAAACAAGCCAATAGGCATATGGATTTCGGCGACCGTGATGGTTTTTTTCGTCCTGATCGGGCTTAGCGTAATTACGATGGAAATTGGCTTAGTGGTAAAAACAGGTGCCGAATTGGATGCAGGGAAAGTATACGGCTTCGCATTCACCGCAGCCCTCAATCTTATAATAATGATTTTGACTTATACTAAGCTTACAATTAGTACTCAAAGACCTCAATAATACCACATCATGAAGATCACTTTTTATTTGTACAACGCTTTTGTCATCGAATGGGAAAACAAGAAGATTGCCATTGATCCCGGAGCTCTGTTTGCCTATTACTTTAGCTTCGCCAGCCTGATCCCCAAATCGGAATGGCCCGACATAAGCCATATTTTTGTCACCCACGGCGATCCTGACCACTACTGGCACGCAGACAGGCTGGCAAAAGCCTCAGGGGCACCTGTAATTCTCAATGAAAGCATGCTAAAGCAGGTAAATGGTGAGAAACTATTTCTTGGACCCAGAAGTAAAGGCTTGGCTTTTGACACCCCCTTCGAAAAATACCATACATTGGGCGTGAATGAAAGCATTGAAGTGGATGGAATGACAATTTCCGGACTTGAAGCACAGCACGGACCCTTAAAATTACAAGCAGGACCTTTCAAAAAAACTCTGTTCCCGGGCCCTGAGGAACGGACTGGCTGGGGCTCCATAGGGTATGAGATCCGCTACAAGAAGCGCACGATCGTAAATCTGGCCGATACCAAACTCTTGCCGAATGCCTGGAAACACCTTCAATCTCCTGATGTTCTTATGCTGCCCATCGGGGGAAGATCCGTAGAGAATACGATGGATGAAGATGAGGCTTTACAAGCCGTTGAGCTTATCAAACCCAAAGTGGTTATTCCCATGCATTACGATTGTCCCATGTTATTCTCAAGAAAGGGCAATCCGGCCAACGATCTACGCTTTAAAATCCTGGTTGAGTCCATGGGGATCCACTGCGAAATTCTGGGTAAAGGCGAGTCACTTAACTTGTAATGCAAATAACAGCTTTCTAATGATTCAGAGCCTTTTCAAACCCGAATATCCTTGGTGCGAAAGTGGCATCCAATCCCATTCCTGTTGCAGCCTGTTTGAGCTCGTCGGGAAGATCTCCGCAAAACAAGAATGGTCCGGGTTGTGCAATCTGCAATAAGTCATTAAAATGACCGGCGGCAGTAGTTCCCAGATGAAATCCTACGGCCTGAGCATCTGCAAAGAGATCCATAACGACCAATTTATTTTGACTGTCATCATAGTAACATTCCACGTGCAATGCTCCAGGCTCATTGACTTCCATTTCACCAGAAACTTGCTTGTAGATCTTCTTAAGTTCTTCTGATTTTCCTTCTTTTGCGGTCCAGGTATACACTACCATTACTTCTTGATTTTCCATAATATTTGATTTTGTTAATGATTATGAGACAAATGTATGACGTATTTACATAGTATAAGGATGTCTTTTACGACATTCGTAAGGGTTGTTTACGCCATTATTCTTTCTTACATTTGTACCCTGATCATTAGTAAGATGAAACATATAAGTATCATAGTACCACTTGGAAGCAGCATTATAGATACCATCATTGCTCCTTACAACCTGCTGCTAATGGCAAATTCTTATTACAAACGAATTCATCAGGAGGACCAGGCCCCCTTTGAGATTGATTTAGTGGGACTTTCTGAATCACCTGTTCTTTACCAGGGATTATTTAGCGTTACGCCTACCACTACCATTGATAAAGTGGAACATACCGATCTAATTATAGTAGCAGCCATAAGCGGAAATATGGAAAAAGGGATTGAAAACAATGCTGAATACATTAAGTGGATAAAGAACCAACGCATTGAAAACGGTGCCGAAATAGCCAGTTTATGTAAAGGTGCATTCCTCTTGGCAGAAACCGGTCTTTTGAACGGGAAATCCTGCTCTACACATTGGACAGCCCAAAACCAGTTCACAGCCAGGTATCCGAAAGTGAATTTGATACCCGAGAAAATAATCAGTGAGGATAACGGTATTTACTCTAGTGGCGGGGCCTACTCTTTTCTCAACTTCATGTTGTACTTAATAGAAAAGTTTTACGGAAGGGAAGTCGCCATTCGGTGTTCCAAGGTATCTGAAATCGAATTTGACCGGATTGAACAATCCAGGTTCATTATTTTCTCCGGACAAAAGGAGCATAAAGACGAAGCCATTAAGGAAGCACAGCAATACATTGAAAAAAACTTCTATGAGAATCTAAACATAAATGAAATTGCCAGCATGGTCAACGTAAGTTCCCGAAGTTTTCTCAGGCGATTTAAAAAGGCGACCTCTAATACACCACTGGAATACTTGCAACGCGTAAAAGTGGAAGCTGCCAAGAAAAAACTTGAAGCCTCCACAGCCAATATTCAGGAGGTAATGTACGATGTCGGATACAGCGACGAAAAGGCTTTCAGGAATACTTTCCGGAAATATTCCGGACTGTCACCAAAGGAATATCGGAAGAAATACAACCGTGAGATGGCCTTTGCCTCTTAACAGAGCCTTATTGCACTGGCAGATTTGCCAGACAGCTAAACAAGATTTTTGGATTAGATTTGTAGTCACAGAATAAAGCAGTCATTTTCCAGGAACCATGAGCAAAGTATACCCATTTTCAGCATTCCTTATACTGTTTATATTTCTTTGCCAGTGTAAGAAATCTCCGGATACGGAAATTTGTGGTTTAATTGAAACAAAGGAAAATGACCCCCAACACCTTAAGGTGCTGTTTATCGGTAACAGTCATACCTACACATACAGTATTCCTGAATCCATACACTCGATGGCTGAATCCGGGGGAGATAGTTTAGAGTTCGAGCAAAGTGCTCCCGGAGGATTTGATCTGGAGCAGCACTTCTACTTCCTTCCGACACTTCAGGCCATCAACTCCCGGAACTGGGATTACGTGGTATTGCAGGAATCGGGCTGGCGAACGGCTTTGCCCGATGACATGGCCGAGACTATGGTATATGCCTTTGCCGACAGTTTAGCCGAAATCATATATGCTAATTCATCCAGTACCGAAATTCTTCTGTTTATGACTCAGGGCTACAGGGAGGGCGTACTGAGCTTTGGGGATGAACAGTGGTGTGAAAATGATCCTGCAGTATGTACTTATGAGGGCATGCAGCACAGAATCCATCGCACCTACCTCCGGCTATCCGAAAATCTGGATGCGGATCTTGCACCGGCAGGCGCGATCTGGAAAATATTTATGGATGAATATGAAGATATCCCGGTATATCAGGCTGATGGAATCCATGCAAATCCGGAGGGCTCCTATTTATCAGCCTGTGTTATTTACAGCATGTTGTACAGAAAGAAACCCGAAGGCGGTTTTATTCCTGCGGCAGTTAACAGTGAAGACGCAGCTAAAATCCAGGCGACTGTCAGCGATGCCTTATTCCATTGCAATCCAGACTGGAGATTGTGAGCCAAGCTGCCCTGTTCCAGGCTTAATTTTCAAAGGTTTCGGTAATCTGAACTTCAGGAGTGCTGGAGTATATTTCCTGCAATTCTACCATACTATTTTCATCCAGAATTTTCATCAAATGGCAGATCCTGTTTATAGTTTCGATGTGCCCTTCCTCCAAATGATCATCATTTTCAAAAGCAAATGTCAACATAGGGGCAAAGCGATTGATGGGATATTCGGTTCCCAAAACAGATGCCAGGTCGATGTGGACTTTACCCAGGATGGACACAAATCCTGAATATCTGCGGGGTATACCGTAGTACCCTGGATCTATCTCTCCCTTTTGCAATTGGAGCCAGGCATCGTAAGAGAAGTCAAATTCTTCAGGGCTGAAATCAACCCGGTCCGTGCTCGGATCAACAAGCATCCAGCGTTTCTCGGCTTCATTCCATACCTCGCAAATGGTGTGGCTGGTATGAAAATCAGGGATTAAATAACTTACATGTCCGCAACGCACCCTTGCGGGAATTCCGCGATACTTCATTATGGATGCCAGTAATATAGCATTCTGCTGGCATCCCAGAATGAGACGATCTTTTGCGTTCCTGTCGTTTATTAATCCCCTTGAGTCATGGGAAAGCAGACCTTTCAGGATGGATTCCACACTGGGGTAGCTATACATTTCATTCCATCTTTCCCGGGGAATTTGCTCACGATATTGATTCAATTCAGCAAAGGGATGAATAAATTGGGATCTGATCAAAGTACACAGCTCCGACAAGGAAGCGGGAAGCTCTTCATATAGATAGGCATATTCGCCCGGATCGGTAAATGCACTGTATTGGCGATAGAAGTCCAATAGTGAGTTCTCAGCAGGTTCACCAGCCTCTCCCTGCGCATTAACGCCGGTAACAGTTGTGAAAGTTATCATTAAAAAGATCATTACAGTTTTCATAGTATTTCATTTAAACTAGTTTACATTATAAACTATATACGTAAAAAAATTATTTGGGATTGATGTAATTTTTCAGATCGTTTACATAATTCTCAAAAGCTACCATTCCTTTTCGCGTGATGGAAAGTGAAGTGTTGGGATAATTGTTCTTAAAGGTCTTTTTCACCTTAATATAGCCAGCTTCCTGCAGTTTTTTAATCTGGATACTCAGATTGCCGGATGTTGCTTGGGTTTCTTCCTTGATGAAGGTAAAGTTGGCTTCATCCACCGACATCAATATGGATACAATTGATAGCCTGAGCTGGGAATGCAATATGGGATCTAAATCTTTAAACATCGGTCTTTCTCCTTGCTATATTAAGCATTATTCCGGGTATAATCATACCGACCACTGCAGCCACCATCAAACTGATCCCATGATAATCTCTTTCGAAAAAGAAAGAACCCAAGCCAATTAAATTTGCCAATGCTCCACCTATGGTAAGAGGTTTAAACCGAATGGATAATCCGCTGACAATAATCATCAAAGCTAGGAGGATGATGAAGACAGGTCCCATGGCATCGCCGAGTACATCTGAAAACAGGAAACCCATGATCATAAGATTCATTCCTACGACCCAACCAATATTCTGCAGCACATTTCCGATAATGGTCCTGGGAATATTATGCCTCCTGTATTCTCTCCATACATACAAGCCCGTAAGGATGGCTCCCAGTGGAAAGAGGTAGATGGGTAGCATGGTGAATTGGTACAGCTCTAAGAGTGAAAATATGAGCTGACTCCCAAATACAAGAACAGTCAGGCTTCCCCAGAAGATAAATATCCCCCCGTGTTCCTTGAATCGTTCTTTGGTGTCCTCTATTGTTTTCGAGATCAACAATAGACTTTGTTCCGGTGTTAATTCTGATTTTTCCATTTTTCTAAAATCCTTTCTTTATGCTATTAAGTCCTAATTTCGATTCAAATATAAATATGTTTACGTTATAAACCAAATAAAAGAAACTTTGATGCTTTGTTGCTTCATTCTATCTTTATTGACAAGCACGATACTAATTCATTATGAAACAAAACATATTTATTTTTCTGCTCAGCACCCTCCTTTTTACTGCCTGTACCACGAAAGAAGCTGTTCAAGCCCCCCTACCCTTTCTACCCGTGCCAAACGAAGCTCAGTTAAACTGGCACAAGGCTGAATACATCATGTTTGTCCATTTCGGGATGAAAACCTTTTATCCCAGCGATGATCATATGGGCTATGGCCAGGAGGACCCGGCCAGGTTTAATCCTGTGGATTTTGATGCAAGGCAATGGGTGCAAGCGGCTAAAACAGGTGGATTTAAAGGGATTGTACTAACTGCCAAACACCACGATGGTTTCTGCAACTGGCAAACCAAGACAACCAGCCACAGCCTGGCCTCGTCTCCCTGGAAGGATGGTCAGGGCGATATCATCAGGGAACTTTCCGAAGCCTGCCGCGAAGCCGGTATCTACTTCGGCATTTACGTATCCATCATCGACAAACATTTTGAATCAGCCGGCAGCAAAGATTACTCGGACTATGGTAGCTATTACTACGAACAGCTAAAAGAGCTGAGTACAAATTACGGTCCCATAGACGAATACTGGTTTGATGGCTTTCAGGCCGATAATTTGAAAATGGATTATGAAAAGATCGCTGCATTGATTAAAAAGGCACAGCCCGATGCGGTAGTATACGAATCGGGAACCATGGTGGAGTTTTTACCCGATCGCAGCATAGCCTGGCCAGGAGCTCATGGCGGCATCACTCCCGATCAGAACTATCGGGTTGAGATTAACGATACGCTTCGATGGTATCCTTCAGAACCTTCCATAATTCTGCAGGGCAACTGGTTCCATAACCATACACCGGTGGTTAGCCTGGAACAGATTCAGGATTATTATTTAAGCTCTGTGGGCTACGGGGTTACCCCTTTGATGAATATCTCACCCAATGCGAAAGGTTTGATCGATGAGAGTACCGTGAAAAGACTGGCCGAATTTCAAGCCTGGGTAGATCAATTACACAGTAATGACCTGTGCAAAACAACTAATGCTTATGCTTCTTCCGGCAGTTTCAGGGGCAAGACCCTCAAGTACGCTCCTCAAAGGGCCATCGATGGCGATTACGAAACTTACTTTGCCACTGACGATTCCATACTAAATGCTGTCCTGGAAGTGGAATTTGAAAAGGTTCAGGAAATCGAGGGATTTATCATTCAGGAATATATCCCTCTGGGACAACGCGTGGACGGATTCAGCATCGAATGCCGGGTAAACGGAAAATGGGAGAAAGTATTCTCTGGCAGGAATATAGGCTATAAACGCATTATCCTGGAGGGAAGGGCTTCTGCCGCGGACAGGGATTTCCCGGCTTCTGACGCAGTACGCTTAAAGATAGAAAATGCACTGGCCTGTCCCATGATCAGCACCTTTGGAATTATTGGAAAGAAAGGCTTGTGATCCTTACCTTCCAGGAATACCTATACCTAATCGTAAACCATGAACCATCCAAGAAGGACTTTTATCAAGCAAACAGCCTTAGCGGCTTCGGCCTTATCACTAAGTCCGGCCCTGGCCTTTCCAAAATGGGAAAATAGCGGATCAGAAGCCATCATTAAAAAGCTGACTCTGCTCAATGATCAAAAGATAGAGGAACAGCTCGCCCGGCAGATGGACAAAGCAGGTGATCGCTGGGATGGGGGTGTCAGAAACGAGTACAAAATCCCCAATGCTCATTCGACCTCCAGTTTCCTTCAGGTTCTGGGAGCCTCCTACGCTTCACCCTTCTCCAGCTACTACCTTTCAGAAGCACTAGAGAAAGCTATGGAAAGGGCCATAAGTTGTTTGCTTAATGTACAGTATAGCGACGGCACCATCGACCTGCACACCACCAACTTCCACTCCACACCGGATACGGCCTTTATTGTTAACTACCTGAGTCCGGTTTTTGTGATTTTAAGGCGCCTCGAACGAACAGCACTGGAGAGCCTGCTGGATAAAATGGGCCAATTTTTCCTTAATGCAGGCAAGTGCTTCCTTGTGGGTGGCATTCATACCCCAAATCATCGCTGGGTGGTCTGTTCCGCACTGGCCCGAATAAATGCCTTTTTCCCTTCCTCCAGGTACATTCACAGAATCGATGAGTGGCTGCGCGAAGGTATCGATATGGATCCGGATGGTCAGTACACAGAAAGGAGCGTAAGCATCTATTCGCCCACCTGCAACAACATGTTCCTGGATATGGGGCGCCTTCTTGACAGACCAGAGCTGCACAAAGTAGTCAGGAAAAACCTGAACATGACCCTGTATTACATCCAACCCGGTGGAGAGGTTCTGACCGACGCTTCGGGAAGACAGGATGCTGCCCGGACCGGATATGTGAATCGATATTATTATTCGTACAGGTATTTCGCCCTCAAAGATAATAATCCGGTGTATGCCGCAGTATGTCAACTGATTGAAGATCAAATGCCCGAGCTTATTGTTGGCGAGCTTCCCAAGCTACTGGAAGTATCCCTGTTTGCGGAAGAGTTGATTTCCCCGACTAAGATCCCCGACAATTATTTCAAACGCTTTGAGCATTCGGGAGTATTCCGCATAAGGCGTGGTAAAGCAGATATATCCATTATTGAAAAGAATCCCACCTTCCTCTCCTTCATGAAAGGTAAAGCGGTGATGCAGTCCATGCGTCTGGCAGCTGCATTTTTCGGAAGCAAGGGACAATTTATTTCGGAGGAGACAGAATTTGATGGCCGCAGCATAAAGCTTTCTAGCGTCAAAAAATGGGGTTATTTCCAACCCTTCCCCGAAGAACAGATTCCGGAAGATGGCAACTGGCAGAAGATGCCAAGGGGGATGAGGGAGCTAAGCGAAGCCCAGACTTTGGATTATAAGGTAAGTTTCACAGAATTAAGCGGCAAACTTAGCATTGAGATACAAATAGAAGGGACGGAGCATGTGCCTGTATCCTGTGAAATGAGTTTCCGAACCGGAGGTGAATTATCCGGTGTTACAGAAGATAAAAACCTGGAAGATGCCTATTTCCTGGGTGAAGGTATGGGAAGCTACAAAGTGGGAGAAGATACCCTGAGATTTGGTCCGGGTACTGAAAGTCATAAGTGGGCCCAGATGAGAGGCATGCTGGAGAAACAGAAAGGAAAGAGTGTGTACATTACCGGATATACCCCCTTCAGGCACGTAATAGAATTAAGTTAACCACAGCTATGTTCAGGGAAGGAGTAATTATTCTTTCCCTTCAATCTTGCGCATAAGTGGAGCAAATTCTTCAACTATTCCATCTGTATCCCATCCCAGGTCTTTGTCTTTTGCTTCTTTCTCCATGTCCTCCAGCATCATTAATTCAAGTTCCGCAATAACCTGACGACCACGTTTAAAAAAGGTCTTTTGCTCGTGTCTCGAATCGACCATTCCCTTCAGATAGGCCTCGTCATGTCTTCTGAATTTCTTCAAAGAACGCTGTACCTGGTTCTTCCGGTAACCCATATGACCCAGGGCATCAGCTCCCATTCGTAAGGCAACATCTGAAAACTCCCTGTAAACACCAAGCAGATCTTTTTCCAGCATATCGTAATAGTCGTTCCAGTATTTTGTCCTGACCATAATCTTCACATGCGGAAAGTGTTTTCGAGCCGTTTCAACTATCTCCAAGGATTTTTCCGAATCATCCACTGCCACAATAAGCAGTCTGGCATCGTCGGCGCCGGCAGCATGCAATAAATCATGCCGTGAGGCATCTCCATAAAATACTTTCAATCCAAGCTTACGCAGTAAATCCACGTTGTTCGGGTCTATATCCAGATAGGTTGCCTGCATTCCGTTTGCCTGAAGGAAACGACCGATCGTACTTCCATACCTTCCAAATCCTGCAATAATAATTGTATTCTTTTCATCAATGGTGTCCGATTCACGTTCCACAGATTCTTTGGTGCCAAAGTTGGGTTGAATTAGCCTTTCGTTCAACAACATCAACAGAGGTGTTAAGGCCATGGATATGGCCACAGCTGCAATCAGCGGATTGGCAGTTTCACTGGTTAATACCCCGTTCTGAAGCGCGTATGAAAATAATACAAAGGCAAACTCCCCGCCCTGTGCCAGACCGAATGCAAACATCAGATTATTATCGCTGCGCATGCCGAAAACCCTGCCTATTACCACCAGGACCATAAGCTTAACCAGGATCAGCCCTGCAACGATCAGAGCAATCAGACCCGGATTTTGAAAAATCAGGTTAAAATCTATGGAAGCTCCCACAGCAATAAAAAACAAGCCCAGCAGAAGTCCTTTAAAGGGTTCTATATCGGTTTCCAGTTCGTGCCTGTACTCACTTTGAGCAAGCACCACCCCCGCCAGAAAGGTACCCAGAGCAGGACTTAATCCTACCATGGTCATTAATAAGGTGATTCCTATCACCAGCAATAATGCTGCGGCGGTGAACAACTCCCTCAGCCGGGTTTGAGCAATCAAGCGGAATGCGTAACTAATGAGATAACGCCCTATAAGCACAATCGATACAATGACCCCCAGAACAATCATCGTTTGTAAGGCGATTGGCATACCTTCAATCCAGGTGTGTGTTTCATGGCCGCTGGAATGAACAGCTTCTGTGGTGGCCAGCAGGGGAAGGAAGGCCAGGATGGGAATTACAGCAATATCCTGGAACAACAATACGGAAAATGCATTCTGTCCTCCCACCGTTTTGAGCAAGCCTTTTTCACTGAGTGTTTGCAAGACTATGGCGGTGGAAGACAAGGCCAGGGTCAATCCAATGGCCAGCGCCATTTGCCAGGACAAGTCGCTAACTAAGAGCACAATGGCTGTTATTAGCCCGGCAGTAGCCACCACCTGTATGCCACCCAGTCCCAGAATGGGAGCTCTCAATTTCCACAGCAGGGAGGGCTGCAGTTCCAGGCCCACCAGAAAGAGCATCATCACGACCCCGAATTCTGCAAAATGCATAACATCCTGCCCTTCTTCACCCACAAATCCCAATAAGTAGGGACCTATTAAAACTCCTGCAATCAGGTAACCCAGTACAGAACCTAAACCCAATCTCTTTGCTATGGGTACAGCTACCACTGCAGCAGCTAAATACACAAATGCCTGATAAAAAAAATTCCCTTCCATATGATCAGTCCTGTTTTACGAAATATTCATTCAAGTACTCGTACCTTCCGGCTTCATCCACATTAATTTCCTGGTTAGTAAGGAGGTTCAACAGATTATGCAAGTCGTTTTTAGCATCCAGGATGTCGTCCATTTCCATTGTATGGGTACTGTGAACTACAAAAGGAGGCAAGGGCTTCATTTTGCATAAAACCGAAGTTTGTCTCAAGGGCGATAACAACTGATTTAAGGTATGATTGTGAAAACCCTCCACCTGGTAAGCTTGCCTGGGGCCTCCTGTGGTAACCAGGCACATGAATAATTTATCCTGTAATCTGTTGCCTTTGCTTCCGTAAGCCCAGCCATGCTCCAGAACCAGATCCTGCCATTCTTTTAATATGGCGGGAGTACTATACCAGAACAGTGGAAATTGAAACATAACAACATCGTGCTCCTCTAACAATTCCTGTTCCCTTTTGACATCTATATCCAGTTCGGGATACTCCTGATATAAATCGTGGAAAGTTACATCCTCCAGTTCAGACAAGCCATCAACCAGGATCTTATTTACTTTTGATTTTTGAAAGGCAGGATGCGCAAATAATACGAGAACCTTCATTTGTTTGATAGATTTTGAAGTATGCAACTGTGCAATAGTCGGGAGGCATCTATCTAACAAAATATGTAAAGGAAAGTTGAATCACATGTTCCCCGAACAAGTAATAAGCTCAGGCAGCGACCTATCCTGACCGTATAAAAAGAGAGACAGTGTATTGGGATATCAAACTCACACCCGTACTCCGACCACCAGAATATCGTCGATCTGGGATTCGTTCCCCATCCAGTCTTTAAGTGCCTGCTCCAGTTTGTTCTTTTGTTCAAACATGGGCTCATCATGGATCTCAAGGAGTAACTTCTTAAACTTCTTGCTCATGAATTTCTTCTGATCTGGTCCACCTTTCTGATCGATAAATCCGTCCGAAAAGATGTAGAACGTATCACCGATCTCCAATTTGATGTCATGATGGGTAAAAGTCCGGTCTTTCCCGTGATAGTAGCCAAGGGGCATGCGGTCTGCCTTAAACTCAATCAGTTCTGCATTAAACTTTTCTTCACGAATAAGGTACAGGGGATTGAAGGCACCGGCATACTGCATGGTCCGGTTTTTCTGGTCAATGGCGCAAAGAGCCATATCGATCCCGTCTTTGGCTTCGTCGGGCTGACCATGCTGACGCAGGGAATTTTTAATCTGGCGGCGGAGTTCATTCAAGACCTGGCTGGCTTCGGTAATCTCCCTTCTTGAGACAATTTCATTCAAATAGCTGATCCCCAGCAGGCTCATAAATGCTCCGGGTACCCCGTGTCCGGTACAGTCTGCTGCTGCCAGTATTATGAACTGATTTACCTGCTTGATCCAGAAAAAGTCCCCGCTGACTATGTCCCTGGGTTTATACAGAATAAATGCTTCGTCGAGCAGTTCATTGAAATAGCCTTCCGGAGGCATCATGGCACTCTGTATGCGTTGCGCATAAGAGATGCTGTCCATGATCTCCCGGTTCTGCCGGCTGATGGCTTCATTTAAGGTGGTGAGCTCCTCATTGGCCTCCCTGATTTGCGCATTCTGATCCCAGATTTTCTGATTATCCCTTCGCTTCTGTATGTAGGCGTAAACTACTACAGCAATAACAAGGATAAATGCCAGGAGCCCTGCAATCAAGGCATTTCGGAGAGTTTTCTGCTGCTGAATTTTCGCATCCCTGGCTTCCAGCTGGGACTCCTGCAATTCGATCTGTTGTTGCTTTTTTTCCGTCTCATACTTGGTGTCCATTTCTTCGATGGCCCGTGCTTTTTCCTCGTTGAACAAGGTATCGCGGGTGTCAATAAATGCTTCAGCATACTCCAGGGCTTTCCAGGGCATGCCCAGGGACCTGTAGGCACCATGCAGGGTGTTTGCCGCATAGTTCTGCACATATACCGCATCCAGTTCATCTGCAAGTTCATAACATTTGAGGCCATAAGATACGGACTGGTTAAGGTACTCCAGCCTCTGGCTTTGAGTCAGATCCAGAGAGTCCGCCATTCGCACGTATACGCCGGCCACATTGCTCAGGGAGTGTGCCATGCCGTCCATGTTATTGATCTCCTCATTCATCTCTACCGACTTCAGATGGTTTTCCAGGGAGACCAGGTAATGTTTGAGTTCAAAATGAATGGTGCCAAGGTTGCCATAAGCAGTGGCGATTCCGATCCGGTCGCCCAATTCTTTGTATAGCTCCAGAGAATGTTCCACAAAATCCAGTGCTTCCTCATACTGTCCCAGGGCGTTCTTCAGGGAGGCCATGTTGGTGTAGTAATTAGACATCCCGCCCTTGTCTCCCAATTCCTTTTTTATCTCGAAGGAAAGGGTCAGGTATTCCATGCATTGCTCATAGGATCCCTGCAGATAGTGTAATATGGCTATGCTGTTGTAAGTCATGGCTATCCCATGCCTGAGATCGGCTTCTTCGAAGAGCGCAAGGGCCTTGAAGTAATCCTCCAGCGCCTCATCATACAGTCCCTCGCTTTCCTTGACCATTCCCATATACCGCCTGCTGTTTCCCTGCAGGCTGACGGAACCCAGCTGCTCAGCGATGTCAAGTCCTTGTTCGAAAAACATCATGGCCGAATCCGGATGGTAGTACCTGTATTCGTTCCCCAGGTGGAGCAGGATTGCTGACCTAAGGCTGTCCTCCTCAGCAGCAGAGAGTTCTGTCCGCAGTGAATCAATGACAGTCTGAACCTGGGCGTTTCCGCTGGAAAAAAACAAAAGGCCAGTCACCATGGCCATCAGAGCAGTTTTCAGATACTTCATAGGTAGTTAGCTTAGCTAGTCCTCCCCAATTTAATGAGATCGGGGATATAAGTCAAATGAAAAGCTTACCCAGGTGCGAACTGGAGGAGTCTCTGCCTAATGACTTGATAACTAAATGTCAACATATTTTACTTTTTGTTGTTAGATACAAAAGCAGAGAAAAAACATGACAGCCGACAAAGTAGGATCTTACCTTATTATGCCTCATAAGAAGCTTATCCTGGAATACTATAATGGCAAAATAAATATGTCTGATCTCATTCATTTCAAGCGAATTATAAGCAAAGATCCTGATCACAACTTTTACTTTAATACGATCATTGATTTCAGAGATGCCGAATTAATGATTGGTAAAAATGAACTGGATGCCCTGCTTGCTTTCTTCAGGAGGAAATTTAAAGTTTCGGGAACCAGAAACGTGGCCTATTTAACTTCCGCTCCGAAAGAGGTTGTGATTACCAAATTGTTCTCCTTATTGGCAAATGAATATGCCGATTTAAGATTTAATTTACAGACCTTTTCAACCATTGAAGCTGTTTCAGGCTGGTTCAGTTCCGTAAGTGTTCCATATGAGACTCTAAAATCATCACTCCAGGAGTTGAAAGACGACTCTGAAAATGTGTTCGGAAAAAGTCGTTAATTTGGTCTATCCGCATTTACTCAGACCTTGAGAAGTATGAAGCCCGGCTCCCTCGAACACTACTAAAATATAATAGGCTAATGTGGAAACAACTCACGATCGGATTAATATTTCTCAGTTTCTTCTCATGCAATAAAGCCAAGGAATCAAATTCAGATTCGGATAACTCTAGCCTTGAATCCGGGATGAAATTTGATAAAACCAAATGGGCATTGAAAGACGGACGAGACTATCCTTTCAGGGAGCTAATGCTGGAGGATATTGTTTACAA
>Ga0180435_10002231_pt1 | contig 19874 bp, 9 predicted proteins | sample SS_ome_3_FD_132467 | JGI IMG/M metagenome (GOLD analysis project Ga0180435, IMG submission 132467) | Hypersaline lake sediment archaeal communities from the Salton Sea, California, USA - SS_3_S_1 metaG | ecosystem: Environmental > Aquatic > Non-marine Saline and Alkaline > Hypersaline > Sediment...
AAGGTGAAAGGGCCACGGCCCCGGTTCAGTTTGGCGATATCTCAATGTCGGCCGCCGAATTCGAGGCCGTCATCGCCGATATGCTCAAAACGCACGCCGGCGCCACGCTCGCCCCCAACGGCGCGGCAAACGATCCGCTCGAATCAATCAAGCCAGCTTCGTTTAACGTTCATAAACGCGGCGCTTTCGATGGTGAAAAGGGCGGACACAGCGGGCCGCCGTTTGGAGCTTTCCGCGGTGAGGATATCCAGTGGGTCGACCGTCAACTCTCGTACCGAGTCGACGGCGATTGGCTCTTCTTGAGCAATCGGTATCAGGTCATCGCCTACGATCTAAACAATGGGCGACAGCGCTGGAAATCCTCCGGCGTACCCGGCGGTGTGGGCAAACAATTCGACTGGCCAATGATCCAGATGCGACCGTTGGTCACCAAGGATCGCGTGTTTACTCGCATTCTCAAGGACAAGGGGCCGGTGCTCGCGTGCCTGGATCGCAACAACGGCCGGAATGTCTGGACGTATTTCGAAAGCTCCGAAACGATCCTCAGCGATCCCTTCGTGTTGCGCGGCGAACTCGCGGCATTGACGCTGGGCCCCGGTTCGCTGGGAACGCATTGGTTGCGTCTCACTACGTTCGATGCGCAGTCGGGCGCCGTTGTAGCTCATCGCCCGTTGGTCCATCTGCGCAGCACCTGGTTCGATCGCAATCTCTGCGAGGTCGTCGTCCGGGATGACTCATTCGTCGCCGTGCTCGGCGGGGTTGTCCTCGCCTGCGAAGCGGACGGGGATGTACGTTGGCTGCGACGGCAGGAAGTCACACCCGCAGCAGAGGACAACGGTTGGGGGCGGAAGTATTTCGCTCCGCCAGCGGTAAAGGACGATTACCTCTACATCTTGCAGCCCGGCGTTTATGCAGTCGATTGCGTGCAATGGCGAACGGGCAAGCTGGTTTGGCAACGTGTCATGCCCCAGGCGCAGCGACTGATGGGCGTCGTCGATGATGGTCTGATCGTACGTACCGACGATGGAATCGAACGATTGCGCACGGCCGACGGCAGCACGGTTTGGCGTCACGAGGCCGTGGGCCTGCTGAACACATCTCTCTGCGGTGGCGAGGGCGGCATAATGATTGGCCAACTCGGCCCGGTAGCCACTGATGGCAAGCGCGTTCCTGTGCTCGTGTGGCTCGATCCCGAAACCGGCAAACCGACGGGGCATTTCCCTCTCGATACATACTCGTTCCCGTTGCCCCAACTCGGTCAGGCGATTCCCTACAAGGGGCGTCTCTGGCTGCTTGTCGGCAGAGATCACAACGACCAACGCCGCGAGTTGATCGAATTGCAGCCCAAAGGGCCGCCGCCAATCGTCGTCGGCCAGTCGTTGGAAGCGCCGATTTGGTCGGATCTATACCTTCCCCAATATCGTGAAGCGGTCAATCGCGTGCTACCGGGTTGGTCGTTGGTCGCAACGACCCCCGTCTCCAGACCCGAGTATCTCAATGAATACTACGGTGATCGCGTGGTCGTGAAGTTGGGGGCCCGCTACGACGCACCGGCAATCCTCGCCCAGCAGGTGTCGTTTCCTGCCGGCTCGAAACCGAGGCTGAAAGTCCGCGTCCGCACGGGCAATCAATTGGATTGGACGGTGGCGGCGACGCTCAACGGCAAACAGTTGGCCAGCAAGGACTTAAAGTCGATTCAAACCGACCGTGGTTGGACCGAATTCGAGCTGGATTTATCGACTGGCGCGGGACAATCCGGCTGGCTCTTTTTCCGCGCTGGCAGTAGCAGCACCAGCCGCCACATGGACATTTTTCTCAAGAAGCTTGAAATCTCGCTCTAACGCTGCGCACAATCTCGTTTGAAAACGAACTATAGCTGCGTTCGTCAGAACGCGGTCGTATCTATCCGCACTCTGGCGAATGCAGCTACCAAGCCAAATCGATTTCTGAAAACCGACGGGGAAAACCCATTAACCCCCGTAACCTTCCGTCGGTTCTGTGCATATTAAGTCAGTTGGATGGAAACCTCGACTTATTCGGCAGCGTCTACTTTGACCTCGGTTAGTGGACGAATCGCCGCCCTGCCATGAAAAAGACCATCATCCTCACTCTCGCCGCTTGCGTTGCTCTCTCCGGCGGGCAGGCCCACGCCGAAGGCGACTGGGAAATCACGCCGCAGAGCGAACTGGCGATTCGTCGTGGCCTCGAATGGCTCGACCGCAACCAAGGCCCGGAAGGGAATTGGCAGTCGAACGATCTGGGGCTCGTCGGCATGGGCGCCCTGGCCTATATGTCCTCGGGACACTTCCCTGGGCGAGGCCGGTATGGTCGCTCGGTCGAGCGTTCTCTCGACTACATCCTTCGCAGCGCGAAGCCGTCCGGTTTGCTCAATCGATCCGACGAACGTCGCGACATGTACAACCACGGGCTGGCCACCTTTGTTTTGGGGCAGGCCCACGGGATGACCGACGACGAACGCATCAACGCCGCGCTCGATCGGGCGCTCAAGTTGATCGCGAACACGCAATGCGATGACGGCGGTTGGGACTACGTCGCCAGGCAGCAGCAACGCGGTCACGATCTTTCGCTGGCGGTCATGCAGGCGAAAGCGCTGCGATCAGCAGTCGACAGCGGGTTGACCGTCCAGCCAGAGGTGATCGATCTGGCGATCCGCAGTGTTCGCGAGCACTACGCCCCCAAGGGTATTTCGCACAGGTCTCCCGAGTCGGAGCAAAAGAAACGCCCTGGCCAATTCACGTATAGCAAGGGCGGCAGCGGGGGGACGGTGGCGATGGCGGCGGCGGGTGTCGTTTGCTTGCAGGAGTTCGGCGAATACGACGATTGGCGTATCGCCAAGAACATGGACATCATCGTCGCCGCGGTCGAGAGCCTGAAATCGCCGCGCGACGGCAGCGGTGAAATGCCGTTCGACGCCTACACGCTTTATTATGTCGGCCAAGCCCTCTATCAAGTGGGCGGCGACCCCTGGCAGCAAGCGTACCCGAAGTTGCGCGACTATCTGGCGAAATCGCAGATCAACGATCCGGACAACCCTGCCGAGCACGGCAAGTGGAAGGCGGGCGGACGAGTTGGCGGTCGCCCTGGCGACATGTATAGCACATCGGTCGCTTGTTTCATTCTGGCAATGCCGAATCGATATCTCCCCATTTTGCAGGAAGGCAAGATCGAAAGTTTCAAGCAACGCAATCGTGGGTTTTAGGCCCTCCGACAAAACAAAACGCCCTGAACCACCACCATGAGTTTCCTGCCGAGTTTTACCACTGCCGCCTTCGCCATCGCCGGCCTCTGCTGTGCGTTGGGGCCGGTGATTATCCACCTTTTGAACCGGCGCCGGTTTCGTGTGGTGCAGTGGGCGGCCATGGACTTCCTGCGTGAGGCGATCAAACGCAATCGCCGCATCATGCAGTTCCGCGACCTGTTGTTGCTACTGCTCCGCGTGGCGGCGGTCATCTTCTTTGGGTTGGCTCTTGCCAGGCCATATTACTCGGCTTCCGAAGAAGAGTACGACGCATCGGCCCCGTTGCACGCCGTTTTGATCGTCGACAACAGCCTCTCGATGGGCTACCAATACGAAGAATTTGGTGAGACGCTACTCGACCGTGCCAAGCAAGTGGGCAAGCAGTTCGTTGACGAGCTTCCCAAGGGCAGTCGCGTGTCGGTCGTGCCGCTGTGTGGTTCCGGCGAAGCAATTAGCCCCGACCCGTATCGACGCAAGGAAGACGCCGTCGACGCGCTCGACAAAATAGAGGTCGTCGATCGGGCTGGCTCGATTCATCTGGCGGCCAGCCGCGCGAGCACCGCCTGCGAGTCCGCCCCGCGATTGGCGAAACGAGTTGTGCTGCTCAGCGATCAGCAATCGGAGAATTGGCGAGGGGCCGGGTCGGCGAAGCAGTTCGAGGCCATCCCCTCGATGCAGATCGTCGATGTTTCGCCAGAGACGGAAGTCGAAAACACTTGGGTGTCGGGTTTGGCTATCCAGGATGGCGTTGCGGATGTCGAAACGCCCACAACATTCGTTGTTGAGCTTCGCCATCGCGGGCCAAGTGAACGAAAGGACGTGCAAGTCACGCTCTGGGTCGACGGCGCGCACAGCGAGACCAAAACGGTGTCGCTGCAACCGGGCGAGGGGACTCGCGAAATCACCTTCGAGCACACATTTTCTCGCGACGACGTCTATCGGCATCGGTTTGACTCCAACGGGGAGTCGGCGGCCGACGAAACGGGGCAAGGCTATGTTCGGCCGGTGTTCGTGCCTGTGAAGGTCAGTTTGCCCACCGACCGATTGCCCGAGGACGACGATCGCCACCTGATCGTGCCCGTGGTTGCCTCTCTACCCGTCGTCTTCCTCGACCAAGTGAGCGCCGCCAACGAGAATCCGCAAAAGGGAATCTACGGCGAAACATTCCACCTGCGGAAGCTGCTCGCGCCGCGAACGCGACGCGTGACCGCAACGTCTTCGCGCTCGACGGACGAGTTGATTCGTATCGACCATATTTCGTCTAACGAATTGTCTGCCGAAGACCTGCGTGAGCGAATTCGTCGCGCCCGGCTCGTCGTGATTGGCGGTGTCGCCGCTCCCAGCGATGAAGTGGTCGACGTACTGCGCGAGTACGTGCTGCAAGGCGGGCAAGTCGTATTGGCCGGCGGCGGAAGGTTCGACCCGGCCCGTTGGTCTGAGCTTGCCTGGCGAGACGGCGCAGGCATCCTGCCGGCCCCGCTCAGTCCGGAGCCGGTCGGTGCGTCCCTGCAAGAAGATCCGGCCAACGCCAAGTGGTTCTACCTCGATTTCAACAGCCTCAAGCATCACGACTACTTCGTCTTGGCGGGCAATTCAGAAGAGCAGCTTACCGATCTCTACTCGAAGCCGCTGTTTTTCAAGGCGGTTAGCGCCGATGTGAGTGACGCGACCAAGTCGGCGCTGATCGACGAGGAAAAGAAAAGGCTTGCCGAGGTTTTCGTGTTCCTCGAAGAGTCCGAATCGCGTGCCGAAGATCGTGCCGACAAGTCGACCCTTTCGAAAGATGACGAGTCGACGCAAGCCGAGGATGAGCAGCGGCTCAGTCGGGTCGCCCCCAATTGGTTGCAGTTCGGTGGCTCGCTGCTGGCCCACTACGAACAAGCCCGGCGATTGCCAGACGAAGACCGCCAAGCCTGGATCGAGCGGGAGGCGCAACGATCCACGCCCTCGGTGCTCGCACGGTTCGACAACGGCATTCCCTTCATGGTCGAGCGCAACATCGGCCAGGGTCGTGTACTGTTCGTAAGCACGGGTGTATTCACCGGGTCGGGGGCAACGCTGAGCGGCTGGAACACGCTTTCCCAAACGCACGCCGTCGCGCTGTTCGACCGCGTTTTGCGGGCAATGATGGAGTCCACGCTGCCACAACGGAATTTCGAGGCGATCGAGGAGATCGTCTTCAACGTTCCCAAAGATGGCGACACTCGCTATCAGCTCACACGTCCCGGCGCGGAAGAAGTGCGGGAGGACCTGTTCGCTGAGGGGGCGGAGATCCGTAGCGTTACGATCCAAAACGCGCTGACACGCGGCACCTACGAAGTGACGGCCTACGAGGCCGGCGGTGAGCAGGAATCGGATCAAGAAGACGTGAAAAGGTGGGTGACTCCGCTCGGCATCAATGGGCCAGCCGAAGAATCCGACCTGATCTACCTCACGCGCGATCAGTTTGATGAGCGAAACTCCGAGCAGCGGTTGCGCTGGGTTGGTCGCGACGAATCGATCAGTCTGGCCGGTTCGCAAGTTCGTGGGCAGAACTGGTGGAAGTACCTGGCCCTGGCCGTGCTGTTGTTGCTGCTCATTGAAATGGGCATGCTCGCTTGGTTCTCGGCCGCACGACAGACAACAAATACAAACGGCAATAGCTGATGGTTTTGATATCGGTAGCCAACTTTGAATAACTCCGCAAGCGATATTTGGAACTCGATCCTCGGCTGGCTCTTGGGTCTGTCGAACGTGGAATCGATCGGCGATCTGAAGCCGGAATTCGCCGCCCCCTGGGTGGTCGGGCGTGAGTTCTGGTTGGTGGTGGGCGCCATTGCCTTGGCCGTGGTCGCGTTGTCGTTCTACTTGCGCTACCAAACCAAGGGATCCGTTTTCTACCGCGGGTTCCTCGGTGTGCTCAGGGCCTGCTTGCTCGTGCTCCTGCTGCTCACGCTTGCCGATCCCGTTCTGCGTATCACCAAGACGGATCGCCCGCCGCCGCTCGTTTACCTGCTCTTCGACGGTTCCGACAGTATGAACCTCGAAGACCGCCTGACCAGTGATCAGCGCAAGAAGTTGGCCAGCGCCGTCGAGTTGGATAGAGCCGACGCCAACGACCAACCGTCGCGGGCCGACTACCTAAGCGCTCTGCTCACCCGCCAGGAAGACAACTTGGTGGCTGGCCTGCAAGAGAAAGGCTACCGACTCGAAGCGTTTGTCTTCGAGGGTGACACCACCGGCCGACTGCGACGTTTAGATCTCGCCGACGAAGGCGATGATGACGAACCGGTCGACCCCGCCAAGTTGGTCGAGTCGGGGCAACTCGCCGCCGAAGGGCAAGTCACCGCGTTGGGAACAGCCCTGAGCGACCTGCGACAGCAGGTGGGCGCGAGCAAGTTGGCCAGCGTGGTCGTCTTCAGCGACTTCGACAACAATTCAGGTCAAATACCCGTCGGGGCCGGCCAGTCGACATCCACATCACCAGCCAAGAAACTCGGCGTGCCGATCTACGCGGTGGGCGTCGGCACAACGACCGCGGTGAACCTCGCCGTTTCTGTACAGCCGCCGCCGAAACTGAAACGCGGCAAGGTCGCCAACATGACCGTTCAGTTGGGGCAAAACGCCCTCGACGGCGAAATGGTCAACGTCCGGCTGTACGCCAAGCGACTGGAAAGCGAAGACACCCTTACGCCCGAGGTCGCCGAGTTGATCGGCGAACAGACGGTTGAACTGACCAACGCCACGCAAGATGTTTCCATCCCCTTCGAGCCGGAAGCTGCGGGCCGATACGAGATCGTCGCCAAAGTCGACGGTCTGGAAGGCGAAACCAACACCGACGACAACCAATCGATCCGCAAGGTCCGCGTGATCGACGACTACTTGCGTCTGCTCTACGTCTCGAAAGAGCCCACCTGGGAGTGGCGGTTCATCAAGGAAGTCTTCCATCGCGATCCCGATGTCGGCATGAAAGGGTTTCGCACCTACTTGGCTTCGGCAGATATTAACGTCTGCAACACGAATGAACTCTTCCTGCCGACGCTTTCGATGGAGCGCAGCGCGTTTTTCAAACACGACGTCATCATTCTCGACGACGTACCGAAGTCGCTGCTGACTGACAGCTTCTGCAATCGGGTGCGTGAGTTTGTCAGCCGCTTCGGCGGCGGATTGGTGATCATTGCCGGCCCGCGATTCGGCCCCGGTCAGTTGGTCGATACGCCCTTGGCCGACATGCTGCCGGTCACCGTCGATCCACACGCCAGGATCCGGGACGATCGCGAGTTCAAACTTGTACTCACCGACGAAGGCCGGGCCACCGACTTCATGCGATTGGGTGACCGCAAACGCAAAGACTGGGAGATCGAAAATGAAAAGGCCTGGGACAACCTGGGCCTGTTGAATTGGTATCAGCCGGTGACTTCCATCCACTCGCAGGCGAAGGTGCTCGCCGTTCATCCGACGGACACCTGTGCCGACGGCCGCAGCCCCATGCCGATCATCGCCACGCGCCCCTTCGGCAGCGCCAACGGCGAGGTCGTTTACATCGGCATGAATGAAATGTGGCGGCTGCGACGGCGTTACGGCGAGCGGTACTACCGCCAATACTGGTCGCAGTTGATTCACCGGTTGGGTCTGAGCCACGCGCTGGGCGCCGACAAACGTTTCCAGCCGCGTACCGACCGCCAGGCTTACTACCCCGAGTCGAAAGTCACCTTCACGGTCGAAGCCTCTGACGAGAATTTTGAGGCCCTCAGTGAAGAAAAGGTCCCCGGCGGAAAACTGACGGCCGAGTTGGTCTACCCGAAGAAGCCGGGAGAGGCGCAGAAAGTTCGCATGCTCGAACTGCCGATGCGGCGCAAGGGGTTGTTCGAGGTCAGCTTCCCCGTCGAAAGGGCCGGCCAATATCGATTGCGGGTGAAAGACCCGATCACCGGTAAGTTCAAAGAAGAAACGTTCGAGGTCACGGCCATCTCGCCGGAACGCCGCAGCATCATTCGCAACGTTGTACTGCAAGAACAACTGGCGTCGGACACCGGCGGCAACAGCTACGACCTCGAAACGGCTTCCGATCTAATCAAAGATATGCGGCTGACGTCGCAGTCCGAAACGAATACACGCATTCAACCACTCTGGACAACGCCGATGTGGTTCATCCTTGTCGTTGTGCTGATGTTGAGCGAATGGCTGTTTAGGAAAATGGCGAATCTCGCATGAGCAGACTCCGCACATTACGCTGGCAATTGGCCACACTTCGCCGTTGGCGAAAGTGGGCGCGTTGGACGACGGCTTGGACCGCCGCCGTCTACGTGCTGCTTTGGGTGCTGGCTGCGTTGTTCCTGATCGATGTGGTCTTCGAATTACCCGTCGATCAACGGGTCGTGCTCGTCCTGCTCGGCGGCGGCGTGTTTGTTTGGGCCGCCGCAAAGCTCGCTTACCCGTTCTTGGGCATCGAAGAGTCGATTGAAGAGATGGCTCTGCTGGTCGAGTCGCAGCAAAAGATTGATAGCGACTTGATCGCCGCCCTCGAATTCGAGGAACCCGACGCCGATCAATGGGGATCGCGACAACTTGAAAACGCCGTCATCGAATACGTGGCCCAATTGGGCCGCGGGTTCAACGTGTTCCTCGGCTTCGATCGCTCGACAGCGGCGAAGCGATTGGGGATTCTGTTGATCAGCGGTCTGGCCGCGACAGGAGTCGTCGCCCTGGCTCCACAGCACGCGCTGGTGTTCCTCAAGCGACTCGCCCTCTCGAAAGAACACTACCCGACGAAAACGAAAATCGTCGCGATTGAAATCAACGGCAATTCGGTGGATGTGCGGCCGGGTATGGCTCAAACGGTTCGCATCGGTTACGGGCAATCCCTCGACTTCGTCGTCCAAGCCGCCGGCGAGGTGCCCGAGGGCGGCCGAATCGAATTCCGCGCCGCCACGACCGGTGACAAAGAACCCATCGCGCTCACCAAGAGCGACGCGAATGCGGAGGAGGCTGCAGGGTTCGAAGGTTCACTACCGCGACTGCTGGGTACCGTGCGGTATCAGGTGTATCTGGGCGACGCCTGGACCGACCCTGCGGAGATCGAAGTCATTCCGCTGCCGGTCGTCGAGCCGAAATTCCGCACGATTCTGCCGGCCTACGCCCGCAGCAGCGAAGATTCGCGAGCAGAAACCACCAGTCTGCAACATTATGTGATCGAGGGATCGCAACTCAAGGTCGCCATCGAAAGCAGCAAGTCGCTCGAAAAAGCCACGCTGAAAATCGTCGATCCCCTTCAAGCCGACGACGATGCCGACGAGATGAATCCCACCGAGTTCGAGCTCAAATGCGTGGAGGGCGAGCGTCAGCGGTGGACGCTTGCCGATAGCAATTCGCCGTTTGCCCTCGTCACGGCGCCATTCCGGTTTCAGATTCAGGTGGTCGACGAAGACGGTCTCAGCCTCGAAGTTCCGCTGACCGGCAACGTCGGTTTGAAGGCCGATCGCAAACCGCGTGTCAGCGGTTCCTTGGTGCACGATGTCGTGTTGCCCACCGCTCGCCCGGTCGTTTCCGTTCGTGCCTATGACGATTTCGGCGTCAGCGGCCTGAAGCTCAACATGCAAATCATGCGGCAGCGCAACGCAAGTCTCGATCCCGACGAAGCAGACAATGCCATCGAAGAAGTGTCGCTCGACATGACGGAGTTCCTCACGCCGGCGGCGCCGGCGAAAGACTTTTCGGAGGGCCCACCCCCGCCGCGCGATCCGGTGGCGATCGACTTCCCGATACGACGCGACACGCTGCCGCTTTCTGGCGACTATCGACTGGATCTACGGCCCTACAATCTGAAAAAGGGCGATCAAATCAAATTGACGCTCGAAGTGGCCGACTACCGCGGCGAGAGTGAGTCGCGGGCCACCCCCAGCGAACCATTCGTGCTCGAAATCTCAAACCAAAGTGGCGTGCTGGCGGCCGTGCAACAACCTGACGAAGACACCGAGAGACGGTTGACCGACATCCAACGCATTCACCTCGGCATAGGAGAATCGCAATGATGCGTTTCACAAACTACTCGGTGGCCGTCCTCTTCATCGGGCTGGCGTTTCCACGACTGGCGGCGGCGGTCGATTCCGACATGCTGCATACCAAGCAGCGTGCGCAGGAGCGGGCCCGGCAGATGACCCGCGAACTGGTGACCGGCGTGCTCGATATCCAACTGCGTCAGTTGGAAGAGAACGGCATGACCGACCTGCCGATCTACAAAGAGATCCGCAACATGCGGCGCAACATCGGCGCACTCGTCGATGCCGAAATGGAAGAGGTCGTCGCCCTGCTCGTCGATGCACAGGTCGGCCCAAAAGAAGAGCGAATCGCGAAGTTCAACCAGGCCCGTGACAAGATCCGCGACATTGTGATCGCGATTACGGCCGAGCGGCAAAAGCTGTTGCTGCGTTTGCAAATGGCCCGATTGGCCGCCGAGATTCGGCAAGTCATCGAGATGCAAACGAAGGCCCGGAACATCAGCACCCGGCTCAACGATCTGCCGACGCAAAACCGCGACTCGATCACGATAGGCAACATCGAGGATCAGAAAGACGTTCGTTTGATGTTCTTCCAACTGGTCGAGTCGCTCAGCTATGCGACCGACCTGGGAGGAGTCGTCGGGGCCGGAGCCGAAGACGGCCTGCGGATTCTCAAGGCCGCCCAAGTTGGGCAGGAGATCGACAGCGCCCAGCAGAACCTCGAAGGTGGTCGGTTTGCCGACGCGGGCGAGAACCAGCGAAAGGTCATCAAAGGCCTCAAACTACTGCTGCAAAAGGTGGAAGAGACCCGCGGCCTGATCAGCACGGATCGCGAAGCGGCCCTCAAGATGGTCCGTGAAATGATGGAGAAGCAGGAAGAGTTGCGAGAGAAAACCCAAGATTCCGAACTCAAACCCGATCAGGCCGATCAACTTGCGGAAGAACAATTCGATATCCACAAGGAACTTGGCGACATTGCCGAAGAGCTTGAGCAATATGCCGAAACGCAACCCCTGATGGATCAGGCGAAGGCCGCCGCGTACGAGGCGTCTGGCGAGTTGTTCGAACGCAATCAAGAAGAAGCCACCAGTGAGCAGGGTAAGGTGATTGGTGCGCTGGCCGAGGTCGAAGAGCAACTCAAGATGGGCGTCGACATGGACCGCACCGATCTCAGTGCGGAAGAACTTGCCCAGCAGGTTGCCGACCTCGAAGAAGTCAAGAACGAGCTTGAGGAAATCGCCCAGCAGCAAGACCAGGCGACGGAGAAGGCGGAGGACAACCCAGGGCAAGCCAAACCGATTGAAGAAAAGGTGAGCGAAGCACTCGCCGAGGCGCCTCAGGACAAAGACCTGCCGTCCACCGTCGAGTCGCGAATCGCCGCTGCTGAGGAAGCGACTGCCGAAGCCGCCGAGGCGATGCAAGACACGTCGACCGAAGCCGCCGAAACTCGCGAACAAGCCGCGATGGACGCCAGCGAGGCGATCGACAACGCACTGGCCGAGGTCGAAGCGCGGCTTGCCGATACCAAACGGCGTGAGCTGGCCGTCAAGGTTGGCGAGTTGGCTCGGGCCTCGGAAGCGCTCGAACGCGCCGCGGCCGCTCAACGTGAGATTGGCGAGCAGGCTGCGGAAGCCGCCGCCAACGAAGGACTTTCCGAGGGCGAATCCGAACAGATGAGCGCCCGACAAGCTGATATCGAAGAGGTCGCACAAGAGATCGGTGAAGGCGTCGCTGCCACTGCTCCCGAGGTCGCGCAAGATCTGGCGGATGCGGGCAAGCAAGTCCAAGAGGCGGCCGAAGCGATCGAAGCGGCCGCCGCCGATCCTGGCGAGGCTTCCAAACCGTCTGCCGAACAAGTCGCTGCGCAATCATCCGACATCGTTCCTCAACTAGAAAAGGCCGCTGCCGATCTGCGCAAACAAGCTGGTGAAGCGGCCGAAGAACTTGCGGCGGTTGCCGGTGAACAACTCGATCAGGTCACCGAATTGGGGGAAAAGGTCGACGACGCATTGGCCGAGCACGATGCCGCCGGTGCCGAAAAAGTCGACGACCTTGCCAAAGCGGCCCAGCAGATCCAAGAAGCGTTGGCCGAGCAAGAGCGGGCGGCGGGTCGAGCCGAGTCGGCCGAGGCTCGCGAACAAGCGGCCGAGGTCGCCAAATTGTCGGCCCAACAACAACAGGCCGACGAAGCGGCTCAAGACCTTGCATCCGGCAAAGCGAACACGCCCCTCGACGCAGCGGCACAGCAACAGGCGGTGGCCGACGACACCGGGCAACTTGCCGAACAGGCAGAGGGCGCCGTTGGCGAGGCGCTCCGCGAAGCCCAACAAGCGGCCGCCGATGCGGCACGCGAAACGCTGACCGGCAGCCCGAGCAAGGCCGAGGCAGCGCGAGAGCAAGCCCGCCAAGCGTTAGAGAAGGCCCAAGCTACCGCCGATCAAGCCGCCAGCGAGGCCAGTCAATCAGAGGGTGGCGAGCCAGATGCCGCCGCCCAACAGCAGGTCGGTCAGAAGGCCGCCGAAGCCAGCGAGTCGGTCGGGCAGTCGTCGCCAGAAGCTCAAAGTGCGCTGGGAGAAGCGCAATCGCAATCCGCCGAAGCGTCGGAAACGATCGAGTCAGGCGACAGTCAGGGTACGCAATCGGCGCAGGAGGCGGCCAAGGGCGCGTTGGAACAGGCCGCCGGCGAAGTCGCTGAGGCAATGCAAGAGCAAGGCGAAAGCCTCGGCGAATCGCTCGGCCAGGAATCCGAATCGGCAGGCGAATTGGCTCAGGAAGCGGCCCACGTCGATCCCGGCGCAGCGGCCGCCCTCCGACAGGCCGAGCAAGCGGCCGGCGAAGGTTCCGAACAAGCGTCGTCCAACGCGCAGCAAGGCGCGAAGGCGAATGAAGAAACACAACGTGGCCTCGAACGAGCGGCCGCGAGTCTCGCTGCCCGAGAACAGCAACTCCGTCGCGACAAAGCCGTCGCTGAAGCAATCGCGCAACTGGCCCAGGACCAACAGGCCGCTCGCGATGAACTTGCATCGGCGGCAGATGCCCTCCGCGATTTCGCCAGCGCGTCCGGTTCCGAATCGTCCTCCAGCGAACCGTCGAGCGGGTCGGAGAGCGGTGAAGGCGGCGACACGTCTGACGGCGAGCAAAGCGGATCGCCGTCGGGCTCCGATCAATCGGAAGGCGCGACCGGTCAAGGCAGCGAGTCGGGCGAGTCGTCCCCAAGTGGTGAAGGATCGCCATCCGAAAGCGGCGAGAGCCCGTCGTCCAACGGCAACGGTTCGCCATCGCAGGCCCAGCAGGAGGCAGCCGCGGCACTCGCCCGGGCCGCCCAAAAGTTCGCCGAAACCCAACGGGCCACCGGTGAGGGAGCGGCCGAGGTCTCCCAACAAGAGCAAGTCGCCAACGCCGATATCCGCCAAGGTCTCGAAGCGGCCTCACGTTTGGGGGGCGAGGAATCGTCGAGCGGCCAGGGCGAATCGAGCGGCAGTGAATCAAGTGAGGGATCGCCATCCGGTGGTGAATCGGGCCAACCCTCTGGGTCGGAATCCGGTTCCCAATCGGGATCTCCTTCCGAATCGGGTTCGCAATCGGGTTCGCAATCGGGTTCTCCCTCTGAATCAGGCTCGCAGTCCGGTTCGCCCTCGGAATCGTCCAGTGGCGAAAGTTCCAGCGGTTCGCCCTCGCAAGGATCGCCAAGCCAAGGCAGCCAGTCGCCGTCGAGTTCCGGGCAAGGCCAGCCGCAAAGCGGAAGCAGTTCGCAGAGCATGGGCACCGGCATGGTTCCCAGTTCGCCCGAGGCCACGGCAGCGGCGATCGCGGGTCCGATGGCAATGGCGGCAGCCGCTGAAGCTCTCGAACTGATGGAGGCCATGCCCGGCTCGGGGCAGCCAAGTGGTTCCGGCCAGCCATCAGGAGCGGCACAGGCTGGTTCGCCGATGTCTGGTCAAAGCCAGGCAGCCGGGCAGAGTCAATCACCGGGACAAGCCCAGTCATCGACACCGGGCCAGGGCCAGCCGTCATCGACGCCCAGCGCGGCATCTGGCATGGCAAGCATGGGCGGCGGTAGCTCCCAAGGTGGAACGTGGCAACTGAACCAAGAAGGACCGCAGCAGGGGGATCCGCAGCTCCTAACGAGTCCAACCGATGGAGATAGCCGCTCGCCAGACGACGACAAACAACGTGAGGCGATCAAAGCCCGCGAATTCGAAAAAGAACCGTGGTTTGCTAAGCTGCCGCCCGAATTGCAGAAGGCGATTCAAGCACGAGGCCGCAGCCGAGCACCACGCGGTTACGAAGAACGTTTGCGACGATACTTCGAAAGCCCCGACTAACATAATCGACACCTGAACGTAGGATTTGAACGATGAGAATTTACCCTCCCTTCGGGAGGGTCGCGAGGAACGAGCGGGGAGGGCGAATCCCGAGGTGATCTCGGTTTCGGCCCGCCTCCCCGGCCGCTACCGCGTCCGACCCTCCCCGAGGGAGGGTGAAGAAAACCAAACACACCCGATTGACCGAGGAGATCCTTCCCATGTCGGAAAGCAATCACGCCAACCAGCAAGACGACGTGGCGGCCGTACAGCGCTGCGAAAAAGCCTACAACAAAATCCGCGAAGAGCTTGCCAAGGTGATCGTGGGTCAAGAGTCCGTGATCGAACAGGTGCTGGTCGCCATGTTCGCCCGCGGCCATGCTTTGCTCGAAGGCGTGCCGGGTTTGGCGAAGACATTACTGATCAGTTCGTTAGCCGATTCGTTGCACCTGTCGTTCAAGCGAATCCAGTTCACGCCCGACCTGATGCCCAGCGACGTGACCGGCACCGAGATCATCCAAGAGGACGTCGAAACACGACAGCGGGCTTACAAGTTCCTGCCCGGGCCGGTCTTCGCCAACATGCTGCTGGCGGACGAAATCAACCGCACGCCGCCCAAGACTCAAGCCGCCATGCTCGAAGCGATGCAGGAACGGCAGGTCAGTGCGGGCGGCTCAATGCACCCGTTGCCGGCCCCGTTTTTCGTGCTCGCCACGCAAAACCCGCTCGAACAGGAAGGCACGTATCCGCTGCCCGAAGCGCAACTCGACCGCTTCCTGCTGTACATCAAGGTCGACTATCCGTCGGGCGCCGAAGAGTGGGACATCGCCCGCCGCGTCACCACCGGCGCGATGGGCAAGATCGAGGCCTGTATGTCGGGCGACGAAATCCTCGAAATGCAACAACTTGTCACCCGCGTGCCGGTCAGCGATTAGGTACTTGGTTTCGCCTGGGCGTTGGTCCGTGCTTCGCGGCCAGGCACGCCCGAAGCCCCCGACTTCGTCAACAAATGGGTGAATTGGGGGGCCGGCCCCCGTGGTGTGCTAACGCTCGTGACCTGTGCCAAGGCGCGGGCCATCCTTTGCGGCCGATACCACGCCACCGTGGCGGATGTGCAAGCGGTCGCCAAACCGGCTCTGCGACACCGTATCGCCGGCAACTACGCCGCTCAGGCGAATAACGTCGGTAGTGAACAACTGATCGAAATGTTGATGGAAGCAATCCCCGCAGATAAGAACTACGAGAAACCAGCAGCGTAAACGAGATCGAACCACAGAGGCACAGAGCATACGGAGAGATGGAAAAAGTAGGTGATCAACGACACCGTACATGAATCGTTGTCGAACGTGAAACACAATTGCCTTTTTCTTTCCTTTTCTCGGTGCTCTCCGTGTCTCTGTGGTGACAAATCCCCTCTGTAATGAGGAAACCTTGTGGCCAAGAGCGTACTATCTCGATATCTCGATCCCGAGGTTCTTAGCCGAGTTGCCGACCGGCACCTGGAGCCGCGCGGGTTGGTCGTTGGCAATCTGGCTGGTGCGCACAAGTCGCCTCTCTCTGGATTTGCCGTTGAGTTCGCCGGGCATCGTGAATACGCACCGGGTGACGACCCCAAACACATCGACTGGCGGGTTTACTTCAATCGAGACAAGTACTTCATCAAGCAGTACGAGATGGAGACGAATTTCGTCTGCCATCTGGTGCTCGATGTGAGCGCCTCGATGCGGTACGGCGAACATCGGCAGCAGAAACTGTTGTATGCGGCTCAAATGGCGTCGACGTTGGCCTACTCGGTCGTGCGGCAAAGCGACAAGGTTTCGCTCGCCACCTTCGATACGAAAATCCGCGGGTTTGTGCCGCCGAGTAATTCCGCCGATCAGATCGTGCGGATGACCCAACACCTCGACGAGATCGATCCGGTCGAGAAGACCAACATGGGCGACTGCCTGATGGAACTCGCCAGCCGCACCCACCGGCGAGAAATCGTGATGGTCTTCAGCGACTTTTTCGACGACCTCGACTCGATCGAATCGGCCGTACAAAGACTGCGGTACAACAAGCACGAAGTGGTGCTCTTCCAGATCATGCACCACGACGAGATCGAGTTCGACATGGACGGCATGGTGAAATTCATCGGTCTGGAAATCCCCGACGAATTCGTCGCCCAGCCAGAAGATCTGCGACGCGGTTACCTCGCGGCCGTCGAGCGATTCAACCAGCACCTCGACGCCATCTGCCAACGCAACGGCTGCGAGCGTGTATTGGTCGACACGAGCCGGGAGATGGGCGGCGTGTTTGTCGACTATCTGAACAAGCGCAGCCTACTCAATCGCGGCCGCTAGATTGTAGGCCGTAGTTTCTCAAACAGCAGCGCTTCGTCCATGTAGCCGAATTCGCCAGAATTTGGCCTGTGGCAGATGCGATTCGCGCAAACACCAAAGTCTGGCGACATCGGCTACCACGCGATCGGGGTATCATGGGTCATCCAGTGCACTCAGCGCGTCGAGTCGGCCGGCCATCATGTCGGCGATGGGTTTGGTTGGTTCCATCTTGCTCAGCAGCACGCGAATCGCGCCAGTGATGGGCGTTGCCAGGAACATGCCCACGATCCCCCAAACCATGCCGAAGAAGATCAGGGCGATCAACACGACGATCGGATGTAAATCGAGCGATTCACCCATGATCTTGGGTTCGACGATGTTGCCGCTGACGAAATGAACGACGCCGGGCAAGGCGATCGCAAGAATCTGAACCGCCAACGACAGTTCAGGATCGAGCAGGATGACCGGCACGGGCGCGGCCACCGCGAGGATCGGTCCGAAGTTGGGGATGAAATTGAAGAGAAACCCCAACAACCCGAACACGGCGGCGAAGTCGACACCCAGGATGTACAACACGAGCCCCTGCACGCCGCCCGTCACCAGTGAGATGATTACCTTCAGGTTGATGTAGTTCTGCACGCTTTCGCCGATCTCGGCCAACATGCCGCTTGGTTGTTGTTGACTCGACTGCCCCAGCAGCAGAAAGAACAGGAAGATCATCACCAGAGCACCACTTGATAGCAGCGACAAAATTGCATTGGCGATGCCACGAATCAATGCTCCGGCCGAATCCTCATGGATCGTCAGTGCCGAAGACACGACCTCCTCGGGATTCATTCCCCAGTCTTCCAACGGCAGATAATTGATCACCGTATCGGCGAGCGACGCCAACTGATCGCGGTACATATCTGCGTTCAGCGCCATCTGGCGAGCGGATGACCAAACAATCAGCCACAGCACGACCAACAGCAGACAGCCGAGTGCACCGATCAGCGTCACGGCAATCGGCCGCGGCACGTTGAGTTTCTTGGAAAGCCATTCAATCGGCGGTGCAAGGCAGTACATGAAAAACACGGCCAGCACAAACGGCACGAGAACGGGAGAAAGCCAAAACAGCGTGGCTCCAATTGCGATGGCTGTCAGAATCAGCAGGCAGACGGTCTGCGTTCTCAGTAGCGCTTGACGTCCTTCCATGCCGTGCTCCTTTCTCCCGTGTACATGAAGGATTCGCTGGAAACCTTCGATTCTTGCCATCGAATGGCGATCGGACATAAGATTACCACTGAGCAACGTGAAAAGCCACACCGTCGTATCGCGTCGCTCGGCAAGACATTGTTGGCCGACGGGTGATTTGTGCGGTATCTGTAAAGACGGATGCGCCACCCAACAGACGAATCTTCCCTGCACGAAGAAAGAGAAAATCGATATGTCCGATCAGCAAGGCGACTCCATTTTTTCTGATGCCATCGCACGTCTCGATCAGGCCATCCAATATGCCGACATCGATCGGGAGGTCGTCGAGGCGCTCAAACACCCCAAGGCAGCGCTCGAAGTGGCCATTCCCGTTCGCATGGATGATGGGTCGCAACGCATCTTCAGGGGCTATCGCGTGCGCCACAACGACACTCGCGGACCGGGCAAGGGTGGCATCCGCTATCATCCACAGGTTTCGCTCTCAGAAGTCAAGGCGCTCGCGTTCTGGATGACCTGCAAGTGTGCCGTTGTCGGTGTTCCATTCGGCGGTGCGAAGGGCGGCGTGATCGTTAACCCCAAGGAACTTTCTCGATTGGAACTGGAGCGGCTCAGCCGTGGTTTCATTCGACAAATTGCCGACTTCATTGGGCCCGAGACCGATGTCCCCGCCCCCGACGTGTACACCAACGCGATGATCATGGGCTGGATGATGGACGAATACTCCAAAATCCGGCGGCAAAGAACACCAGCCGTGATCACCGGAAAACCGATACCGTTAGGCGGCAGCTTGGGCCGCAACGACTCGACAGGCCGCGGAGTCTACTACTGCATTAAAGAAATCGAAGCACGCCGCGACTGGAAACCACGCGAGATACGTGTCGCCCTGCAAGGCTTTGGCAACGTTGCACAACACGCCGCGCGACTGTTGCACGCCGACGGCTACACGATCGTCGCTGTCAGCGACTCGCGTGGGGGCATCTACAAACCGGATGGTTTCGACGTACCGAGCCTAATCCATGTGAAGAACGAGAGCCGTCGCCTCAAGGCCGTCTACTGCCAGGGGTCGGTTTGCGAAACCATCGAGGTGGACCACGTTACGAACGAGGAACTGCTTGAACTCGATGTCGACGTGCTTGTTCCAGCGGCGCTTGAAAACGTGATCACGGCCGAGAACGCCGCGCGAATCAAGGCGCCGGTCATCGTCGAGGGAGCCAACGGCCCGACCACGAGCGAGGCCGATGCGATCTTGTTCAGTGACAGTAAGTTGGTCGTGCCAGACATCCTTGCCAATGCCGGCGGTGTGACAGTGAGCTACTTCGAATGGGTTCAGAATCGCGCCGGCTACTACTGGCAGGAGTCGGAGGTTCATTCGAAGTTGCATGCGATCATGTCGCGCGAATTCGGCGCTGTCTACAGTTTGATGATGGACAAGCAGATCGACATGCGCACCGCCGCCTACGCCCACGCGTTACGACGAATCGGTGAAGCCGTCGAGGCACAGGGCACTCAGCAGTACTTCGCCAACGGCCAGTGACGGACTGGGTCGTGAGTCTCAATAACGAGCGTTATTGAGACTGTGATGGTTTGCGCATTTGGAATTGCGTTCTTACGATCGCCGGTCTCCTCGTCTGGGTCGATCTCTTCGACAGCCCTACCCCGGTGCCAGAACCGCAAAATGCGGCATGCTGTTGATCAGTGGTGCGATGTGTTCCTTTGCTGCGAACGCCTAAAAAATCCAGGTTCGTCATTGACATCTCAATCAGGCCTGATAGAATCGTTGTTGATATTGATACTTGGTCTCATTAACAGTTCGGGTGGT
>Ga0180435_10002232_pt1 | contig 19870 bp, 10 predicted proteins | sample SS_ome_3_FD_132467 | JGI IMG/M metagenome (GOLD analysis project Ga0180435, IMG submission 132467) | Hypersaline lake sediment archaeal communities from the Salton Sea, California, USA - SS_3_S_1 metaG | ecosystem: Environmental > Aquatic > Non-marine Saline and Alkaline > Hypersaline >...
AATACAAAGATTCTTCAGGTAAATGAAAAAGTGAACTGGATCGGTGTGCTGGATGAGGACATTGTCACCTTCGACATCGTGATGGAAACCAAGTTCGGAACCACTTATAACTCCTACTTTATTGATGCAGAGAAAAAAACGCTGGTTGATACAGTGAAAGAGAAATACTGGCCAGAGTTTAAGCAAAAACTGCTTGCACAATCTGATCCGAATGAGATCGAATACATCGTATGCAATCATACCGAACCTGACCATTCAGGTTCCTTAAAGCACCTGCTCGATCTGGCACCCAATGCCACGGTGGTGGGCAGCGGACAGGCTCTGACCTATCTGGGTGAGATGGTGGACCGGCCCTTTAAGTCACTGAGAGTGAGAGATGGGGATATGATCGACCTGGGTGATAAGACGCTGAGGATCATAGGGGCACCCAATCTGCACTGGCCCGATACCATCTATACCTACCTGGAAGAGGATGGACTGCTTTTCACCTGCGATTCCTTCGGGGCACACTTCGCTCATGAGCAGATGTTTGATGATCTGGTGGGAAATTACGACGATGCCTTTGACTATTACTTTGATGTGATCCTTAAACCATACAGCAAGTTCATGCTGAAGGCCATTGAGAAGATAAAACTGCTTCCTCTGGAAATGATCTGCCCGGGCCATGGTCCCATCCTTCGATCCGCCTGGAAAGAGAGGATCGACCGCTCCTTGAAGCTGGCCAGAAAATACCTGGAAGAATCCAGTAAGAGCAACAGAATCCTGATTGCATATATTTCTGCTTACGGATACACACAAGAAATGGCAAAGCAGGTGGCCGCTGGTCTGAAACAAGCGAATAATATCGAAGTTGAGCTGCTTGATATTGAAAGAATATCACTGGGGGACCTGGAGGAACATGTGGTTAAAGCTGATGGGATCATTGTGGGTTCGCCCACCATAAACCAGAATACCCTGTTGCCCGTTTACAAACTGTTTTCGGTGATCAATCCCATACGTGATAAAGGAAAACCTGCCGCCGTTTTCGGTTCCTTCGGATGGAGTGGTGAAGCCGTGAAGTTAATTGAGGACCACCTGAAGAATCTGAAGCTTAAGCTGGTGTGTGAAGGCCAGACTGCAAGGTTTTTTCCCAACAGTGAGGAAGCAGAAAAGCTGATCCATTTTGGAGAGAACTTCGTTAAAGCAATGCTGGCGGCAGAATAATCAATATTGGTGTACCAGCTTTGCCTGTCCTCTTAATTCTCCCTCTTCCAGCCAACGGACCATATAAAGACCTTGCGCAAGGTCGTCAATTTCCAGTTTAATAATGGAATACCCGGGTAACAACTCTGTAGTCCTTACAACTCTACCTGCAAGATCTACAATCTGTAGCTGGCCCTTATGCTCCAGGTCTTGTCCGAAATTAACATAGACAAATCCACGGGCCGGATTGGGAAACATCTTCAATTGCTCTTCTGTCGGTAGTCTGTTTTCAAATCCTGTGGCCGGGCTATACTCCAGCTGTGCCGACTGGAGGATCAGATTCTGGTCCCTGTCTGAGACATAGGCAACCAGAACCAGGTCTTCCAGATCCTCCACATAGGAAGGATAGTCCCAGCTAAAATCTAGGCTCCTCGAAACACCGATCCCCCACTCATTACCAAGTAGCTTACCACTGGCCGATGGAAGAATATCCAGCACCACATTCCGAAAAGATGTGGTCTGTGCGGCACCTGAATAGGCGGTTACCAGGCTTTCAATAACCACCACATAGAGCTGCACATTGGAGTCAAAACCATTGGATTTGCAGCTTACATCGACCTTTCCAGACAATCGATCCCCCTGAAAACTTGCCGTCAGGGATAGATCGAAGGGTGAAATATCAAGCGAAGCTGACTTTAATGCCTCACCCGTGGGCTGTGCATCAGGGGTGGAGAAGTCATAACGGTACTCTGGCTCAGATGCCCCGTTTAGCAGCGCATAAGGAACAGATGGAATCCCATAATTAAAGGAGCGTACCGAGGGTGGAACCGGATTGTTCAAATTCATGGGGTCATCACCCGGATAGTCCATATGGTATTGGAGATCGATAACCAGGTTGGAATTTTCCTCCACAAACTCTTCTACGATATCATCTGCATTAATGGCTATACTGGAGGTCGAATTGGTAAAATGCTCCAGGATAGAATTTCTGTTCTGTTCTCCCAGATAAAAATTATCAAACGCAAATCCCTGGTTGCCCATGGATTGCCGGCCCCCGGTACCAAGAGCCAGACGGAATTTCACATAGGGTACATCGGCAAGGGCATCCACGGCATATCCTGCACGCACCCAGGCATCATCGGGATCAAAGACAGAAAGGCTCCATCCAAAATTGCTCCCTCCCGGTTGGTTAAAAATCCCAAAGCTATTATACCAGTTAATCCCTTCATCCACCAAACCCAGGGTTTTCCAACCTTCGCTCACTCGATACTGGTACTGCATGACCGCACCATCTGTACCCGGTACAAAGCTCTTCATAAGGTCCAGCTGCACCAACGGAATGGCGAGTGCCGACAGATCAAAACAGGGGCTCTCCACCCAGGAATTTTCCAGGTATTCCGGCACAGTGGGCAGTCCCGTATACCATCCCAGATCCCCGGCAACTGCATTAAATCCGGTAAAATCAGGCTCTCCCAGTATCCAGCTTTCAAGTCCGTCTTCAGATCCTACCAGCCAGTTGGCAGCTCCCTCATCAAAGGTTTCCAGGTAACCATCCGAATCCAGAGTAACTATGGGCTTCAGGTTTATGGTTTTAGTTATGGATCCTGCGCATCCCAGATCATTTTCCACATCCAGAGTGACCCGGTATTCATCCAGAGAAGTAAAGGGAAAACGAATGGTATCATCGGGGTTGCTGCTGGCAATCTGTCCCAATACTCCACCACTGCTTGTCCGGAAGGTCCACAACAAATCATCAATGGTCGCATAGGGAGATTGCGACCGATCCACAAAAGAGGTTAGCTCACCCCTGATAAAGCAATCCGAGATCCAGGTAAAATCAACAATGGGCTGGTCCGAAAAGACAACGTTCTGCCCCAGACTGGCGACGCATCCATCCACCGTAATTGCGGAGAGGGAAACGCTCCATGTACCGGGCCTGGGATAAAAATGATCCGGGTACTCCTCGGTGCTGGTATTATCCGGACCGCTATCCGGATCTCCAAAATTCCAGCTCCACCTATCTACTGCATACTTACCACTGGTCGTATTATCAAAACTAACCAGTCCTCCATTGGAAGGGATGCAGGAGGAGGTGGTAGAAAAGGCGAGGGCAGGTACAAAACTATTGTAAATGGAGATAGTGTTCAGAACACTGCAGCCCTCGGAAGAATTATAGAACAGACTGATCGTGTTCCACCCCTCCGGCACCTGTGGTCTGGCCGGGTCGTAAAAATAGCCCGTAGCCTGGTTGCCTGAGACACCAGGCCCGGAAAATGTATAGGTAGCCCCCGGATCCGACAAACTGGGTATAGGAACAAGGGGATACGGGGCATCATTCTTGCAGACTACCTCCGGCAATCCCTGCATCTGAATATCATCCAGGAGAGTTACAGTGAAGAAACTGGAAACAGATCTGGTCACCCCCCCCAGCTGGTAGGAGTATCGCACCCGGTATAATCCTTCCAATCCAACAGGTTCCAGGATAGCCATATCATCGGTCAGATCCGTATCTATAATATGACCCGAAACCGGGTTACCTGTAGAGCCGTCAAAAAGATCAAAGGTACCCGGGATTCCATCGGGATTGGATCCGATAAATTGGTATTCGCCCTCTCTTTCACAGATCAGGTCGGTAACCACTCCTCCCCTCTGGAGATACACGGTGGTCTGACCCCAGACAAAGCTACTTGCCAGCATCAGCAAAAGTGACACCGGCAGGAATAGCAAATTCCTTTTTTGTTCTAATATTCTGTATAAATAAGCCATTATATATCCCCTGTTGCACTGGTTTTCAATAAGGAGATTATACTGCTCCCCCCGGAATTGTTGGTCCCCAGTATCACAAATCCACCGTCGTTGGTAAGTTTAATATCCTTTCCGGTCTGGTCTCCGGAAGCCCCGAAGGAAACCGCCTCTCCCATCTGGTAAGAAGAGTTAACAAACTGCAGCAGGATTTCACTGTTATTGCCAATCCTCCTGCTTCCGGCAATGGCCAGTCCCCCGAAGGGAATTTGAACAAACCTCTGTCCTAAAAAGTCTGTATTTGGTGCTGAAATGGTTGCATACAGCGCTGAATTCGTAATAATCAAGCCATTCGTCTCAATCCCGTAGAGCAGGAGCTCGCTGTCTCCAGAAACGTTTTCCCGGTTGCCCAGGATAAGATATTCATGATCGTCCGCTTCAACAATACACCTGCCGAACTCATTAAATTCACCAGAAAGGTTCTTGGCCATCGGGCTTAATTCGTCATCAAAAGAGAGAATCTGTATCCCTGTCCCTTCGCTGTTTATCTTATCATAGGTACAGGCGCACAGATAGGATTCTCCTGTATTCAACAGGAAGGTTGCCGCTGAATTCATCGCGTAGGGGTTGCTGTAATTCAAACCCAATCTGATAGAATCACCTCCTTCCGTTACTCCCATGATCATGATATCCGATCTCCCCCCGCGCATCCGGTACCCCGCCAGCATATACCCCGATTGGATCCTTTCCACGGAATGAAGCACCTGCTCATCATTTTGCGATCCATAACTTCTTTGCCAGATCACCTCCCCGGTGTCTGAAGTCCGGACGATGAAAATATCCTTTTGCACCCCTGAGCCTCCCTCCACGGGCCGCTCCACAAATCCCGAAATTATAAATCCACCTAACCCACCGCGCAGAGCTAAAAGCGAACTGCCTCCTGTCTCCAGTCCCTCCTCCACATAGTATCTGGGATAGCCGTTTTGCACGTTCCCATAGGCGTCGGTGATGATTAAAACCATTCTTTTCCCCAGGGTGGGGCTGGTCTCGGTACCGCATATGGCATATCCACCATTGGCCAGTACCTCTACTTCTCCCGCCTCATCCATCAGGGAATTGCCAAAAAATTTGATAAAACTATCTGCCTGCTCCATAGAGATCTCCCGTTCACAGGAAATAAACAGAGCGCTTAGCAGCACCATAAGAAAGCCGTATTTGATCATCTTTTGCATCTAGTCCTTTGTAAGATCCCAACAAATTCCAGCCCAGATGGATATCTGGTGCACCCGAAAATCACTATTCGCGTGAAAGAGCTCCCAGGTAAGATCCTTATCCGGATAATAATATTTATCCCGGTTCGACCGAAGGAGGTCAGAGCTCAGCCTTGTCTCTGCATAAATAAACATAGCGTCATTCAGGGGAATCCTGAGTCCTCCTCCAAATAATATATTCAGGTTGAAACGTTTTCTCGCCGACGTAATAGGCTCTCTTTCCACATACAATTCATCCTGGGAATTATCAGAAGTCCTTTTCCCTTTACCCGAAGCAAATAGGAGGAAGCCAGGTTCAATACCCCCCCGCAAATAATAACACATGCGCATGTCTTCAGGATTGAACTTGAAGACAGCTGAAATTGGGACCAATAGCTGGTGTTGTGCCTCCACATACCTGTAGCTGGTGTACGACAGGGGTGAGGCTGAATAGCTGAACCGGGTCAAACTATACAGCAATCCACCGGAGACCTCCAGCCTTCTTCGGAGTATGTAGTTGCCGTTAGCTCCCAGCTGTATGCCGGGTAGGAGTCCAAAATGGCTGTCATCGTTTGCCGGATCTCCAACACTATAGCCCTCCAATGTATTTGGAAAACTCAGGGGTATACCAAAGGTAAATCCCAAGGAATTTCCATACTCTCCCGCTCCCCTGGTGATTACCCATCTGGGGCGTTCAACCTCAGGGCTTCCCTCAACGGCAATATCACTTTCTCCGGGCCTGGATTTCGGATCTATACCCAGATCTCTAAGGTGCGACTCCAGCAAAAACACAAACTCCTGGGGATCTGAAATAATAGCCCGGTATTCCGGGAATTCGAGCACAAAGCGATCCATAAGGCTATCTGCCTCATCGGTCAGGTAATCAAAAATGTAGGAATTGATTACCAGCTTATATGCTTCCTTTTTTGCTTCGCCTGACAATCCCTTGGTATTGATGCATTCAAGCAGCAGTTCGGGAACCAGCTCCACCATTCCGGCTTCATAGGCCTCCCTGGCATCTTCCAGCAGATAGGTACAATCGACCTGATCCTGTGCTTTAATGGTTTGCAGGACCAAGCAGAACAGCAAGCATATGATAATCCTTTGTGGCATATTTATTCGCATTTAAATATCATCTCGGACAAGTCTCTTCATAGGGGATGTCAATCCCAAAGTACTGGTTCCATTCTTCCCGGGTCAGATTCCTTCCAAGCAAGGAGCAGAATTGCTCTGCCATTCGATCAGGATTTGATGGCCTGCCTACCATTCTGGGGAAAGCAACGCTGCCGCTGTAAAAATAACTGCTGTTTCCGTTAAAACAGAGGGACAGAACAAATCCATTGTTTTCCGTAAATACCACAGGGGGCTCATCCCATTTTTCAGTCCTCCACAGGTAAACGTTCCCATCGTTTGAAGCCGCCACCAACAAGCGCCCGTCCGGACTGAATTCCAGGGCAGACACCCTGGCTCCGGGTCCAAACAGGTTGGCAATGGCCCTCCTTCCATCTCCGGACAGAATCTTGACCGAACCATCAAGCATTCCGACAGCCAGGTATCGTTGTGCCGGACTAAAATCCAGTGCCCTCACCTGATTGCTTCCAAAACTATTGACTACCTCCAGGCTGCTTGTGTCCCTCGCATTCAGGGTGTAGATCCTCCCTGTTCCTGTTCCAATGGCCACCCTTGACCCATTGGCTGAAGCCGTAATAGCAAGTGGTCTGGATCGCAATGTCAAAAAGGTGGATGCAGAGAAATTACTGTAATTCCACTTGCGGATACTGTTATCAGTCCCCGCTGACAGGAAAGTTCCGCTTCTGCCCAGATTCTCGATAAATAGTACCACATCACCCTGCGCTGTGTTTTGATGAATCACCTCTCCCCTGTTTTCCAATTCAATAAAGACCATACCTCCCCCATTGGTACCAACCGCTGCGACACGTTCATCAGGGCTCACCCCCAGACACTCATTGTTTAAGCCTGTTCCAGCCAGGGTAATCTGGGAAGCCCGGTTGGCTATATTGCCCGATAAAACTTTTATACTGCCATCACTGCTGGCAGTAAGAATACTCCCCGATCTGTCGAGCCATTTGATTGCCTTGACGGTATTCCTTATGTTGGGATAAATATAGTAGGCCGGAGAAACCAATTTCTTCAAGGATTCGTAAAGTCCCTTGTAGATATCCGAATCATAGCTGTCACCTCCATTTCTCTTGTTCAAGAGGTAGGCCTGGTAGGCAAGCAGGCCCTGGAGATCCGTATTTTGCACAATCCCCACACTCTGATAAGCCACATCCTGTGCAATAGTCACTACAATATCCTTTTCCCTGCTCCTTACGCTGACCTGTTCCGCCTGTTCAATGGTGCTCTGCACAGAGCCGGAGGATGTTTCTTCCGTATCGTTCTCTTCCCTAATATTCTCCCGGGAATTCTCCGTGACCTGGTTTACCTCCACCTGCATATCCTCCGTCTGATTTTCATCTGCCTGCATATCATCCTCCGCCTGATTTTCCTCCGCCTGATTTTCCTCTGTCCGGTTAGCTGCAGGCTGATTTTCCCGGGCCAGGGGGCTCGCCTCCTCTGCCGGCTGCTCGTTTTCCCTGGATTGTTGGCCTTCTCTTGCATCCTGAGACTGCACTACAGCTTCCTCATTTCTCCGGCGCCGATCTACCCCTCTGGATGGTTCAGACCGTTGCGAAACAGAATTTTCCTGAACCAACTGAACCTGCCGGTCCGTTTCCAGGGACCTGTTCCGCGAGATATAAATAATCAGGGCAACTGCAGATACAATGACAACCCCTCCGATAACCAGGGAACGGTTCAGGATCTTTTTCCTGCGCTTGAGTATGATTTTACGTTTCTCGCTCCAGAGATACTCCTCCTCACTGGTGTTCAGGAAAACCATGGCCCTTTCATAGGCCGGATCGAACTGGATTCCCCAGGCCGGTGTGGGGTTTTGTTCTCTTTTCCAATCAATGGCTTGCTGCAACTCATCCGCCACCAGCAAAGCTCCTTTGTCCTGCTGGTAAGAAGCTGAAGCTCGTGAAATCTTCAGGTACATCCGGATGGATTCATCCTCCTCGTCCACCCATTGAAGCAGCCTGTCCCAAACATGGATCAGGGATTCGTGTGGTAGCTCGATTTTTGTCTCGGAGGTCATATTTTCCGAGAGCTTGTTGCTGAGAAAGGGTTGTCCCGCTTTATCAAAAATTTCAACCACCTCCAGAACACGGTCAATGCTACATTTTGCAATCCTGGCAATACTGCCCAGAGTGGTTCTTCTGCTATAAGCTTCCTGTCTGCCAGTTTTAAATGCGATGGTTTTGAAAATTCTTTCACAGATCTCCTTCTGATAAAATTCCATCGACTGATAAATCTGCTCCAGGTCCCTGCTCAACCCACCACGTATGGAGCCCGCTATCCGGTAGTCATCCAGAGAGATGGGCTGATCAGCCTTTCCCTGCTTTTTCCAGTGATCCCAGGTTTTTTTTAATGCGTTCTGCAACAGAGGCAGCTGAGGTTCCACATCTTTCAGTTCCTTCAGAAGATAATCCTCAAATCCGCTCTCTACACTAGCCCCTGAGACTCGAAGAGGTTCCAGAATGGCTTCTTTCAGGTCTTCCTGGCTCATCTGGGGAAGCAGGTACTTACTTTGGTTGAGATGTTCTGTGAGGCTCCGGAAGGTGGAGCAATAATCCAGGAAATCGGACCTGATAGAGAGCATCAGATAGATCATGGGCTCCTCTTCTTCTACCAGATTCATCAGGTGATTAATGAAGGGTACGGCATCCGGATTTCGCCCGCTTTTTCTCTTTTTTACCACCACCGGCCAGGTAAACAGCTCTTCAAACTGATCCACCACCAGGAAATAATTGTAGTTCCCAAGCCCCTTTTCAATTAAGAAATCTCCCAAACTATTTGAATTTCTGAGAAAGGTATGGACATCTGACTCAGATATTTTTTTTGAAAAAACTTTCTGGAATCCCCTGATAAGGCTCTCAATGGGGCGTTTCCCGGGCCTGATAAAGACAGGAACCCACTCCTCCTTCATATCAGAAAGAAGGGCAGGGATAATACCTGACTGGATCAGGGAGGTTTTACCAGAAGCTGAAGCACCCACCAGTGCCACAAATCTTTTTTTCAGGAGAATTTTAAGCACTTCAGATACCGCTTCATCCCGGCCAAAGAAAAACTGATCTTCGGCTGAAAAGAACGGCCTGCTCCCTGGGAAAGGATTTCTCTGTAGTACCCCGGTATTTATCATGGAGGGTTCACCCATACATTAAATTACAATAATTGCCAATTTACCTCCTACAGCATCTTTTGAGAAGCCTGATGGAGGAAATTATTAAACACATGCAAAAGACTTCTGTCGTCAAACAGAAGTTCAACAAACTCCTTCCGGTCAATTTGAAAGGCTTCACATGCTCCAATGGTACCAAGATAACGAATCTGCTCCAAAATCTCAGGCTGATAGGCAGCAATTATTGCAATTCCATTTGAAAGGGTCGTAAATTCTTCTGCAGAGACAGATCTGGCAAGAATTACAGAGTCTTCACCGGCCGACCATTCGTCTGAAAAGGGACGGGCGACGGAGACTAATTTAAAGAGGGAATTTATTCCAACATTTGCAAAAATGTTCCAGGAAGTCAACCTCATAGTGGTGTCCAGGTACCACCGGACCATATCCTCATGTCCCGGAAAACTATTATCCGGAAAATCCAGTCTTTCAGTCACCAGGTCATACTGCTCCGGATTGTTTTTGCGCAGCAACTGGGCAGCAATCTCCCTGATCCTGGGATTTGGATGAAAGCCCTGGGCAATGATTTGCTGCTCATCAAAAAACCGTGCTTCATTCCCCATTCGCTCAAGGGCACTGATCTTTATAAAATCACCCATCTGCGCACCACTCCGGTTCAGAATTCTTTTGAGTAACATATCCACCGGAAAAACATCAATGGGATAAAGCTCTTTCAGTTTGTCCAGTTTCTCCCTGACCGATACATCATGAAAGTAAGATACAAGAACTGCTTTCAGGGGCTCCCGCACCAGCAGTTCCAATAACTCCAGCGCCATCAGTCGGTCATCCGATTGCCTGTCCAGCAGACTGTTTTTTATCCTTCGTACCGCACTTCGCTCATACATCATGGTCAGCAACATTAGGATCAGATGATTAAGCTCCCAGAGCTCTAGATCGATCACCCGGGCAAGGCAACCTCCCGGATCATCGGTTCGGACAGCTATTTTAGCTGCCATGATCCAGGTCCCTGCCTGGATCAGTTTCAAGATGGCATTCTGAATCTGAGCTTCCTGGATGACTGTGGCCTCAAATTTATTGGCATACAGACCCTGCACCACGGAATGAAAGACCTCCCGGTTTTGATACTCCAGCTTCTGCAGCAAAAGTTGAATGGCCCGCTCTCCGCCAATGGACGAAATAACCGAGACAATTCGAGTCTGCATCCGGATATCAACATCCGGTTTATAGAAAGCCATCTCCAGCTCATCCAGCACGCCTTCGCCCTGCTTAACCAGGGTGGACCAGGCAGTTTTGTAGAGTGCCGGGTCGATGAGCAGATCAATAATTTTATGGGAATTGCCACCCAGATCGAGCCAGCTAGCCGTTGAGATGGCCACCCCCTGCATTTCAGGATCACGGTCCCTGAACAGTGAAATGACCTCCGGCAGGTATTTCTGGTCCTTTGATTCTGCCACGTAATAGAGGGCTGCCATTATTTCATGGCTTTCCCCTGACTGAAATACTTCGCCTATGGAATTGTCGGGCTCGCTCTTCACCTTATTGAACTTATTGAGCCGTTCCCGGATAAATGCTTCCTGTAAACCCAGCTTTGATTTTAATTTGCGCTTCTTCAACAGCCTGATTTTCTCTTTAATATCAGGCTCCCTCTCATTCACAAGCATTTGACTTATAGTGATATCCGCCAACCCCGGTGAGGTTTTCGTAATATGGTCCCAGATGATCCTTCGCACCACAGGTTCGGCATGGGCCAGCAGAGAAAGCTGGCGTTCCCTGGAAACAAAATGGAAAAAATAGGGATTAAATTCCATTAGCTCCATGGAAAAATCGGAATGTTCCAAGTCGAACTGACCAATCTCCTCCAGGCTCTGGTCGTAAGGATCCGTAATCCGTTCCGATTCGAGGCTTACCCTCAGCAGCCTGTGATAGCTTCGGTAGAGTGCGATACCCACCACAAACCAGATCAATAACAGGATGAATAAGACGTAGGTTACATGGTATAATTCCACGAAACGAAGCATTACAAAGAGGGAGAGGAACAGTCCGGCAGAAAACACTCCAATCTGACTAAAAACCCCTTCAATACCCGATTGAACATTCTCCCTTTCCCTTTTATTGAGTGATTGATAGATCAGGTTCATGGAGGGATTTTCCAGAGCATCCTTCATGGAACGACTGAACAGGTTCGAGAGCACTACCAGCAGGAAAAAATAAGCAAAAAGCTGGATCCCCCCTCCATACCCATAACTTTCCCCAAATATTGCAGCAGGGATTGTGAAAAGCAGCAGCAGTACCGGCATCAGCAGAAGAGTCATTCTGATCCCGAATTTGCTTTTAATCCAGTTGAACAGGAAACGTTTCATGAGCCATGCAAGCAGCACTGCTATCCCAAAGAACAGACCCAGAAACTCTACAAGCTGGGTTCCCCCGTGAAAGCGATTTTGAGATACAGAAAGAAATTGATAGTGCAGTAAAACAGATATGGCTACTCCTATCACAACAAAGGATGCCATCAAAGCAGTATACCGGTGGGAGAATAACCTGATAGGACCTGCACTACCACTCCGGTTTCTGTATACCCGACTCTGCTTTCCAGGACTCGAAAGCAAATACATCTGAGCTCCTGTGGCCAGCACCAGACTTCCCATTCCTCCATACAAAATTTGATGAATCCCGATGCCTGCACTTACTATGAGTGGAGTTACAAAGAGTGATAGGGCCATCCCCCCTACCAGAGCCAATTCGATCAGTCCGCTTAACTGCTTCCCCCTGCTGGAAGAGAGCTTCCCTTTCACGGTGGCCCAGAAACCCAGAAGTGTCACCAGGATGAGTGGACCAGCAAAAACAAAGGTGGCAAAATCAAAGTAATCCCGCTCCATCAGGTTGATTCCCGCGAGCAGCACTGCACTTGCCCCGATTACCACAACCAGGTTCACAATACCAAAGGCACGCACCCTCAGTTGCTTGCTGAAGTATCCGTAAATAGCAGCTATCAATATCCCGGTCACCCCGGATATCATCAGGGCAAAAGGAACTCGATCGGCACCAAAAGCTTCCAGGAATACGGTGTTGGCTTCCAGTTCCAAGACTCCCACAAAAATCCCGGTACAAAAGGCCTGTAACAGCAATGCGGCAATCATGGGCCGATCGCCCTGGGCAATTTGTAATAATTTACCTAAGCGGGTCCACATACGAGATACAATTAAGCGAATAATTAAATACCTTTTCACATAAGAAATGAACAGCCAGACCCAATACAGAACCCACAATAAAAAACCCCGTCCGGTTTTATGGACGGGGTTGCGACCTGTACGATAATACAGGTCGTATATACACTGAATCCCTAATTGAAGTTTATCTCCAGGTTCGCAATGGTAAGGGGATTATAAGGAGAGAGGTCAACAATTCGCTCCATCAAAGGAAGGAACTGGTTCCCGGGAGCTTCACCCCCCCGAATAAAACCACTATTATCGAAAAATCCGGGGGCCTCCGTATTTGTAAGCCAGGCATCCAATATCTCCTCGCTGGCGTGGGGCCAGATGGTCTTCACCTCGTTATAGAGTACATTGTAAATGGAGTTTTCCTCCAGTAAGACAGAACGATCATCTGAATCCATAGTGCTCAGGGGAAGTCCAAGCTCCACAACGGCGGCATCATCCACATCCGATCCTGAAGCCACAAAGGCCCAGTTATACCCTACTTTTTCAGTCAAAAATTTTGCGTTAGGATGGCTGGAATTTCCATATACGTCTACAAAGTCGCCTTTCTTACCAACGAACATCTTCATGCCATCCATGGCGAAAGGGGCCAGCAGCGGATCAATGGCAGGCATATTGGCAATGGAAACAATCATATGATGCTCATATCCCAGTTCCCCGGCGCCGCTGTAATCTATCCGGAACATGGCTTTAGCCATTTCCCTTTCCAGGGTGCGGTCCAGGTTATAGGGCTTGATAATGGCGATGCCTTCCTTGGGATTACGGTGATTCCAGAAGATTTGCATGCCTTTTCCACCATCTGGTTCGCTTTCCGATTCAGCATCGGTAATGGTAAGCCCGTATTCCCAGGTACGTCCCTCAATTTCAGGGCCTTCCACGACCACCAGGTTTTTGATGCGACCATCATCTTCACTCTCATAGGTGACCGTCTTTACCTGGTCAATATTGTACCTACGGATGCCATAAATAACATGTCTTACGATGCGGGCCGCATGATCTCCGGAATGAATAAAAAACCGAAGATGGCCATAGATTTCCCTCCCTTTCAGCGTATCGACCGCCGGAGCAGTTTTTAGGGCACTTGCATCCTCAAGCAAGGCCGAAGGTATTTCCACTGTAAGCTGATCGGGAAGAATGCTGTTTTCATCCTCCAGTCCGGGACCATTAAATGTGTTTTCACAGGCGGTGAAGAAAAGGATCCCTGCCAGAAGAGCGACATACGATTTAAACGATAAGTTTTTCATGATTTCTGATGTATTAGTGAATTTTTATAAATGGTTTTTTGTGTTCCATTTGATGGTTTCACTAAGAACACACTCCAGGCACGATCCTACCCCTATTGACTTTGCATTTTTTTTCAATTAATTTTGTAAGAGATTGATTATCTGGACACAAAAGATGGCAAATCATAGAAAAATAGGGATTGTTACTCTGTGGTGGCTCGCCTCCATGCCCCTGTCGGGAGGGACTGGCAGGCCCAGTGATGGCCTACTCTCCTTTTTACTTCTGCTTGGTTTCCTTGGGCTTGTATATGGCGTCTTCTCCCTGATAGATTTTATAAAACGGAGAATCTGGAAATTCCTCGAAGAGATCGGAGAAGCAATGCTCTAGCTATCCGGGTCCAGCAAGCCGGTAAGCCATTCCAAGCTGAATACCCGTTTCCATCAAATGATGCTGATACCCGTCCGGTACAAATGGAAGAAGGCTATGCGCCTTCAAATAAGGATTGAAATAGAGGGATAGGCCAGAGTGAAATACGTATCCAAGTCCAACTCCCAGCATGACTCCCATACCCGATTGATTATCCACAGGATCTGACAGGCCCGTATCCACATCGAGCAGAACGCCCCCATTTGCAAAGAAGAAACGCCCCAGATTCATTTTGATCATTACTGGCAACGTAAACAGGTGCAGGGATGTTTCATAGGGTGTATCGTCCATGTCGGGCGGCAGGTTGGGCTGCACCCGAATCTTATGCCTGGAAAAAGCCAGTCCCGTCTCCAAATCAAATCGTCTGGAAAGGGCCCGGGCATAACTGGCCCCAAGGGTATAAAATCCTGCTCCCCCATAGGAGGCTGATCCGGTCAGCGGTAAAAAGGGAAGGGCCGGATTGTTGCCAAAGGATGCAAAATAGAACCCCATCTGACTGCCTCTCTTTTCAGAGGAATCCTCCTGAGAGAAAAGTGTAGTGGACAGAAGAAGTTTGGCTAAAAGAAAGGTTACGGGGAGTGCGTATTTCATACGGCAAATATCGAAACTTTCAATCAGACAGGAAAGATACCTTTTGCATATAATTTTTTTAACTTATTAGACTTTATAAGCCCAGGATGATTCTGGCATGGATTCGCTTGCTTGACCTGGGAGTTCAATTATCCTATTTTTACAGCAGCCTGAATCTGAAACAACTATCAAATCAAAAAGAGGCATATGTCTGGCCTGTGTCCTGCTGATCCTGGCTGTTCCCCTCCTATCCCAGGAACAGGGGCGCCGGGTGATTGGAAAAATAGACCAGTCCTTTATTTTTGACGGAAAGCCGGACGAAGCAGCCTGGGAGTATCTGATTTCCTTTCCGATGACCACTCACGCACCAGTCTTCGGGAACCCGCCCCCTGAAAAAACCTTGATCCGAATGGGATACGACGATCATTTTGTGTATGTGGGTGGACTGCTCTTTTTTTCCGACCCCTCCTTTTTACGGGCCATTGGCAAAAAAAGGGATACAGAGACCATGTCTTCAGATTTTTTCATGATCAGTTTTGACAGCTATAATGACAAGGAAAATTCCCTGATCTTTGGCACCAATCCCCTGGGGCTACGCCTGGATGCCGCTGTTAGCAAAGATGGCACCATGAGTATGGACGAGATGCCAGTAAATATGGACTGGAACACCTTCTGGGATGTGAAAGCTGGTTACGATGAACAACACTGGTATTTTGAAATGCAAATACCTCTATCCAGTCTGCGCTTCCAGGAAATGAATGGTCAAACGGTTATGGGGATCAGTGTTTTTAGATGGCTCCCGGCCAAAGATGAAGGATATATCTTCCCGGCCATCTCCAACGAATGGGGCCCCACCAGTCATATGAAGCCTTCTCTGTATGAGGAGGTAGTGTTCAAAGATCTGAGTCCCAAAAAACCCATCCATATTGCCCCCTACCTGCTCACCGCCTATGAGCAGCATAATGAAATAAACGAGGCAGAGTCTGCCTATGAATATAGCAAAGAATACAATTTTGAACCCGGACTGGATATCAAGTATGGGATCAATCCCAATACGGTGCTGGATCTGACCGTGAATACCGACTTTGCACAGGTAGAGGCCGATGATCAGCAGTTTAACACAACCAGGTTCAGCCTGTTCTTTCCGGAGAAAAGAAAATTTTTCTTGGAGCGAAGCAGCATATTTGACTTTTCCATGGGGGGACAGAACAATCTCTTCTACAGTCGCCGGATTGGACTGTATGAAGACAAACCCGTAAGGATCTGGGGCGGAGCCCGACTGAACAGCAGGATCAAGGACTGGGATCTGGGGCTCCTGAATCTCCAGACTGCCTCCTTTGAAGATCTCCCGTCCGAGAATTTTGGAGCCTTACGGGTGAAAAAGCGGGCTTTTAATGAATACTCCTACCTGGGAGCTATGCTTACCACAAGGCTTGGAGTGGATGGAACGTTTAACATTGGCTATGGTCTGGACGGTGTGATCAGGGTATTTGGAGATGACTACCTGACCATCCGCCTGGCGCAGACCCTCCAGGATAGTGCAGAGAACAATCCCCTGTCCATGGATCCTACCAGCATCACCCTGAACTGGGAACGGCGGAAACAGGAAGGCCTGTCCTACTCAGCCGGTCTAACATATTCAGGGACTGACTTTAATCCTGGTATCGGCTTCGAAATGATCGATGACTTTTTTGCCACTGCTCCAAGTCTGCAATACACCTGGATTTCCCCGGATCAGTCGTGGTTGCAAACCCATTATATCAAGCTTTTCAACTATGCATTCTTCCGACTCCCATCCTACGAATTAATGATGTACAGCCTGAATCCAACCTGGACATTCAGCTCAAAAAACAGCTGGATGGGATCGGTGGGCCCGGTTTATAAAATTGATCATCTGGAAGAAGATTTTGAACTCAACGATTCCGTATCCATACCGGTGGGAAAATATGAGTACCTCAGTGGAGAAATGATGCTGATGACTCCCGGAACCAGCTCCTTCTATACCATCTTTATGTTTGAAGGGGGAGGGTACTTTGACGGCTACAAGCTCACACCGAGCATACAACCCAAATGGAACATAGGTGCCTCCGTGGAACTTGGAGGCATGTACCAGCTCGATCTGATCCGTTTTCCCGACCGCGGGCAGTCCCTGAATAATCATATGGCCGGTCTTCGTGCCCTCTATATGTTTTCCACCAGGCTCTCCCTGTCGGCATTTGTACAGTACAACAGTGCCATCCACAAGATCCTTTCCAACGTCCGTCTCAGGTACAACCCCAAAGAAGGGACCGATCTGTTTATTGTATTCAATGAAGGACGGAATACGCACCTGGAAAGGGAGGTCCCCCACCTGCCGGAATATGAGCAGCGGAATATCACAGTGAAATTTAGCTACACCTTCGAAGTTCAGCGATAGCTAACCAGGCGCAATTCGGCGATAGTATCACGAATCACATCGGCTGCTGTGAAAAATCCGATGGCATCTCCCACCATATTGGTCCGGGCATTTCCGGGCAGGACATCAAACATCCCCCCCCGCCAGTCGGTTTCAGACAATACTCCACGCAGGAACTCCCCGTACCAGGCTGTCACCGACTCTTTTTCTCTGAATACAACGGTACCCGGAGGGAATCTGACATGCTCCTGGGCCGGCTTAAAAGTCTTGTTCACATCTACCCCGTTCAGGGTATAGTGATAGATCTCTGCATGATTCTCCGTATCCGGCAGGGTATCGTATCCATGCACGTGACTCCAGTCCAGCTCCAGCCTCACAATGGCCGGTTCATCGCTATCGGTGATATAGGCTTCCAGCAGAGGGGGGGCGGACTGCACCGGATATACATTCATTTTCTGGAAGGGTGTGACCTCGCGCATATTGGTAACTGCCGTAATGCGCCGGTCTTCATGCCTGATCCGCAACTGGTAGTATTGATTCGGCACCGCAGCAAAGAGAGAATCGCTCCGGTAGATCCCCGGATAAGCCGGATCCTCTGTAAGAGAGTAAAGAGCCCCTCCGTCAAAGATTTCGACTTCTGCTCCGGAAACCGGTTCGGGCGTTCCATTCATCTCGTAAAGCGGCCTGGTGAGCCTTACCTCATGTTGCTTATATTCGCTGGTAATCTTCCCCTCCACCACTATCAGATTATCCTCCTGGTATTGCAGGTCCCATTGCACCTCTTCGGTACAGGAAACCAATAAAAGAGCTACTGTCAACAAAAGCCCCAGCATCTTACTGAATTTATTCCTTTCATATGTTTGATGCAGTCTCATCTCCTAGAAGTTAAAGTGATAGCTAATTGATGGAACGATCCCATAGAGGTAATACTGGGTGGAAAGTAATTCCGGGTTACTGTAGAAATCTACCGGAACCACAAAATTTCCCTGTTCATCCATAATTTTATTAAAATGCAAAGCCACCGGATTGATCCGGTTATAGAGGTTATACACGGAGAAGATCAGTTCATGCTGGTACTTCCGTTCAGGTTTGCTCAGATGCCAGTTCAGAGCTATATCCAGGCGGTGGTAATCGGGAAGACGGTCGTTGTTCCGCTCCGCATAGATGGGTACCTGATGGTTATCATAATAGTAAAAGCCCGTTGGAGTGGAAAAGGGTACCCCTGTCATATAAATAAAATTACCGGTCAGGGTTAACCTGGGATGAAAGGCCCAGGAGAGGTAGATGGAAAAATCGTGTGGGCGGTCGGAATAAGATGGATAGGGTTCCCCTCCATTGATTTCATCTACGTGGGAGATGGCCCTGGAGAGCGTGTAGGAGACCCACCCGGTGAGCCTGCCCCGTTCCTTTTTCAGAATGGTTTCCAGGCCATAAGCCCTGCCGCTCCCAAAACGCAATTCCTCTTCCACCAGTGGATTCATTAGCATATGAGCATGATCGCGGTAGTCGATCAAGTTATTCATTCGTTTATAATAAGCTTCTATATCCAAACTCAATTCGGGGATTTCAAATCGGCGAGTATAACCCAGGGTAATCTGGTGGGCGAATTGAGGCGGAACATTGGGTCCTGAAGGAAGCCACACCTCCAGGGAGGTAAAGGGACTGATGGAGTTGGTGATCAGGTACTGGAACTGACTGGTGCGGCTATAGCTTAGCTTAAATATTTGTTTTGTTCCCGGCTGATAAACCATGCTGATCCGGGGATCCACCGAATACGATTGGTCATACACATCTCCTGAGGGGAAAGCGCTTACTACAAGGCTGTCTCTTTCTATGCCCCCTTCCGAAACCTGAATAATCCTGTATTCTGTGGCAGGACCTATATTGTGCCATGCCGTCGCTCTTAGTCCGGCACGAATAGAGAGGCTGTTATTAATGATGAACTGGTTAGAAACATAGAGGGCATATTCCCGGTTATACTTGACCGAAAGATCGTATCCCGGGTCCCACTCCTCTCCCCCCCGGTACATATTTCCCGGATCATGAAAATGCCCGGCAGCCAGTATCCCGAAACGCAAGGTATAGCCGGGACTGATATAGTGCGTAAAATCATATTTAAAAGTCAGGTTATCGATGCGGGAATTCCAGTAGTCATTCTCTTCCACATGGGTGAACAGGCGATAGTGATAGGTGGATCCCAGCAGGGTCAGGTTGGAAAAGAGCCTGTCCGAATACAGGTGATTCCAGCGAAGGGTGGTGGTGCTGTTTGTCCAGTTGATCCCGCTTGAAAAACCCGGGCGGTTCAGTGCTTCAAAGTTATCCTCACCACGATACATCGAAAAAAAGAGCCTGTTGCTGGTATTGATTCGATAGTTCAGTTTCAGATGCAGGTCCGAAAAATGCAGATCTTTGATATGCTCGTTCCAGTTCTGAATGGGCCGGATGATGTAAGACCGTCTCCCCGAGGCAAAAAACGAGATGTGATCCTTCCAGATAGGACCCTCCAGGGAGAGCCGCGATGAAAGCAATCCAATGCTGGCATCCATCCCGAAGTGGTTCATATTTCCATCCTTGGTACGGATATCGATGAGGGAGGAGAGCCTTCCTC